>Ga0315275_10004190_pt1 | contig 13444 bp, 11 predicted proteins | sample YL17G03_0_MG_FD_205557 | JGI IMG/M metagenome (GOLD analysis project Ga0315275, IMG submission 205557) | Sediment microbial communities from Yellowstone Lake, YNP, Wyoming, USA - YL17G03_0 | ecosystem: Environmental > Aquatic > Freshwater > Lake > Sediment | place: USA: Wyoming | collected... | reverse complement strand
ACGGCCAGCCAGAGGGCAAGAGTCGTACTATCAGCAGTTCCCGAAACGATAAAAAATTTGGCAACGAAGCTCGGTAAAAAGCCTTTAAGAACATCGAGAGCAAAACAGATATACGCCCATTTTTTGCCGCAGGCACGGGCGAGATTTGTCGCGCCGAGATTTCCTGAGCCGATTTGGCGAAGGTCTATGCCCTGCAGCTTTGCTATAACAAGAGCAAAAGAGATTGAGCCGATAAGATAAGAAATCACAATCAGCACAACAACTTTCATTTTTGCACCCTGTTTTTGATTACTGTTTCATAAAGAGTCAATAACGCTTTACAATGAGTTTCAATCGAAACCTTCGATTTAATATCATCATCTTCAATTGCCTTTTTTGCGGCGGCAAGGTTTCCCGTACTGCAGAAAAATCTCATTGCTTCGGCAAGAGAATCGATATCATCGGGCGAATCGAAAACTTTGCCGTGTTTATCCGCAGTGAACAAATCGGTTGCGCCATTATATTTTGTCGTTATCACGGGTTTCCCGGCCGCAAGCGCTTCGAGTATAAATCTGCTGGAAGGGTCATAATATGTAGGCAAAACAGCAATATCTGCACAGAAAAGTAAATTGTTCAAACTGGCCGCCGAGCCAAAAAAAAGTGTCCTGTTGTTTACATTCAGCCTTTTGGCAAGTCGGCGGTATTTTCGAGCCCGCCCCCTGCCGACAACAATCAGAAAGGCAGGACGCTTTGTAAATTTATTGTTTAAAATAGCAATCGCCTTTATCAGGCTTGCAAGACCCTTAAGTCTGAAATTATGAGCAACGAAAAGGAAAAATACCGGCTCATCAGCCTGCCTGATTTTAAACTTCGACAGAATCTGTGCACGGAGTTTATCGGTTTTGAGTATTTGAGCTGACGCGGGCAGACGTATGCCGTTTGGAATAACACATATTCTTTCGTCCGGCAGGTTGTAATGTTTTTTAAATTGTGTTTTGACGTACTGGCTCAGTGCGGCAACAATGGGGCCGTTTTCGGCTTTGCACAGTTTTTTTTCCGCACAAGCAAGTGCGGTTCTTTTTAGGTTTGCAAAACCTGTCAGGAGTTTAAAAATCCCAAAAACATTATTTTTATAGCTTGCGGCGTTGCGGACGGCCGCCTCGGCATAACTGCCGCCTCTGGGCTGATAAACGTCGGCAAAATCGAACGGAAGCGTACTATGAATTATATCGTAATGATTTTCCTTAAAGTGCCGTAGCAGTGCTTCTTTAAAGTCCTTTAGGGCGACTCGCTTTTCAGTATTGCCGCATAAAACCCTGACTCTGCGGGATTGCGCGGCACCCGTCGCGGCGAGAATTTTTACATCGACGCCGAGCAAAGCCATCCTTGCGGCAAGTTCAAAGACGCTCCTTTCCGCCCCGCCTAAGGTAATATTTGCCCGTTCTGTAATGATTGCAAGTTTCATTTTCTTATCGCTCAAATGGTGCGCTTCTGCCGTGTTTTTTATCGTGTTTCGCCATTTGCTGCGCCTTTGATTTAATCTTCCTTATAACGATTTTATCTTTTTTTGAAAGCCTGTTTTTCTGCAAATAAGCCAAAAAGAAACACAGCCTGTCCGTCTTTGTAAAAATCCTGCCCGGCGCCGAGTAGTAAAGCTGAGCGAGGTCTTTTATACGATACTTTTGAGAGAAAACAATCGGTTTGAACACCCTGTTTAAATCTATCAGCGTAAATTGTCCCTGAGGATTACAGAATATATGGCAAAGATACAAATCGCGGTGGCGACAGCCTGTTTCGTGAAATTTTTGCACAAATTCAGCAAGATTTTCAATGAAAATTTTCCTGCTACGATAGAAACCCTCCGGTATTTTCTCTTCGAGGCTGGCGGAATCAGGAATTTTTCCTGTTATTATAAAGCTTCGTTTTTCAAACAGGCCGCTCCATTGCTCGCCGAAAGCGATTATTTCCGGCGTGTTTATGCCGAGCTTTTTTAAATTTTCAGCAGGTTCAAGGTCGCAGGCCATTGCAGATATTCTTTTCCGCCGGCAGAGCCAGTTTTTGATTTGTCCTGATTTGGGGATGTTCTGGTACCGTTTCAAAAACAGAACGGCCATGGGATTGACCGTATCAAACATTATTCTCTGACGAAATTCAGCGAGGTTGTCTTTGGTCAGGTTTTTTCCTTTGCTGAATGAAAAAATGCAGTCCATATTTTCAAGGCCGAGCTTCTTGAAGCAATCGACAAAATCACTGCGGACGTGAACGCCAGTAGCGATTTTTATAAATTTATCCATAATTTACCCGGCAAGAATTTTTTGGGTGGCTTTGCAGACCATTTCGACAATTATTGATTCCATACAGTAGAGCCTGTCTTTTTTGCACACGGGCTTGTCGCACGGAGCACAGGGGGCATTGGCGACGATTTTTATTTCGTCCGAGTAATCATTTTCGGTCCAGGCAGGATTGTTCGGGCCAAATAAAGTTATAACCTTCCGGTTAAGAGCAATCGCGATATGTCTTGGGCCGGTATCATTGGTAATTACAAGCTGAGCAAAAGAAAAAAGTGCCTTTAACTGCCCCAGCGTTACAGGATTTTTTGCAAGATTAACAACGGGATGTTTCGCCTGTGAACAGATTTTTTCTGCAATCTCTATTTCCTGCTTCGCGGAGCTTACCGAGATAAAAACATTGGCTGAAAATTTTTCGGCCAGAAAATCAGCAACTTTTGCAAATCTATCCTCCGGCCAGAGTTTGCTCGCTCCAAATGCCCCACCGGGAACAAGAATAGCAACAGGTTTTTCACTGTTTATGTATTTCCCGAATTTTTCAAGAACTGCTTTCCGGTCGTTTTCGTCGATTTTGAGCTGCATTTTCCTGTCAGTCGTCTTACAGCCAAATGATGAAGCAATCGCAAGATAGTAGTCGATGGCTGAGAGCGGCTTGTATTTAAACAGGGAAACTTTTGAAGGATGCAGCTTTTCGGTCAGGAAAATGCCCCTGCCTTCCCTTGCGTAGCCGGTACGGGTCTTTATGCCGGCAAGAAACACTGCAAGAGCCGAAGCGAAGGAATTTTTTAAAAGAATTGCAACATCAAAATTATATCTTTTCAGCTCCCCAGTAACTACAAAGGGATTACCTTTTTTGAGAACTATCCACTCATCGGTAAACCGGCAGGGTTTGAGCACTTCGGCGACGGTCCTGTTTGCACAGAAAAAGATTTTGTCGTTTTTAAAGAGGTTTTTAATGGCGGCAAGGGCCGGCGTCGCCATTACGGCATCGCCCATAGGCGATGGAAGCCAGATTAATATATTTTGACAGCTCATAGCCTGATAATTCCATCACTTCTCATTGTGCATTATATAGAGCGTAAGAGCCATGAGCTGAAAAGCAATCGCAAAACCAAGAGCCGTAAATACGGCGCCATCATTGGCTGTAGGAGACATCCGATACCACAAGGCTATAACAAGACAGAACGGAACAACTATCTGCAGAACGCCTGCAAAAAGCTTAAGTACGGAAAAATCGCTGTATAGTTCCTGGCGATTGTGGCTTTTGAGCAGAAGCTTAATATCCTCAAGCAATTGTTCAGTCCTTGCGCCCGGATTATCAGAAACAGGTTGTTGCATTTTTTGTTCGGTTGTTTCGAGTTCTTCGGTTTTTTGTACCGCCGCAGCGGGCTGAAATTCACTTTGTTGTATTTTTTGTTTCTCAGCCGGAATCTCAACAGGTTCCGGCTGTTGAGGTTCTACAACCGGTTTTACTGTTTCGATATTCTGTTTTGGCATAATTTCTCTCTTCACTATATTGACGGCTTCTTTGAGGTTTATCGCCTCAAAGTCGGCATCAGGGTCGTCAAGCTGTTTGACAGGCATATTGGTATGTGATTTTATAAGAATTGTTCGGCAGCCCGCGGCCTTTCCCGCAGCGACATCCCTGTAGCCGTTGCCGACCATCCAGGAGCCGGCCAAGTCGATACTCATTTCCTTAGCGGCGGCAAGCAGCATCCCGGGTTTCGGTTTCCGCCAGTCGCTGTCTTTGCGGAATTTCGCAATCACCCCATCGGGGTGATAAGGACAATAATAAATCCTGTCGAGATAGGCGTTTTGCTCCGCCAGAATCTGTTTGAGCCTTTCGTGAATCTGCGCGATTGCCTGTTCGGTGATGATGCCGCGAGCAATACCCGACTGATTTGAGACGACAATGATTTTGTAGCCCATCTTCCGCAGGTCCACAAGAGCGCCTGCCGCACCGGGGATGAGCTTTACCTGCTGCGGGCTGTTGATATAGCCCGAATCCTCCATAATCGTGTCGTCTCTGTCGAGAAATATGGCTTTCTGGTTCATATTTATTTTCCCCGTGCAAAGTGCGCTTCGACCAGGCCGCAGATTATATGATATGCAAGCTGGTGCATTTGCTGAACAGCAAAGGTTTTTTCATTTTCGCTGCAAAGGCACACATCTGCGATTCTTTCAAGCCTGCTGTTTTTTTTGCCGGTAAAGGCGATTGTCTTTGCACCGCGTTTCTTCGCAAGGGCCGCTGCCTTTACAACATTAGGACTGCTGCCGCTGGTTGACAGAGCCCACAGGCAGTCGCCTCTCCTGACAAGCCCCTCAACCTGTTTTGCAAAGATATTTTCAAAGCCATAGTCGTTAGCAATGGAAGTGATAACGGAAGTATCTGTTGAAAGCGCAACGGCCGGCAGCGCCTTTCTATCCTTTAAAAATCTGCCTACGAGTTCTCCTGCGATATGCTGGGCGTCGGCAGCCGAACCGCCATTGCCGCAAATATAAATTACTCCGCCCTTCTCAATGCAAGTTATAATCGTCTTTGCGGCTTTTTCGATTATTCCGGCGCAATCGGCTTCAAAACTATTGAGCATTTTTCTGTGCAGCGAGATTGCCTGAGCAATTTGCTTTCTCATTTATCATACTTCCATAATGATTTTAGTTTTTCTATTACGCCGGTGGTGCTTTTCCCCTCGACAAGAGGAGCAAGAACCACCTTTGAGCCGATTGATTCGACAAATTCTCTGCCGACGACACCTTTTTCGGCCCAGTCCTGACCTTTTACAAGCACATCCGGCCTTACCTTCTTGATAATCTCAAGCGGGTCAGGCTCTTCAAAAATCACGATATAGTCAACACTCTCAAGAGCAGAAAGAACGGCAGCCCTGTCGAGCTGGTTGTTTATGGGCCTGTCGGGGCCTTTAACCATTTTGACGCTCTTGTCGCTATTAAGTGCGAGTACGACGATATCGCCCTGCTTTTTGCAGAAGCTTAAAAATTCAATATGCCCCCTGTGCAGGACGTCAAAGCAGCCGTTGGTAAAGACTATTTTCTGATTATGTGCTCTATGCCATTTGAGCTGCTGGGTGAGCTGGTCGATACTCCTGATTTTCGAGCCGCTTTTTTGTTTTCGACTCATCAGCTCATTTACCATTTCCTCGATTGAAACCGTAGCTGTGCCGAATTTTTCGACCTCTATGCCTCCTGCTATATTGGCAATCTGGACTGCTGTTTTGTAATCAACCCCTGCCGCCAGCGTTGCGGCAAGTGCAGCAAGAACCATATCGCCTGCGCCTGTAACGTCATAAACCCTGCGGGCAACAGTCGGTATATGCTCTTGGAGCCGGTCGGTTTTCAGATATGCCCCCTCTTTATCGAGAGTTATAATAACCGCTTTGAGGTTGAGTTTGTCAGCGAGTATTTTTGCCGCTTCTGCAGCATCGTCGACTGTTTTAATTTCGACGCCTGAGGCGATTGATGCTTCCATTCTGTTCGGCGTAATAGCCGAACTATGCGAGTATTTTGCAAAATCCACTTTCGGAGCAGGGTCAACCAGAACTTTTTTGCCTGCGGATTCGGCAAGTCTAATCAGAGACCTGCAGAAATTTTCTTCAAAAAGACCCTTATTATAATCCTGCAGACAGACGATATCGACCTGTGAAAGTTTTCGTTTATAAAGCTCAAGAAGTTTTTGATATTGTTCGTTTTTGAGAGGGGCATCAATTTCCTCATCAACTCTCAAAAGCTGCTGAGGATGAATGTGCTGAGCAAGGCCGATGAATCTTTGTTTCGTAATTGTGCATCTGTCGTCAACTTCGATAAGACCTGATATATCGGCGCCAATATTCTCAAGCAGCTTTCGCAGGATTTGGGCGTTTGTGTCTTTCCCGACCGTGCCGAGGCAGAAAGTTTTTGCGCCCAGCGCCGCAAGGTCTGCTGCAACCGACGCCGCCCCGCCGGGCCGGTATTCCCTGCTTACGACTTTCAGGACCGGTACAGGCGCTTCAGGGCTTATTCTCAATGCGTCACCGTAAACATAAATATCCAGCAGAAAGTCTCCTGCCAGCAGCACTTTCGGCGAGCCGAGATTCCCAACGATATCTATAAGCCTGTCATACATATTTTTTCACCGCATTTTCAACAAGAGTAATAATTTCCTGCCAGCCCTGGATAAATTCGAGCTCCACAGCCAGCCAGGCAATCGGGATATCAATTCTCTCACCACACAGCAGAGCCGTTTTTATCCAGTCCTTCTGAGTAGTAATTATCATTTCAGCCTGTTTATATCTGCCGTCTTCACAGATTTCCGTGATGTCGGATTCGGTGTACCTGTGGTGGTCATTATATACTCTGGCGGCGACAATGTTAAGAGCAAGTTCTGCCAGTGTCTGAAAAAAAGCGTCGGGGTTGCCGATACCGCAAAAGGCATATAATCTTTTGCCCGCAAGCTCATTTACGGCTATCTGCTTGTCTTTTATGAGCCTGGCACAAATCGGCTTGTGAATTGCGGAGGCAAAAACGATATTCGGGCTTATATTTAAGATTCTTTTTTTTATTTCATCGATTTTTCCCGGCCGGGTCTGATTGATGCGCGTTATTACAACGGCATCTGCCCTTTTTAAAGAACTGACAGGCTCTCTCAAAAAACCTGCAGGCAAAAGCTTTTCACAGCCGAAAGGTTCTGTCGCATCAACGGCAACAATATCAACATCCCTGGCAAGTTTTCTATGCTGAAAGCCATCGTCCATAATCAAGAGCTTTGCATTGCGTTCAGTTATCGCTTTTTTTGCGCCTGCCGTCCTGTCGGCATTAACTATTATTTCTGCTTTCGGGCAGTTCTTTGCGAGTATCACAGGCTCATCCGCAAGGTCGCAGTCTTTGAGTTTGTAGCCTCGCGTGAGCACCGCAGTAGTAACATTTCTTTCGGCGAAATAATTGCAAAGCCAGGCGACCAGCGGCGTTTTGCCTGTGCCGCCGGTAGTAATGTTGCCGACACTTACCACGGCAGCATCAACTTTTGCTTTTCTGAAAATTGAAATATCAAAAAGAAGGTTTCGCAAAATAACCGCGATACGATAAAAAAATGAGCAGATAAGCAAAATCGCCCGCAACAGCTTATAATCAAGCGGCGGATTCTCGACAGTAACCAGTTTTCTCCAGAAAATTCTATCCAAGTCAGACTTCTCAAATAAGGCTTTAGCCTTTTTTAATCCTGCGGATTATGGCGTCTGCCATTTCGCTTGTACCGACTGCAGTTGGGTCGTCTCTGTCCGGTTTCATATCATAAGTTACGTATTTTCCCTCTGCTATTACTTCGGCGACTGCTTTTTCTAATTTTTCAGCCTCGGCGATTTTGCTTATATGGCGGAGAAGCAAAACGCCGGAGAGAATCAAGGCGCAGGGGTTGACCTTGTTCTGGCCGGCATATTTTGGTGCGCTTCCGTGAGTGGCTTCGAAGATTGCGCCTTTATCGCCGATATTCGCGCCGGGCGCTACGCCCAGGCCGCCGACTAATCCCGCACAAAGGTCGCTGAGTATGTCGCCGTAGAGATTCGGCAGAACCAGCACATCGTAAAGTTCCGGCTTTTGTATAAGCTGCATACACATATTGTCAACGATGCGGTCTTCAAATTCTATGTCGGGATAATTTTTTGCCACCTGCCTGCTGGTTTCAAGCCACAGGCCGTCGGTAAATTTCATTATGTTCGCCTTGTGAACGCTCGTTACTTTTTTTCTTTTATATTTTCCGGCATATTCGAAGGCAAACCTAATTATCTTTTCGGTCGCCTTTACCGAGATGGGCTTTATGCTTATTCCTGAATCGGAACCGATTTGCCGTTTATTGTGTTTGTTGAGCCAGTTGATAAGCTCGATAGTATCGTCTTTCCCTTTTTCAAATTCGATGCCGGCATAAAGGTCTTCGGTATTCTCGCGCACGACAACAAGGTCAATGTTAGAGTATCTGCTTCTTACTCCCTTGTAGCTTTTGCAGGGCCGAAGGCAGGCATAAAGTTCAAGTTCCTGTCTTAAGAAAACGTTTATACTTCTAAAGCCTGTGCCTACCGGCGTGGTGATGGGCGCTTTTAGCGCGATGCCGTTTTTTCTGACTGAGTCTATGGTAACCTGCGGCAGCGGCGAACCGGTCTTGGCCATAACATCGACGCCCGCTTCGGCGGTTTCCCATTCAATACCGGGGCTGGTTGCGTCAATACATCTTTTCGCCGCCTGTGCAGTTTCCGGCCCGACACCGTCGCCGGTAATCAGCGTTACTGTCGTCATTTCAAAGTATCTCCATGAATTAAACTACAGAAACGCAGTATGTTAAGGTAAAAGGCAGGCGTTGTCAACAATGGCTTGGAACGCGTATTACCCTAAACAAGCACCGGCGATGTTCTTTCAGCTTCTATAAGGTTTCTAACTTTTAAGAAATCCTCGCGCCTTGCGATAAACGCGTCAAGGATAACAGAGTCGAAGTGCCTGCCCCGCTCCTGGCATATCATCATATAAGCAATTTCAGGCCGAAATGCCGGCTTATAAACCCTTACGCTTGTAAGAGCGTCATAAACATCGGCAAGGGCGACAATTCTGGCCGACAGCGGTATCTGGGCGCCTTTGAGGCCGTCAGGATAACCGGTGCCGTCTAATCTTTCGTGATGATGACGTGCGATGTCGGCAGCCATTTCCAGAAAGCTCGCGCTGCCGGCGCTTTTTATGGTCTTGCAGAGCGCTTCTGCGCCGATGACGGAGTGCTGCTTCATAACATCGAATTCCTGGTCTGTAAGGCTACCGGGCTTGAGGAGGATACAATCCGGTATTCCGACTTTTCCAATGTCGTGCAGCGGACTTGAACGGTAGAGGTCTGCAATGAATTTATCATCTATCTGCTCGGAATAAGAGCTGTTGTTTTTCAGTTCCTCAGCGAGTATATGGCAGTAGCTTCGCATTCTTTCGAGATGTTCGCCCGTTTCGGGGTCGCGCGACTCGGCAAGCGAGGCAAGCACAAACATTGCCACATCGCGGGTTTCGGCGATTTGTGCCGTTTTTTCCTGCACGAGTTCGTCGAGCCGGTTTAAAAGCTCCCATTTTTCCGTAAGCGAAACTGCCAATTGCCGAACCTCGATATTATCAAACGGTTTCTTCAGGATTAACAATTTTTCGGTTGTTCCGAGCCGCTCGATAATGTCCTTCCATGAATAATCCGAATACGCCGTGCAGACAACAATCTGGAGCTGCGGCTGGACCTTCCAGAGATGTTCAATCGTTTCTATTCCATCCCAGTCGGACTCCATTCGAATATCGACGAACGCCATAGCATAAGGTTTGCCGTGCCGCTGGGCGTCGAGAACTTTTTCCAGGCCTGCCCTGCCGTTAAAGGCACAGTCAACCTCAAAATCAACAGAATCATTTTCATTATTGGAACCGAAGACTGCTGCTCTGGCCGCGTCCAGCGACGTATTGGCAGGACCTTCGGAAAGTATCTGTCTGAAATCCTGATGTATTGATTCCTTGTCGTCGATTATAAGGATTCTGCGATTTTTTATTTCGGCTCGACTGAGCTCGCCGAAGTCAGTTATACTTTCCATCTTTCACCTCAGCTTTTCTTAATGGAAGTTCGAGAATAAATGTTGCCCCCGTGTTAATGCCCTGGCTTTGGGCGGTAAGCGTTGCCTGCATATCCTTTGCGGCCTGCAGGCTGCTGTAAAGCCCAAATCCATGCCCCGCCTGTTTGGTTGTGTAACCATTTTCAAATATTACGTCCAAATCGCCAGGTTCTATTCCTATGCCGTTGTCTGCAACTTCAATTCTCACACTTGAACAGCCGCTTTTTGCAGTTCTGATTTTCAGCAATTTCGTCTCTTTGTCGATTTTTGCCAGTGCGTATTCGGCATTATCGATTAGATTTACGAGTATCTGCAGCGTTTTCTGTCTGTCGATAAGGATATTTCCGATATCATCGTATTCTCTTATGACCTCGATTTTTTGTCTATCAAGTCCTGCATTATTGATTTCGATCGCATTCTCAATCAGTTCGTTCAGCGATACGATTTCCAGTTGTTTATCTGCGCCAGTGTATATTTGCTGCGTTTTAATGATATCTTTCACCAGCTCGACATTTTTCATCAGCGAATGCAGTTTTTCAATCGTTTGATTCTGCTGTTCTGCCAGAAATCTGCTGACCTCGTTAAGATATGTAGGGATGTGTTTTCCCTGCGGGTCGTTTGCAAGAAATTCTGCCAGGTCGGCGCTGTGTGTGCCGAGCAGTTCGGCGAGTTTAGTAAGGTTGATAATTTCCAAATTTGTTATTCTTTCAGTAATAATAGCCGCCGAAACGTTTATGCTGTTTAGGGCATTCCCGACATTGTGCAGGACATTGGCCGCAACTTCAGCCATGCCGGCCTTGTGCGCCGTTTCCATAAGTTTTTTGTACGTAACTTCGAGCCGAAGATTGAGTTTTTCGAGTTTAGCCTGGGCATGCTGCGCTTCATCCTTGGCAATTCTCAGCTCGTCTTCGTAATTGATTGTTCTGGCGCCGACAGCCATTTTGCTCCTGAGTACATTTTTGTCGAAGGGTTTGCATAAATAATCGTCCGCACCGGCATCGAGAGCGGTAACGATATCTTCGTTCTCCTCTTTTGAGGTCAAAAAGATTATGTAAGTATATCCGACGTCCTGCCGGCTGCGGATGCTTTTGCAAAGTTCAAGTCCGTCCATACCCGGCATTATCCAGTCAACAAGTGCAATCCGAGGCTGCTGCTGCCGGACAATCTCCCATGCCTGGCTGCCATCCTGAGCAGCAAGAACTTCATAACCCCAGTTAGTCAGGTGTTTTTCGAGCACAATTCTTGATGCAGTATCGTCTTCTGCTATAAGCACTTTCATACTAGTCCCGCTAAGAGCATTTTCCCCCATCATAGTCTTTATTAAATCAAATCGGCACAATAGGTAATGGACTTGTTTTACGTCAAATTCTTCAGGGAATTAGAGAAAAATATGTGATTATTTATTCCTGTGCCTCTTTTTATCGGAACTTAGGACTGGTTGCGGCTTTAATTCAAGAAATCACGTTAAAAAGTCCGAAAATATAGTTAGTCTGAAGTTTTCGCCACAGGCGGATAAATTTTGACGGGAAGGAGTCTATGCAGCAACAGGACAACGCAAGCAATCTGACTTCGGCGACCCCCGCTCCTGTCCTCCGACAGAAAGACGCGGGGGCGAACGAACCAGTTTTCAGCAGAAAAAAATCCCTGCTAACGGTCGGCCAGTATGCGGTCCGCCAGGGTGTCTCTGCCGGCATTGTGCAGGAATGTGCCCGGCTCGGCGTAGTGCAGGTCAGGAAGCACAGGGATAAAACTTTCATAGTTGACCTTCCGCTTGACATATACAAAATCATAAAACAGCAGGATTCGCAATCGCCTGAAGATGTTGATGTTTCATCCTGTACGGATAAAATCACCGACCTTGTGAACAGGATTTTTCAACCTGCCGCGGCGGTGCGCCAGCACGGCGAGTCAGACGACATATTGCAGCTTTCGCCCGCCGAATCGTCGTTTATACAGTCGCACCTGCCCCCGAGTTTCCCGACGCAAGTCGGGGCGGCGGGGCATAAAGAACCGGATACAATACCTGATTTGCAGTTGTTCGCCGATGAACAAGACCAAATTGAAACAGGTAAAAATATAAACGAATTCGCCGCAGACAGATTTCGTATCCCGCTTCTGCGCAGTATCAGCGAATCCATAAAGGCCGTCTTAGTCCGGAAGTTGTTTCTCATTCTTATTGCGGCAACTGTTGCCGCAATCTTATTCGCTTATATGCGGATAAATACGGACAGAAAAATCCGGCAGGAAAAACTCCGGCAGGCCTACGAAAGTATCAACAAGCTGTCGACTAAATATGAAGACACAAGACAGCAGGCCAGATTGTATGAGTTTGATATGATGAGCTGGCGGGCGGAGGCCCAGCGCTCTAAAAATGCGCTGATGAATTCAGAAACCGAGCTTCAGAGTGTAAGAAGGAACCTTTACGAGGCCAGAAAAGACCTTGAGAATATGCGGCAGTACAATACAGAGGCGCTAAAAGAGCTTAACGAAAAAATAACCAAAATCAGGTCTAACATTCCGAACGCCGGCACACCACCAACAGAATAAACCCCCTTATATCTTTTTCTTGCCATACCCCAATATTGCCGTTATATTAAGTACCTGTTTTTTGGAGCTTTTTATGGCACATATTTTTATAAATCAGATTCAGCCGGGGCTGCAAATCAATGATATCTACCTGATAAGTCAGCCTATACTGCGGAGCACAACCCGCGGCGATTTGTATATCGCTATGTTCGTAAGCGACAAAACGGGCAAACTGAACTGCAGGGTCTGGCAGGCGACAGAAACGCTTTTTAATTCACTGCCTAAGGAAGGCTTTGTCCAGATAAAGGGCAGAAGCGAATTATATCAGAACACGCTGCAGATTGTCGCCGACCAGCTAATGCCCGTCCCCGCCGGTAAAGTGAATGTTGACGATTATCTGCCGAGGACCGAGAAAGATGTCCGGCAGATGTTCGAGGAAATAACAGCGATTCTGGCTGCAATAAAAAATCCTTTTATAAAAGCTCTCGTCGATGAATTTCGCAAAGATAAAGAACTTATGAAGAAATTCTGCACTGCCCCTGCCGCGACACAGAACCATCACAGCTACATCGGCGGTCTTCTTGAGCATACGCACAATATGCTGAATGTGGCAAAGGCCATAATGCCTTATTATCCTCAGCTTCAGAGCGACCTTGTTCTCGCCGGCGTATTTCTGCACGATATGGGCAAGACAGAGGAGCTTTCCTACGATATGGCTTTCAGCTATACCGACAGCGGCCAATTGCTCGGCCATATTGTTCAGACTATCCTGATGGTTACTAATAAAACCGATGCGCTCGAAAAAGCCGGCCTGACGGTTGACAGACAGATATTAGAGAATATTGAGCATATAATTCTTTCTCACCACGGCCAGTATGAGTTCGGCTCGCCCAAACTGCCGATGACTGCTGAAGCATTTCTGGTCAGTTTTCTTGATAATATCGACGCCAAGATTAACCAGGTTACAGACAAGATAGCCAGTGAGCCGGGCGAATCGACCTGGACGAGTTTCGTAAAGGCTCTTGATTCAAAACTTTACAGGAAAAGGGTTGT
>Ga0315275_10004186_pt1 | contig 13448 bp, 14 predicted proteins | sample YL17G03_0_MG_FD_205557 | JGI IMG/M metagenome (GOLD analysis project Ga0315275, IMG submission 205557) | Sediment microbial communities from Yellowstone Lake, YNP, Wyoming, USA - YL17G03_0 | ecosystem: Environmental > Aquatic > Freshwater > Lake > Sediment | place: USA: Wyoming | collected... | reverse complement strand
GCATATTTTGGCGCCGTGCCGTGGGTGGCTTCGAAGATGGCATGCCCGGTCACGTAGTTAATGTTCGCGCCCGGGGCTATGCCGATCCCTCCCACCTGCGCGGCGAGGGCGTCTGAAAGATAGTCGCCGTTCAGGTTCAAAGTAGCGATCACATCGTAATCGCGCGGGCGGATGATGGTAAATTGCAGGCTCACATCAGCGATCGAGTCCTTGATCATCAATTTCGACTTCCATTTGCCGTCGCCGTGTGTTTCCCAAAGCTTCAGCGCGGTTTCCACCTCACGCTGGATGTCATTCTGCTGGTCAGGCGACATCATGTCAAAACCCGGGTCCACCAACTTGGCGTTCTCTGCGGCGCTGAGGGCGGGATTCTTTTCCTTGTTGCCCAGGATCCAGGATTCACGCTCGGTGACGATCTCATTGCGGAACTCGCGCTTGGCGAGAGTGTAGCCCCAGTCCTTGAAGGCCCCCTCGGTGAACTTCATGATGTTACCCTTGTGGACGAAGTTCACGCTCTTGCGCTTGTTTTCCAGCGACCATTTGAGCGCTGCTCGCACCAGCCGTTCGGTTCCTTCCATCGAAACCGGCTTGATGCCAAAGCCGGCTGTATCGGGGAAGCGGATCTTCTTGTATTCCTTGGGGAAAGCCTGCTCGAATAGTTGTTTGAACTTCAGGTTATCGTCCGTGCCGTACTGGAATTCGATGCCGGTGTAGATATCCTCGGTATTCTCGCGGAAGATGACCATGTCTACGTATTCGGGGTGTTTCACCGGCGAGGGCACGCCTTTGTAGTAGCGCACCGGGCGCTGGCAGACGTACAGGTCGAGCAGTTTACGCAAAGCCACATTCAGCGAACGGATCCCGCCGCCGATGGGCGTGGTCAACGGACCCTTTATGCCCACCAGGAACTCGGTGAACGCCTGGACCGTCTCATCCGGCAGCCAGGTCTTGAATTGTCGGAACGCTTTCTCGCCGGCAAAGACCTCCATCCACTGGACCTTGCGCTTGCCGCCATACGCCTTCTGCACTGCGGCGTCGAAAACGCGCACCGAGGCGCGCCAGATATCCCGCCCGGTTCCATCCCCCTCCACGAATGGGATGATCGGCTTATCCGGGACCTTTAATTTTCCGTCCTTGATCGTGATCTTCTCCCCACCCTCCGGGACTTTGAATTGAGTGTATGCCATCTCTCTCTCCTTTGCATGTTGTGGGAATTATAACAAATAGCACTTGAAGTTGGTGATTAGTTTCCCATATCACCGTCTTAAACCCTTGACAAAACCCCCGGACTGCCTATAATTCCGCCCGATATGGTAATGATAGATCCCTGCCCGGACCATTTATTCGAGCCTGCTGGAGTGATCAATTCCTTTCGTGCCTAGAGAGCCAATAGCGGCTCTTTTTTTTATCCCATGGGTCCCCCCGCCGGCGGGCAGGCGGGGTAATCGCCCGGAGAGTGGATGCTCAAACTTCCTGGATTGATCGATCCCCACGTGCACATGCGCGAGCCCGGTGCCACCCACAAGGAAAACTGGGACACCGGCACATCCACCGCGCTGGCGGGCGGTGTGACCATGCTGCTCGCCATGCCCAACACCACCCCACCCATCACTGACCCTGCCGCCCTAAACCTGGCGCTCGAGGCGGCGCGTTCCCAGGCGCGCTGCGATTATGCCCAGTTCGTCGGCGCGGGGCCTGAAAACGCGGAAACGGTTGCCGGGCTTGCCGATCGTTCTGCAGGGTTGAAGATGTACCTCGACAGCACATTCGGTCCCCTGCGCCTGAATGAGATGACCCTGTGGATGCCGCACTTTCAACACTGGCCCAGAAACAGACCCATCGTGGCTCATGCCGAGCGCCGCAGCATGGCCGCGGTCATCCTCATGGCAGCCATCTTTGACCGCCCCGTGCACATTGCCCACGTCTCGCTGAAAGAGGAGATCCTGCTCATCAAGGCGGCCAAGGAAGGCGGTCTCAAGGTCACTTGCGAGGTCACGCCGCATCATTTATTCCTGACCGCCCCCACTGGCGAGGCTGCTCGAAATGGGGGCAAGTTGGCAGGCGGCCGCGGGGAAGTGCGCCCCTGCCTGGCAAGCAAGGAGGATGTGGAAGCGCTGTGGAGCAACCTGGAGGTGATCGACTGCTTTGCCAGCGACCATGCCCCCCACACCGCCGAAGAAAAGGATGGCAGTAACCCTCCGCCCGGTTTCCCCGGCCTGGAAACGACATTGCCGCTGCTTCTCACTGCTGCAAGTGATGGGCGCCTGACCATTGACGACATCATTCTACGGATGTCTGTTAATCCCAGGAGGATCTTCTCCCTGCCCGAACAGAGCGAAACCTGGATCGAGGTGGATGAAAAATCCTGTTATGATATCCATGCCGCTGACATGCACTCCCGTTGTGGCTGGACGCCGTTTGAGGGCTGGAAAGTGAAAGGTCGCCTGAGGCGGATCACCCTGCGTGGGCGCGAGGCATACCGGGATGGCAGGCTGCTCGTCGAACCGGGATACGGCAGAAATGTGAGGGAATGACCCATGTCAAAAAAACCCAGGAATCTCACTGTCAGGCAAGCGCGCGAAAGGCTGACAAGGTTGCTGAATCTCAGCCGGCGGGTTCAAAATAAATTCAAGGTCCACCTGGCCGGGCTTGAATACACCTCGGTCATGGTCAGTTTTCTTTTGGAAGAGACCAGTTCCGCCGAGACACTCCTGCGGCTTTCGAAATCGAGCGCGAATGACTGGTTCCCCATTAATATCGGCTACATGATCGCAAGATCGATGTTTGAAATTGACGTGAATGCCCACTATATCACCAAGGACAAGATCAACCTGTCGCACCAGTACCTGGAATACGTCCATGTGCTGCGGAAAAAGGAACTGGATGCAATCAACAAGTACAAGGATACAGACCGAAAAAGCTGGAGGGAATTCCTGCAACTCTGGTACCAGCATTATCTGGAATCACGAACCGAGGATATTAATGTTAATTTCGACGAGGTGAAGATAGATTTCGAGGAAAAATCCGGGCGCGTTTTCCAGAACTGGTCTGGCAAGAGTATCCGGGAAATGGCCAAGGAAGTGGACCACGAATTGGAATACGACATTTCCTATTCCAGGTTGAGTTCCTTCATTATTGCAGACCCAAGGTCGACGGTCCAATTTTTGAAAAAAGAATCCTCCGGGCAAATCATTACGCCACGGAGCGAAGATTATGAGGAAGGGTTCATTTTCAGCAATTCTGCCACCTTCCTGGATTGTTTCCTCAGGTTGTTTGGCAACGAGTTCAATTTGTGGACGGAAGAAGAAGTGGATGCCTGTTGGAAATTTGACACCGACGGAAATCCTCCCACTCGGGAGAAATGATCAGCCGCGATCCCTCATGCCCTGCCTGCAGACTGGAGGAAAAAAACGGAGGACACGCCCGGTGAATAACAGGGTCATCTTCAGAAATGATGAATATTACGATCGATTAGAAATAAACATCAGGAGAAACAATGCCCACCCAACCGAATAACTCTCATTTGCCCTTTGGCGACCAGCGCAGCGCACCCTGGTACGGCAAGGATATCATCTCGGTCAAACAATTCAGCCGTGAAGACCTGGAATACATTTTCGCCGTCGCTCACGAGATGCACGACATGGTCGATCACGTCGGCACCTTTGACCTGCTGAAAGGAAAGATCCTTGCCAACCTGTTCTACGAACCCTCCACCCGTACTTCTTCCTCCTTCACTGCTGCCATGGAACGTCTGGGTGGATCGGTCATCCCGATCAACGAGGTCAAATATTCATCGGTATCCAAAGGTGAAAGCCTGCCCGACACCGTCCGCACGCTGGAATGTTACGCGGACGTGATCGTCATTCGCCACCCGGAAGTGGGCTCGGCTGCTGCGGCAGCAAAGGCTGCCCATAAACCGGTCATCAATGCCGGAGACGGCATCGGCGAGCATCCCACGCAGGCCTTGCTGGACGCCTTCACCGTCAAGGAGGAGATCGGTCACCTCGATGGGCTCACCGTCACCCTGCTTGGCGACCTGAAGCACGGTCGCACGGTCCACTCGCTGGCGCGCCTGCTTTCGCTATATAAAGTAAAGATTAACTATGTGGCCCCGGATATCCTGCGCATGCCGCCGGAATTAATCGACGAACTCAAAGCCAAGGGTATCCAACAGGCGGAATTCACCGATCTCAGCCAGCCGCTGCCGGAAACCGACGTGCTGTATGTCACCCGCGTCCAGAAAGAGCGCTTTATTGACGAGGCGGTCTACGAGTCGGTGAAAGGCGCGTATGTCATTGACCCAAAAGTGATGAAAGCAGCCCGGGAGCGCATGATCGTCATGCACCCGCTGCCGCGCGTGGGCGAAATTTCACCGGAATTCGACGACGACCCGCGCGCCGCCTACTTCCGCCAGATGGAGTACGGTCTCTACGTGAGAATGGCATTGCTGGCAATGGTGCTTGGGAAGGCTTGACCACAATCTTAATTTCCTGCTGACGGAACCCGGTAAATGTTCACTGAGGATTATTTACTTCGCATCATCAACCAGGCTCTTGCCGTCCTGATGACCGCAATCGGCCTGAGGAAGGGGGGCAAAGGCTCCGAAGCCAGCCAGGTTATAGAGCAGGCAATCGAGCAGGTGACATCCATTCCGGCGAATATCGTCGATGGGCTGGAGGATGGCAGCCTTCTGAATCTGCTGTCCAACCAGGGAAAATTAAATCCGGAGCGGCTGGCATTGCTTGCAGACATATTCCAGGAACAGGGAGAGATCCAACTATTGCTGGATCAACCGCAACAAGGCTGGTCTGCATTCGCCCGCGCCCTGCGGTTTCACCTGGAAGCGGTCCTGGCGGAGGTTGCCGAGCCTTCCGCAGAAATGATCCTCAAGATCGATGGAATGGTGGAACGGCTGCATGGACAGCCGCTCGCGGACGAAACGAAACTGGCTCTCGGCGATCATTACCAGCGCCTTCTCACTATGGATGACCGGTCCCTGGCAGCCGCTGGCACTTCCCCTGCTCTGGTCCGCCAGTCGCTTACCCGATTGTAAGATCAACGTGGTCGATCTATAAACACATCAAAAAATACATCTGAAGGATAATCCCCCATGGAAACCTTCTTTTCCTTTCTCGCCAAACGTGTCGATGATTGCTCCTCCCTGCTGTGCGTGGGGCTCGACCCGCATCCATCCGAGCTCGCTGCTCCCAGCACCGAGGCAGCCCGCACTTTTTGCCTGCGGATCATCAAGGCAACCGCTCCTTATGCTGCCGCCTTCAAGCCAAACGCAGCCTTTTTTGAGAATTATGGAGCGCCTGGCTGGACGGTTCTGAAGGAGGTCATTTCTGCCGTGCAGGAAGAATCCCGGCGGCTGGGCTCGATGATCCCAGTCATCCTGGATGCCAAACGAGGCGACATTGCCTCCACCGCAGAAGCCTATGCCCGTTCTGCTTACGAACAACTTGGCGCCCATGCCATCACGCTTTCCCCGTACCTCGGCAGGGACTCGATCGACCCGTTCCTGGCATTTAAAGAAAAGGGTGTCTTCCTGCTTTGCAAGACATCCAACCCCGGCGCGGGTGACATCCAGGACATCCCCATAGCCCTTGATCCGAAACCTGCCCGAAAGCCTTCCACTGCAAACAAGCGGAGATTTTCCAGCGTTCCGAACCGGGCTTCCATGTATCTCTATGAACATGTGGCCTTTCTTGCCCAGGAATGGAATACAGGGAATAACATCGGCCTGGTTGTGGGGGCAACCCATCCCGAGGCGCTCCAACGCGTCCGCGCAGCCGCCCCCGACCTGTGGTTCCTCGTTCCCGGGGTGGGCACCCAGGGCGGCGACCTGGAAACAACGCTGCGGGCAGGGCTGCGGGCAGACGGGAAGGGCTTGCTGATCAATGTGTCGCGGGGCATATCCCGGGCTGCGGATCCCGCTGCGGCAGCCGCAGAAATGCGGGATGCGATCATCAACATCCAATACGCACTCAAACATTGATCCCTCCAGACCATGCCCCGTGTCCTGATCCTGTCGAAGAACGCGCCTGAATACCGCCGCCTTGTGGAGGCTGCCGGTCTGCCCGGGCTGGAGATTCTTGCAGCCACGGCCAGCCCCTCCGAAGCGCTTGGTCTCCGGGATGATTTCGATGTCATCTTTGGCGAACCCGTGCTCATCCGGGAGGTGCTTGCCCGGCAGCGCGGTCTGCGCTGGGTACAGGCCACATTCGCCGGCGTGGAGCCGCTGCTCGACCCTTCGCTGCGCAGGGATTATCTCCTGACCAACGCCCGGGGGGTTTTTGGCGGGCTGATGGCGGAATACGTGTTTGGTTACCTGCTGCAGCATGAGCGCCGCATGTTCGACCGCAAGCGCGCACAGCAGGAGCTGCGCTGGGATGCCAGCCTCACCGGCATCCTGCGGGGCAAGACGATCGGCCTGCTGGGAGTGGGTTCCATCGGGGCTTCCCTGGCAAGGACGGCCCGGCATTTTGGAATGACGGTGCTCGGATACACCCGCGCCAGCGAATCCTGCCCAGAGGTGGATAACTACTACCATGGCGACAGCCTGCTGGAATTTGCCGGCAGGCTGGATTACCTCGTGAACACCCTGCCCAATACCAAGGAGACGCGCCATCTCGTCGATGCCTCCCTGCTCGCCCGGTTGCCTGCGCACGCCGTCGTCGTCAATGTGGGGCGTGGCTCAACCGTGGACGAATCCGCCCTGGTCGATGCTCTACAAAATGGCCGACTTGCGGCAGCCGTGCTGGATGTCTTTGAGCAGGAACCCCTCCCGCCCGAACATGCCTTCTGGACCACGCCCAACCTGCTGATGACCTTTCATACATCCGCACCGAGCCTTCCGGGAGACCTGGCCGGCCTGTTCATCGAAAACTACCACCGATATACGAGCGGCCTCACCCCAAATTATGCGGTTAATTTTGAAAATGGATACTAATTCCCCGATTCAGGAATGAGAAACATGACCAATTCCTCCTCTATGCTTGCTGATGGGTTGCTCGAGGCCGGTTGCGTCAAGTTTGGCGAGTTCACACTCAAATCCGGGCTCAAATCCCCCATTTATATCGACCTGCGCCAGGTCATTTCCCATCCCAGGCTGCTGGAGCAGGTGGCAGGGGCATATTTGCCAATCCTGGCGGACCTTAAATTCCAGCGCATCGCCGCGCTGCCCTACGCCGCCATTCCGATCGCCACCGCGATCAGCCTGCAGGGCGACTACCCGATGATCTACCCGCGCAAGGAGATCAAGGATTACGGGACACAGGCGGAGATCGAGGGCGAATATCAGCCCGGGGAGACGGTTGTAGTGATCGACGATCTTGCCACCACCGGGGGGAGCAAATTCGAAGCCATCCAGAAACTGACCAGCGCCGGCCTGGTGGTGAAGGATGTGGTTGTGTTGATCGACCGCCAGTCGGGGGCGAAAGAAGCGCTGGAGCAGGCGGGATTCCATTTTTACGCCGTATTGACGATTTCCGACATGTTGGATCACTGGGAAAGAAATGCCAGGGTTGAACCTGGGAAGATCGAGGCAACGCGCTTGTTCTTGCAAACAAAGTCATAGATAGGCTGCAGGAGGCCTCATGGAAATCTCCACCCCAAACTGGCTCGACTGGGGGCGCGAAATCCAGGCGCTGGCACAAACGGGATTGACATATTCCACGAACGAATTCGACATTTTACGCTACCGACGGTTGGAAGAGATCGCCGCGCAGATCATCGCCTCGCACACGTCGCTCCCTCTGGAGGAAATACTCGGGAATTTCCGCATTCAGCTGGGCTATGCCACTCCCAAGATCGATGTGCGCGGAGCGGTCATCCATGAGGGCAGGATATTGCTGGTTCAGGAACGCCTGGACGGCTGCTGGACGATGCCCGGAGGCTGGGCGGATGTGGGTGAGACCCCTTCAGCCATGGTGCGGCGCGAAGTGCAGGAGGAGAGCGGGTACCAGGTGCGGGTGGAGAAACTGGTCGCCGTCTATGATGCGAACCGGCTGCCGGGAGTGAGGCTGGAGTTTTTCCATGCGTACAAACTCATCTTCCTATGCACCCTCACCGGCGGCGAAGCCCGCCCGAGCAATGAGACCTCGGCAGTGGATTTCTTTGATCTCAACCAGCTCCCCCAACTCTCTGCCTCCCGCACCAACAGGCAGATGCTTGAGGAAGTTTTCGCCCACCGGGCGGATCCAGGTCGCCCGGCGGCATTTGATTAGCATAGGGAACCTGCATGAAAAAAAGAGGCGAAAGCCTCTATTTTGATTTCACCAACTTTTCTTTCGATTGCCTGTTCATTTGTTTGATGCGAGCCTCTCTTCTCATCGCACCGCCCCGGTCGGGCTGTTCCTCCAGGTAGATAAGCCGTACCGGGCGCCGGATGCGCGTGTACCGTGAACCATGCCCGCCATTATGCTGTCGCAGGCGGCGCTCCGGATCCGAGGTCCAACCGGTGTAATAGGTACCGTCAGAGCATTCGAGGATATAACAGTAGAAAGGCATACCGGTGGGCTAATCCGCCTCCGGTTTCTTCCCCGGGCGTCTGAAGAGTTTATCCAACCCACCTATCTGCTGTTTGAAGATGTCACTCACCCTTGGCATCTCCTGCCCGCCGTATTCGATCGAAAGCCAATCACCTTTGGAGCGTTCCAGCTGCCAGCGGGCGCGTCCCCTTCGGGAGCGCTCGAAACGGGCCTGCAATTCCTTTTTATTTTCTTCTGAAATATCCTTTCGCATGGACACCAGGGCGGCGATGTAATCATCCAGAAGGCGGAGCGCGTTGTCTCGATTTTGCAGGCTGACCTCAGCCAGGGCAGACGCATGCTCTTCATCCAGCGGCTGGGTTGCCGCGGCATACGACCCTGCAGCCATCTTTCGAATGTCGAGCCATCCCTGCTGACCGGTGATGGTCTCTGCCAGGGCAGCCGCCGAAAACACCGGCAGGAGCCGTGCGGAAGCCATCAACCCGTCCACTTCCGCCAGGTCGGCGTAAAGGGGTTGCGCACCCAGGATGGCGACGATATCCGAAGCCAGTTTGAGAGCCCCTTCCGCAGTGCCTTGCGGCGCAGCGATGGCGATCACCCCGTTCTGGAAGAGATCCGCCCGTGCGGATTTCTGGTCCGCGCCGAACTCCATGATACAGGCTGGATTGAGGGCGGGCATCAGCCCGATGTAATGGCGTTTGGGTGGCAGGATCTCTTTCGCCCATTTTGCCACGGCGGATTTACCCGGTGCCGTATCCATGATGACCGCATCCTCGCGCAGGTCGGGAGCAATAATCTTCAGGGTCTCAAGGACCTCGTCCAGGGGAATCGCCAGTACCACAACATCGGCGCCTTCTATGGAAGCCGGCAGATTGTAGGAAATCTTTTCCACGGCTCCCTGCTTCTGGGCTTTGCGGGCGGTTTCCGGGCTTTTATCATGCCCGAGGGTGCTCACCTGGTCTTTGTGTTTGGCCAGCGCCAATCCCATGGAAGCTCCGATCAGGCCGAGGCCAACGATGGTAACCTTAACGCTCATGATTTCCTCTTTCTCTAATTATTGTCATCCGCGGCCTGCAATACAGCCAACAGGCGGTCGCGATCTGTATCCAGGTTATTAGGAATTGGCTGCTGGTGACGGCGGATCAACTCCACAGCCAGGGGGGAAGCCTCCGCCCGCATTGCCAGGTCGGCACCCCAATCGGGGTGATGCGCGGCCACGATGAAAGGTCGACGGAGACGGTTCAACCTTCCCTCTCCCCAGCGTCGGGAGCAGCGCGGGAACAGTCGGTGCCCCAGAACAATGACCACCCGGTCGAGCAAGGATAGGGGGGAGAGGATCTTGCCCACATCATGCAGAACAGCGGCAGCCAGCAGGTCTGGATCGTGATGACCAGATTCCTGCAGCCGTTCCAGTATTCCATACGCATGGACCTGTTCGGCAGGCTTCATCCGTTGGAACAGTACGATCTGGACAGGATTAAGATACGGCAGGAGTTTGCTGGTTTCCACCCGCTTGCGGGAACCGGAAAGTGCATTCCAAAACTGGCGGGCACGGTAAGCGAGGCGGAGTGGCATGAGGGGGGTTCACCGGCAAGGTCAGCTAATAAAAAGGGATTATAACATTGTGTTAGAATCGTGAGAGCCGGGGACGCCGACCCCGGCTCTCGTGAAAGGAGGAGAAGAGAAATCGCCTTACGATCCAATCTTACCATCCAGGTCTCATCGGTACTTGACGCTTACCCTACGCTTTCCCTACGCCAATTTGACAATTTTGTAATTATTTTCGGAGCTTTTTATGCCCCCTTTTGCCATTGAAACTGAAAATTTAGGGCGGATCTACAAGATTCGCGGCACAAAAAAAGAAAAAGCCATCCGCAAGGAATTGGTTGCGCTGGCGGATGTTAATTTAAAAATTGAACAGGGCGAACTGTTCGGCCTGCTCGGTCCAAACGGGGCGGGAAAAACGACCTTGATCAAGATCCTGGTGACACTGCTGTCTCCCACTTCCGGGCTGGCGCGCGTTGCCGGGATCGATGTCAGCACTGCGCCGCAACTCGTTCGCCCGCGTATCAACATGGTCTCGGGCGGTGAGTCGTCCGGGTATGGCTTGTTGACGGTGCGCGAGAACCTGTGGATGTTCTCACAGTTCTATGGTGTCCCTTCGAAAGCTGCCTATCACCGCATCGACGAGTTGCTGAAGCGGGTGGGGATCTTCGACCGGCGCCATACGAGATCCTCAGACCTCTCCACCGGTCTGCGCCAGAAAATGAACATCGTGCGCGGCTTCATGACCGATCCAGCGGTATTGTTCCTCGACGAACCAACCCTCGGCCTCGACGTGGGCGCCTCCCGCGAGGTGCGCCGCCTGATCCGCGAGTGGCTGGATGAGGATAAATCCCGCACGCTGCTGCTCACCACACATTACATGGTCGAAGCCGACGAGTTGTGCGACCGGGTGGCGATCATCAACCAGGGTCGTGTGCTGGCTTGTGATTCGCCATCCTCATTAAAACAGCGTCTGCAAAAAGAAGCCATTTTTGAGATCGAGACGAGTGCCCTGAATGGATTTTCAGCGACAAGCCTGGAAAATTTCCCCGGGATACACCGGGTGAGCTGCCAGGAAGGCGATGGCAGCGCCACATTGAACATCATCCTGAAAGAAGAGGCAGCCCTTGCCGTGGTGATCAACACGCTCACTGCAGCAGACATCAGGATCATGAAATTATCCAAGCACGAGCCCACGCTCGAAGATGTATTCGTGAACCTGGTCGGCCGTTCAATGGCAGATGTGGAAACGGCAGGTGAAAATGGATGAGCAGGTTCCGGTAAAGAAAGTCACCGGCTGGCGGCTTTTCCTGAAAACCATCCTGGCGCGTGCCTACCCGCGCGTGATCGGGCAGCAGCGCGACACCTCCTGGATGCTTTTTGATGTGCTCATGCCATTCGGCAGCATGGTGGCTTATGTGCTGGTGTACCAGGCCATCGGCGCGCCGCAGGAATATGTGGGTTTTGTGGTGATGGGCGGAGCCATGACCGCGTTCTGGATGAATATCCTCTGGAGCATGTCCAGCCAGTTATACTGGGAGAAGGAGACCGGCAACCTTGGCCTGTACATCGCCGCGCCCGGCTCGATGATGGCGATCCTGCTGGGAATGGCCCTGGGTGGACTGGTGGCCACCACACTGCGCGCCCTGGTGATCACCGTGGCAGGTTCGCTGATGTTCCACGTCCAGTACCAGATCGCCAGTTTCGGGCAATTATTTATCGTGTTTGTACTGGAAATGGTCGCCTTGTATGGGATGGGCATGATGTTGGCTTCGCTTTTCCTGCTTCTGGGACGCGAGGCCTGGCACATGGTGAACCTGGCCCAGGAACCGGTGTTCCTGGCCTCCGGTTTCTACTTCCCGATCAAATCATTCCCGTTCTGGGTGGCAGCCGCGGCTTCGATCATCCCGCTCACCCTGGGCATGGACGCCATGCGGCAGCTGGTTTTCCCCTCCGGATTCAAGATCGGATTTCTAACCGTGGGTGTGGAGATCGCCGTCCTGCTGGTGCTTTCGGTGACCTTCCTGGTTGCCGCGAAGGTGCTCCTGGCGCATATGGAAAAACTTGCCATTCGGGAAGGCCGGTTGACGGAGAGCCGCCGATGAGTGCATCCTCCCCCCAACCACTCCCGCGGTCCCTCAGCGGTCAGACCTGGCGTTCCTTCCGCATCGCCACCTGGCTGGGCTGGCAGATCGAGTCCAACTGGACCGACCCGTTATTATTCGCCATCTATTCCATTGTTAAACCGCTGGCCGGGGCAGCCATCCTGGTGGTCATGTACGGCATCATCACCCGTGGAAATTTCACCAACCCGCTTTTTCCCTATATCTACCTGGGAAATGCCTTTTATATCTATGTAGGCGGGGTGATGACCGGCGTCTCGTGGGCGGTGGTGGATGACCGCGAGCATTACCGGACGCTTAAGTACATGTACATTGCCCCCATCCGTATCCCGGTCTACCTGCTCGGGCGCGGGGTGGCGCGTTTTATCACTGCCTCGATCGCCGTCCTGATCAGCGTGGTGGCAGGGGTGCTGTTCCTGCATGTACCGGTCGATCCTGCCCTGGCGAATTGGCCTCTGTTCTTCCTAACCCTCTTCCTGGGTGTGATCATGCTGGCGCTGATGGGACTGCTCCTGGCGGGTGTGACGCTGCTCATAGTCCGGCACGAAGGGTTCGTCGGGGAAGCCACCGCCGGTGCCCTGTTCATTTTCAGTGGAGCGATCTTCCCGCTGGATGTGCTGCCTGCCTGGCTGAGACCGATCGGATTTGCCATGCCCACCACCTACTGGCTGGAACTGATGCGGCGTGCCCTGGTGGGCAGTGTTGCCCAGGCCTTCCCCACCCTTTCCGGAATCAACAACCTGCAATTGCTGGGAATCCTGGTGGTACTCAGCGTGGTCTTTGGCGTTGCGGGCATTTTCGTTTTCCGCATCTGCGACCGCATCGCCCGGGAACGCGGCTTGATCGACCGGACGACAAATTATTGAACCTCCCGCCGGAGAAAGGAGGCGCGATGGATACAATCTATATCGGCCAGAGCGGTATGACCAGGCTGGGGAAATTTTGGCTGGCTGCTTCCGACCTCGGGCTGGTGGCGCTGGAATGGAACCAGACCCGGGCTGAATTCAGCGCCTACCTCTCCCGGCGTTTCAAGCGCAACATCGAATATGCGCCGCAAAGAATCCGCCAGGCTGCCACCGAATTGAAAGAGTATCTTTCTGGCAAGCGCAATGTTTTCACCGTGCCCATCGATTGGACCGTGCTGCGTGAGTTCCAGCGAGCCGCCCTCCACGCCACCTGCGACATACCCTTTGGTGAAACGCGCACCTACAAGGAAATTGCCATGCGCATCGGCAGGCCGCACGCCGCCCGGGCAGTGGGGCGCGCGGAAGCCACCAACCCGATGCCG
>Ga0315275_10004184_pt1 | contig 13449 bp, 15 predicted proteins | sample YL17G03_0_MG_FD_205557 | JGI IMG/M metagenome (GOLD analysis project Ga0315275, IMG submission 205557) | Sediment microbial communities from Yellowstone Lake, YNP, Wyoming, USA - YL17G03_0 | ecosystem: Environmental > Aquatic > Freshwater > Lake > Sediment | place: USA: Wyoming | collected... | reverse complement strand
TACAAAGATAATGTCTCCTTCCATCAATGTCTGTGAAGCAAGAGCAGGAGCTAGACGAATTCTGTCAAGAATTCTTCTAAAAGCAGCCAACAGAACGCTTACAAAATTATAGGTGTCTGCTACCGCAACCCCGTTCCAGGTGATACCATCTCCACCGTTCAGATCATTGTGATTCCAATCAATTACAATGGAGTCCATGATCTTGCACAGCTTACCATCAGATCCAGTATACCCAGTCTTCACTAGAGCTTCTAGACCGTCAAACTCTCCAGGAGTACCAGCATCTCCACTCACAAATTCAAGTTTTAGGTCTTGTAACATGACTTCGGTAACCACCCGCATATCGTATTCTATATCATTAACGATGGGTGATCCATCCAGACGGTAACGGGGTTGGGCTTCGCAGAGTTTTACGTTGACACGGGTTGCGTTTCTAACAGGACTATGACGTCTTATTAGACCAAAATCCTCTAACGTGAAATCGCATCCACCCCAATCAGTACCAGCAGAACTTCCGCAAGGATCTGCTACGATACCAGAACTTCTCGTACCGAAAATAGTTGGTTCTGGACGAACCCAGGTGATAAAGTTTTTCTTAATTCTGCAGACGTTAGTTCTTTCCCAACCAACCCAGTCCAAGAACTTGCTCGTACCTTCCAACGATAACGACATCAAGTCCTGATCGGAACACAGGTCGAAAAGCCCACAACAACCGTAAATCGTGGGAATTTCACTTACGGAAAGGGATTCAGATAATCTTTGCTGAAGTTTCTGTCTCATGTTATTTCTCCTTGTTTATAATTCCTAAATTTATACATCTAATTAAGTATCTTTGAAAGGGTTTCTTCCGCTACTTCATCAAGAGATTGCGTAGAAGGTTCTTCTTCCTTCGTTTCTCTTACTCTATAAGTAACGCTTACTGCTTTCTTCCGAGGAAGGTCCTGCTGCCACTGTTTCTTCTTGGTTTCATCGTCAACCTCTAGAAGAGATATTCTATCAGTAATAACTTTGAAATCGTCAGGAAGTTTAGTAGACTGCTCAACAAGTTTCTTCAAACTCTCATTAATTCCGTCAAGTGAGGATTGCAGGGATGAGAATCTATCATCTGCAAACACACTTTCTTTAAGAGCTGCAACGACTTCTTCATCAATTTCTATAACTTTATCTTCTTCAGGAGTCTCTACAGACTCTATATCTTTTTCAGATTCCTCCACAGAGGCAATAATTACGGTAGGATTGGATATAGTCTCTACTACTGGTTCAACTACAGTTTCTGTAACCGTCTCCGTCTCTCTATGTATTAGATTCTCATCCTCTACCGTTCTATTTACTCCGTCCACCATAGCAACGAATTTGTTCAAAAGTTCTTCGTCCCCCTTTACAAGTTTAGATAAAGCATCTTTAACTCTTTGTGCTACCATATTATTCTCCTGTTTTACTCTTGCCGCTGTAAACAGCGAACAAGCATCTTTTTCCGGCAGAAAAGTGGAAGCTATCAATCTTCCATCCGTATATACCGGTATACTTATATCTTTCGACACTTCTAACATTTCAGGACTACTAATCGGTAAAAATGATATTGAATTACCCCAGAATTCGGGATCTTCAACAATAGCAGCTTTCATAAGATTAGCAAGTTCACTCTCATCAAATAAACCTGACGTAATCAAAACATTTCCATCCCTGTCCACATAATCAATAGACCCCATAGAGAAATCTTTTCCTAAATGGAAAAAGTCTACATAAGGTTTATCTTCTAGATCAAATCTTTCTATAATCTTATCGAATAAAGCGGTAGAATCTATCATACCGTTTCTGTTAAGAACTGAGGTACAAGCCATCTGAATAAATCTTGTTCCTTGTTCAGTTTCTCTTAAGATTATATTATTACTTACAGGTTTGAATTCTATTAGAACTTGCTGCCATGTTCCCACAGTTACTTCGTTCTTAGAAAAATCTATAGTAAATGGAACTTTATATAGTTTTCCCTCCTTAGCAACTACTGCGAACATATTATTCCCGTCTTCTACATAAAGATCTGTAATATACGCCCACTCTTCCCCGGATCTTATTGCTGAAGATAATTGAGCATAAATGTCGGGAATATTTATAGCTCTATCTTCAGTAGTTTTTACCAGATCCTTTAATTTATCCCAAAAACTTAGAAGACCGTCAATGAAAAAATCGTTCTTTGCAACTCCATTAGCTTGAGCAAATGCAGAAGACTCGCACTCTTTTTCTGATGCTCCATCTTTCTTCATGCAAGAACTAAAAGCACTATTCCATACATGAACCCACTGTTTCTTTTTATTAAGTGGCATTTTCTTTACGTTAGAAGGCAAACTTTTATCGTCAGGTCCTGAGTAAGGCATAGAATACTCCTTATGTTCAACTACAGTATACCATAAAATTTTATGGCTGGCAAGGTCAACTTTCATCACATTTTTTGTAAAATGCGTCTCCCCATATAACTCCTCTCCACGAAACCTCTTTTCTTACAAATCCAAATGAATATAAGTAACTATCTATATCCTCTATTAGAGCACATTTATCATAAAGTTCATCTCTATTTACCTCGCAGAATATAAATCTTATATCGTTCTTTAAAGTATTGCAAGCTCCTTTAAATACTTCTAATTCGTAACCTTGTACATCAATATTTAATAGATTAAAAGGTTGTGCAAACAAATTATCTTCAAAAAACCTATCTAAAGTTGTTATTTGAACTGTTTCAACCCTGTCAAAAGGAGTATCTGGATACTGATCCAGATGAATTTTAGGAAATAATATTGAGGAACTAGCATCGTGTATACTACTAACATTCATAGTAATTGTACCTTCAAAATTTCCTAGAGCCTTATTTATACACGTTCCAAATTTTTTCGACTTAAGTATCTTAAAAGGAATAGATAATGGCTCAAACAATAACACTCTACTAACATATAAAGACTTATATAGTTCTATCTCCTCTCCGTAATGAGCTCCTATATGAATTATTCCGGATATGTCAAAAGAAGATATTCCTAAAGATTCTAAATTCATATATCTCATTTTGGTATCCATTCACTAGACAATATATAATCTTTATCTACTTCAGACAATCTTTTTAAACCAACAACATCTTTTACTTTATTTCTCATAGCTATGGTATAATTAATAAGAGATACGGTAGGAAATAAAATTCTGTACTTTGCCCCCAATAAATTTAGTCTATGAGTTCCCTTTATCTCTGCCTCCCATGGATCTTCATTCTCGCATATATTTTCTAGCATTAATTTTTTATTCCATATATGAGTTTGAAAGTTCATTTGATATTCAGAACTAGAATGCGACTCCATAAGAACATACTCATAAAGATCCACAAAATAAAAATTATTCCTAAAATTAATTCTCTCATTACATACAGATAAATAAAGAAAATTATCGTCAAGACTGTGCATATAATCATGAAAGGTGTCAATTGCTATGGAATCTACTTCAGACATAATCCAGTAATCTTCCAACAAGAGCAAAACATGGTCGGTATCTATCATATCAATCATCTCTATTATTCCATTAGACCACTTATCTTTAGAATACTGCTCTTTTGCTATGCTTATAAATTCAAAATTATCAGGAATATCAAAATCCGGTAACTTGTACCCAAATATTTTCACTGATGGATTAGGCAACCAGTATTTATTCAATAGATAGCAAAAAGGTCTTATACACCAAAGATATTTATCACTGGTAGAAACAGCAATAGTTAAAGACATTATACTCCTTTATACTGATCTACCATTTTTCGTATACCGTCTTCAAGATTTATAGTATTTTTCCATCCTGGAATTCTACCTATCTCTTTAGAACCTACCGTATTTTGTTTCGTCATACCTAACTGAATATTAGCTCCTGTAAGTTTTGCTATGATAGTAGCAATATCTAGTATACTTATCCATTTCTCGTCGTCAAGTATATCGTAAAGACCCTTATGATTAGAGATAGCGTAGGTAAATGCTGAACATATGTCAAAGAGATGTGTAAATTTTCTAATCTCAGAGCCATCAGTCATAAGATCTATAACTCCGGTAGTAATCGCTTTACTTATTAAATCACTTATTACATGAGACTTCTCGTCGATTTTTTCTACAGATCCATAAGCATTCCAAATTCTAAGAGCTATTCCATTTTTAGAAAGCAAAGTCCATATCTCCCCCATTCGTTTTGCGACCCCGTAAGGATTATCGGTAAATTGAGCTAATCTACTGGATGCAAATAAGAATGGTATATTACTTTCTATAAGTTGAGGCATAATGTTACACAATATTTTAGAATTATTTTCCATCTGTTGCATCTGAGTATCTCTTCTATAAAGATATTTAGCACCTCCTACATCCCATGCAAGAAAATAAACTCTATCTATACCATCTAACTCTAATTTTCCTTCCCTTAAATCGTGAAATTTACTTATCTTTATATCTATACCTGTAACTTGATCTCCTTGTGAAATAAGATGATCACATAGATAAGATCCTATAAATCCTTTAGATCCCAATACTAGATTTCTCATATAGATTCCTTTACTATACTAAACTTATCTTTATACACTTTATATATTTCTTTCCAGTTAGTCCATCTTCCACCAAACAAAAGATGAGATTTAAATTTATCTCTATTATACTTTAAAGTCTCTTCTTTATATAACCAGGTATGAATATCACTTGCAGGAGAAAACAAAGCAGATATTCCAAATTTTTCTCTCCAATATCTTAACCCATTAGACTCTGCAGAACTTATTCTTGAACTTCTTTCCGACCTTTGATTGGATGTTTCTCTAAAATGATGTAAATAATAAATCTTGTCAGAATAAACAATTATAGGTCTATTGGTAAGAAATCTAAATCTATGTGAGTACTCGGTTTCTACAAAGAAGCTTAAAGGTACGTCCGGTAGAGCATCCATTACTCCGTACCGTAAATTATCGTAAAATCTAGTAATAATGAAATTTCCGTCGAGCCAGGGAACACCTATCTTTATATTTCCGCAATAATTTATATAATCAGGATAGTGCATAGGATGATTACTTTCAAATCCTAACATAGCATACGGAACTTCCCTAAAAGATCCTATTGCTTTCCATAATATTTCAGAACTTTCTTTTACGAACTCTAAATCATCGTCACAAGTAACGTAAAAATCAGAGTGAACACCATTATTCACGCACCAAACGAAAGGCCATGATCTACCCATTACATGATTATTTATACTTGTATGCTGAACTATAACTCTACAATTACTCATTTTGGGTATTTCTATATCTCGTAATTCCGGTAGCAAGGGTCCTGTTATAAATACTAAATTTCTCCCCGAAAGAAATTTTAAAGAGTTGATAAAAGTTTGAACGAGTTCCAAAGATTTATATGTAGAAACTCCATAAATCATATCGTAATACTCGTTATTCATAATTTTATTCCGGTATTCTTAAAAATAAGTTCATTCCAGTTATTAGTTCTAGCATATTTTCTTGTTGCATATCCCATATAGATGTCAAACATGCTCCCCATATCCAACATAGTTACTTGACTACCGATCAAATCATACAACTCATATACAAATACTTTCGTGGGCATACCGGAAGAAAATAAATAAACTTGCGGTCTTTTAGTTTTTGAATAAAAAGACTCCAATATACGTATAGTTGTAGTTTCTTTAGATAGATAACAATTCTTCTCAGGTATATCTATAAAAGTATCTATACTAAAATACTTAGTCAATCCTTTTAATCTTTCAGGACCTATATAACAAATTCTTTTTCTCCGTATAGATTGAATAAATGGAAGCAAAGTTCCTGCACATGAAGCTTCTAATAAAGAATCACCAAAATACCACCCTATTTTCTTCCTTGTATAATCAAGAAATTTCGGTCTTTCTTTAGCTACTCTTAGTAATCCGTAATAGTAATCTTTTGGTTTTTCAATAGTTCTTCTTAAATCATCTCTCATTTTTAAGAAATACTGATGACCATCGCAGTTTTCACCACTTTCTCCTAAGATGCAAGCCGCTTCACCATCTCCATAACGAACAAAACTGAAATTAGTTTCAGAATTCAAATTATTTATAAAGAATTCAATAGGTAAAGGTTTCTTTATATACCTTATCGCACTCTTTTTCGCAGGAGATCCTCGCCCGATTCCCATAGCGTAACCTCAAAATTTGAAGGCCAAGAATATTGAATAATAGGTTCAGTGGGAAATTTGTATGCTGCTGATACTATCTCGCTATTATTCATTAATCTATCTCGAATATGTCTTTTCTCCACCTCTTTATATTTTATTTTCACTTTCTTAGGCTTTCCTTCAGAATTAAGGTTATCATCAGGAGTTTTCTTAGGAGTCTCAGGAGCACCAGGAGTATTATCGGTAGCAGGCTCATTGACACTTACGGTAGGGGATTCCTCGTGGTCGGCTTCGTCCTCTGGATCATCTTCATTCATATCGCTTGTGGTTATGTCAGAGACTTCAGTCCAGTCGTCAGGAATTATACCATAGTCAGCGAGAAGTATTCTTGCCTCAGGACGAAGAATTACAGATCCTTCAGGACCGGTTATACCGGCCTCATAAAGTGTTTTCACAACATTTGCCCATGCTTGATTTATTTGCGCATGGAGTAGATCTCCCTGATCATCACGCTGTTCAAATACAAAATTTATAGTTTCCGGTAGGACAGCTTGCAATTGTTCTTGGAAGGATAATGCAAAATCAAGTCTACCTTTAGCGGTAGCCTTTTCGTGCTGGATTTGAGTTTCGTTTCCTCTGCCCATAGCTCCAAACTGTACCGGCCAGAACTCAGATGGATCAAAACCCCATATCATAGAGTAACCGTAGATAAGCATATCAGTCCATTCACGAAGACTGAAACCCGCCGGTAACTGACTCAAAGCTATGAGTTTACCGTCTACATCTGAGTTGAGGGATGCAAGAACTGCTAAAGCTCCGTAGTATTCATAACCTATAGTTTCCAGATTAGCATCTCTTGCTCGCATAGCCTCTTCAAATTGCTGTCTTCCTATACCTTTCAACAAGAAAAATCCCCTAGGAGCTTTAGAACCTAGCTGTTCAGAGTAATGACCATAAACGGCTAACATCAATTTTGCCAATTCGTAGGATCTACTAACCGCACAAAATCCTAGACCATTAAAAGCTTCATCTTCTGAAGGCATAGAGACTGTTCTAATATAGTCTTCATCACTCCACTTTTGCATCTTTCCTTTTATAGGAAAATATTGTAGAGGATACTTGTTGTCTCCGGTCAATTTGCATCTTGCGCTGTCAACAGTGTACAATGCTCGCAGAGGACCACCTTTTCCTTCAGACCCTAACTCTACGATGCTACCCATATCTGCTCCCCAGTAAGATTTAGAAGCCATGCTTATGCCTGGTCTCCAACCTACAAGTCCTGGAGAAGCTTGGAAATTATGCAGAATCTGGGTGAATCGCTGAACTTGATTCCTACCGCCCATCATTCTCCAACCACGGTTCTTATCAATATCAACAACGGTATTCATGATACCCATAAGGTTGGGTTCGGTAGGAAGAAAAGATCTCAGCCACTTGTCTCTAGCTCTAGAGTCAGTTTTATACGCTTCGTAATACTTATCAGCTCTATCTACCCAGGTCATAATGCTGGTAAATATGTCCTGACTAACTTCAGTATCTTTAAATCTAGGTTGCGTTGAATAATTTATATCACTCATATTTACCTCGCCATCCCCACGCTCCAGTTACCGTAGTAATCATCCAGATGAGAGCTAACATACCGTACAAGATCACAACCGTGATCATCTATCTTTATAGGTTCGTCCTTTTTTCGCTTATCGCTCCAGGAGTAACCTTCTATTTCTTCTTCAGTAGCACACGGTTTTTTCGCATCTTCGAGTTCAGGATCTCGTTCCAGCAAACTATCTCTCATAAGTATAAGTCTAGGTTTTAGTATTCCGGGACGTACTTTTAATCTTTCTTTAACAATCTGTATGCCGCTGCTGACACTTTTATTAGCAGGAGAAGTTTCCATGTCAAGATGTCGTTCAAGAGTAGCTCTGTCCTCTGCATCATGATCGCAGATTATAGCATACGGTCGAGGTTCGTGGTTCGCTGTCATCCAGGCTTTAATCATGGCAGCGGCGTCTTCGACCAGTAATCTAGTTTGATAAATCTCAGCGAAACGGTAGGCTATGTCATTATCCCTATCAATTGCCCAGGCTTGCCATACGAAAGGATTTGTAAAACCAAAGTCAACGAGCCACACTCTCGGCCAACCTCTGGGAGGATCAAAATGATTGATCATGTGGGACTTTGTGTCCCACTCATCGTAGATCATTCCCTCCGCAGCAGCCCACAATCCAAATCTCAATCTCTTCTTTCTAACTCCGGACAAATTGTCAAGTTTCGCTAAATACGCTAACCCTTCGGGAGTCCACTCTTTTTTCTTGCGATTGTATAATTTAGGATTATCCTCAAAGAATGATTGTATATATTTACATTTCTTAGCGTTAGATCGTGTTCGCAACCAATGATAAGGACCGCTCGGGTTGCAATCCATAATCACCTGGTTGTACGGTACGACCCCGAATCGGGCACGAGTGGTAAGTGCTTCAAGATCCTCTTCCTCCAGCTCCGTTGCCTCCTGAACATAGATTAAATCATACTCTGTGGACATTACTTTTGAGTATTTATCCATCCCACCTAATACTATTACGCTACCGTTAGAATAGCGAAACTCTTGCTCCATTGTTCTGAACTTTACAAGACCATTCGGAGGAAGTACGTGTTTTTGGAAAGTAACAACGCCAGACTGTGTTAGCGATTCTCTAGTCTTCCTGACCATCAGGTGACGAGAACCAGGATACTTGCACGACACTAAATGAAGTTTCTCAAGAACTGCTCTTGACTTTCCCGTACCGGCAGGACCGCATATAAGGATCTCAGGCTCCTTAGAATATAAAATCTCCAGAGCACCACCGAACGGTTGATATGGTCGGTAGTTAAGATCCGTAGGTGGGCTAGCGGTGGGAATGGAAAACGTAGTATTCATTATTTATTCAAGTTTTTGTACTTGTTTTCCCACTCCGAAGAAATACCATCCGACTGTTTGTGAAGTCGCGTTTCTTTCAAAACCATCTTCTTGGGGTGCTTTACGCCTATATAATCAAGAACACTGGCTACGACGGTTTCAGGACTCGATATCAAATCTTCGTAGGTTACGGTAAGCGGTTCGATCTCATTGTTAGCGAAGAAGTTCTTCCACATGTCATCCGTAACTTTTATCTTTCTCATCGCCGCATCAATCGTTCTCTTCGAAAATTCAGGTACTTTGCCTTCTTCTTGGAAGGAGTAGTAAGCACCGGTGGCTCTGCTCCTCACTGCGGAGATTGCACGTTTCACCTCATCCAGACGAGTAACGTAGACAAAGTATAAATTCGCATTATCAATCTTTCGCAGAGTACTTATAATCGGCAGGGCGTTCATCACGAGATGCGGTAGCTTAATCCCAAACACTCCGTTCGATGAGGAATACGTACCAATCAAATTTTCCAGAGTGCTAACAGTTAGTCGTTTATAAGGTTTCTGATCCGGTATGAATGCTTGTAATCTCATCTTGTTCAGATAGTCCACCGGAGTTCCTGCCAATTCTGTACCGGTTAGATACTCGCACAATAAGGATGATCCCGTACGAACTGTTGAGCAAATTGCATAAATAGTTTTCATTACTTATTTCTCCTTTATATTACATGACCGCATAATGGACATAGAATAGATGGTTTCATAAGATTTTGTAATTGTTGAACGGTTCCATTAAAGTAGTTTCCGTCCAACTCCTTCGCTTCTCCCCCAAACTTTATTCCATCTAACTTATCGGTAAACTGCCAGAAAAGATAAGTGTTCCACGGTAGAGGAATGGTGGGGGCTTTCTTATAGTAATTAGCAATCCACAAAGGATACTTTAACCAGTATCTGTCTTGTGACCCGAACTCGTTCCAGTATCCAGGACCCGTGTATATCATGGGAACGATACCGGATATTTTTGTGAAGTATTCTGCAGCGTTCTTCAATGTTGTTATCGCTGTTTTCTGTGCGGGAACTTTTGTGCGACATTCGTAATCAATAACAGGCGGTAGCGTTCCTTCATTGTTCTTCAGTAATCCCCAGAAGAAGTCCATCTGTCTCACGGGTGAAGCATCCCAGGTGAAATAGTGATAAGCTCCATACGGTAAGCCGCTCCTTCTAGCAAAGTCCCAGTTTAGTATGAAGTCTTGATCCATCCAGTACGATTGACTAGATTTGATGTATGCGAAGTTCGCTCCTGCTTCTTTAGCCTTCGCGAAGTTGAACATTTGCGGTGTGGAGTTCTCGTCGTCCCACACCGATATATCAATTCCCAAGATTTGTTCAGTCACTTTTCCTCCAACGGTAAGCGGAAACTGTACAGGAAATTGTACAGGAAATAAAAATTCGTGTAGAGTTTTCATACTCTATCCTCCTCAATTCCCATATAAACCTTGAACAGGTTTATTCCTTGAGTATTTATGGAGTTCCCTACCGGTCCGTCAAGGTGGGTAGCGAGGAACTTTACGGTATCAAGCCAATCTGCGTACTTCGAGATGGTCAGGACTTGACCTTCGAGGAAGTGCATGGAACCGGTAGTCACTGCTTCCCAGAGAACGAGGGCGAGGTAGGAACGGTAGGAAATCTTCTTCGCGAGGTACTCGGAGTAGACTTCTTTGTTGCCCATCGCTGTGATCTCCGCAGCGATCGCACGCTTCACTTGCTCTACGGGGGTTTCGATAATCTCTAAATCATCCATAATAACATTATACCACAAGGTTCGATCGGTGTAAAGGTCTGCGGGGGTCAAGGTTTTGGGGTCGGGATTTTTTAGGCGCATTCATATGGGAATTTCTTAACCTGTTATGCAATTATTGTGCGGCGCTTTATGCGCTTGTATGCTACTATACCGGTGCAAGCGGACAACCTACCCCGCTTGCAAGGGATAATAAAATGTCTGGAATAACCGAGCAAGAGCAAAGTGTATTGATTGCGCAGTACGACAATACTTTGGTTGACACACCCGTCAAGGCGACCAAAGCAACCAAAGCAACCAAAGCAACCAAAGCAACCAAAGCAACCAAAGCAACCAAAGCAGTAAAATATGAACGGGTGCTAAACGGGGTCGGGCAAAGTACTTGCCCTAGATGTGGCAAATGGACGAATAGCCCCATTGGTGTATTGGGGCACTTGTGTGCAATGCAATTGGTCACCAATGACGTCACACTATCCAGTGTACCCGCAAATTATGCCAAGGTTGCGTCTATTGACAGGTATTGCAAAGCTAATAAGGTAAGTATAAGCCGCCTGGTGAAAGCTTTTGGGCGGGATAGGGTAGTGCAGAAGCCGTTACACGTAGTAGCATACCCCATACGTATATTGGGCGAACGTGGTCGATACATGCATGAGGTCTTCACAACCAAGCTTGGGTTACAGGCATTGAAGACGTTCGATTTTACCAAGCTTGACGGCTTTATTAGAGATGTGCCAGCCGAAGTGGTAGCAAAGTATGCAACCATGAAGTAAATACTACCCAAGCGATAACGCCCTTGCGTAAGCAAAACGCAAGGGTGTTTTATTTTACCTTTGCACACGTAATATTGCGTAGCCAATGTTATCGATAACAATGGCATTTTCCGACACGCTGCGCATAAACACGACAAATTATACCTTACGCACTCCAATGCCTGTGTTATCGATAACAATAGCATTTTCCGGCACGCACACACACGCACACACACGCACACACACACACACGCACACACACACACGCACACACACACACGCACGCACGCACATGCGCATAGCCGTACCCATCGATCCACCAGAGATCCTATCCGATCCTGAGAAGATGGGTGAGAAGCAGAAGCAGACACGATGCGAGAGAATCCTAGCGACCCCACAATTTCGCAACGATGCGAGAGAATCCTCACGAGAACCAGAAACCGATACGATCCGTGAGAATCGCGACGATAGAGAATCAGAGACTACCCATAAGAATCGCGAATAAAAACCACCCCCTAATCTCATAGGGGGTGGTTTTTGGTTGAAATAACCTTACTTGATTAGTCGCATGTGGTAGTAAGCAGCGTTTACGAAACGCAACCCGACCAACACCAAGTACTCGTGAGGCCCGATTTTACCGCACACCCGACCAAACTTACCAAGTACCTGAGCCGGCAAATCAAGCCCAGGGTTGCGATAAAACTTTACCAACTGCCCGATTTTGAAATTACTTTTGGTTGACATTTGATTTTTCCTTTTTCGTGCCATTGTAGGTTTAGGCACGTCGGTTTTTTACCGTAACTTCATTATACTACACTTTATTTCCAAAAACCAAACATAATTTCGTGAGGAAATTGGGGTTTCGTTAAGACCATGCCGTAAAAATGAAACCCCAATTTCCAAATCCATCTCTGCACGAAAAATAACGATAAAGAGATCTTCTCTACTGAATGAAAGATGCGAGAGAATCCTAGACGATCCGTGAGAATCACGATGCGAGAGAATCCTACCGAAATAATGTAGGAAATTATGTTTTGTTTTAGAAATATAATGTGGTATAATGAAGTTACGGGCACGTAATCCTACAACACGTAGCTCGAAAAAGGAAAAATGAAATGTTTTCAACAAGCGCAAGTAAATGGCGACCAGTCGTAAAACCCCAGTACGAAATAAGCTGCACAGCCAGCAGCATCAAGATCGCCCGTAACGAAAAAGGCGTCCACTACACAGTAGCAGAAGGCAGTAATTTCGTAAGTGTCCTGCTGCAACTGGCAAAGTACGAACAAAGTTTGAAACAGAATAATTAATCACAAAAGGGCTGGTCGCAAGGCCAGCCCACCCACTTTTCGTAAGGAGTCCAAAATGATTCTAGCTCTAATATCAATCGCAATTTACGGCGGCGGTTTGCTCCTGATCTTAGGGGCGGTTGCCATCTATCTCAACAAGTTGTTCTAGGAGGATCAAAATGTCCATCAAGCGCAAGATCTCTCGCAACAAAATTCGCAAGCTCATCACATCCGGTAAGAAGGTCACGGTAGCCGGTGTTCAAACCGCCATCCGGGAGGCTGTCGCGAACAAGTAATCCTACCGCATCCACAACAGAATATGACCCGCCCGCCCAGGCGGGTCTTTTATTGACTCGGAAATAGGGTTTTCGTTGTGACCGCACACATAAAACGAAACCCCAATTTCTAAATCTGTCTCCGTACGAAAAAAAATCACGGTAAAGAAATCCTCTCTACCGGATGAAAGATCCCTGAGAATCGTGAGAATCACGATAATCGTAGGCAGGGAAGCCCACCCTTAATTTCGTAAGGGTGAGCTTTTAACGAAAATGATTTAGATGTATCGTAAAGCTACTAAA
>Ga0315275_10004182_pt1 | contig 13453 bp, 10 predicted proteins | sample YL17G03_0_MG_FD_205557 | JGI IMG/M metagenome (GOLD analysis project Ga0315275, IMG submission 205557) | Sediment microbial communities from Yellowstone Lake, YNP, Wyoming, USA - YL17G03_0 | ecosystem: Environmental > Aquatic > Freshwater > Lake > Sediment | place: USA: Wyoming | collected... | reverse complement strand
GCGATAGGCGGCCGTGAGCCCGGCAACGCCGCCGCCGATGATGGCGACCGGCCCCTTTGGCCGCCGCTGCTTGGCGTCGGCGCTCCAGTCCAGTACAGGCGACAGCATCGCTGCGCCGGCCGCGGCGGCCGAAAGCCGCAACAGTCGTCGTCTTGTCAGCGCGGAGGATTGGGGGAGGACCAGACCTTGATTATGGAAAGAACGGGCAAGGGCCTTCTTGACGGTGGCGAATAAAGGCGTACGCGACATGTGACGAGGCCCCCCATGACTGTGCTGTGCGCTCGGCATGAAGACTAGCTTATTGCGGATACGAGCGCCACTGCCCGGCTTCGTCGGAACCAATCGGCGCGACCATTGGTCGGGATGACTTCGATCTCACTTGCGCGACGGCAGCAGGCAAGAGGCGGGCAGCGCCCTGTTGGCCACTTCACGCAGCGCGAAGCTCGACTTCAGCCGCGCCACGCCCGGAAGCCGCGACAGCTGCTCCTTATGGATGCGCTCGTAATCCGCTAGGTCGCGCGCCATGACGGTGATGAGATAGTCGTCCTCCCCCGACATCAGATGGCAGGAGACGATAGAAGGCGCGGACGCGACAGCCTGCTCGAAGGCGTTGAGCAACTCCTCGCTCTGACTCTTGAGGCTGATCTGCACCATCACGGTCATGCTCAGGCCGAGCGCCTCCCTGCTGATGCGCGCCTGATAGCCCTGAATGACCTCCCTGTCCTCAAGAGCGCGGATCCGGCGGGCGATCGCCGTGGCGGAAAGCGGGATGCTCTCGGCGAGCTCAACCTGGCTCTGGCGGCCGTCTTCCAGCAGGGCCCCGAGAATAGCGCGATCCAGCGCATCAAGATCGATTTCTATCATTTTTCTGCGCCTGAAACGATATAGATATTGTTATTCTGCGTATATTAGGCGATTTCAGCAAAAAACGCCAATAATCCTTTGCGAATCTCGGGCATGCTTCCGTCAGGATATTGCGAGTGGAGGGCAGCATGCGCATCGGCGTTCCGACAGAGATTAAGTGCAACGAGTTTCGAGTTGGGCTCGTCCCGGGCTCGGTTCGCGAGCTCGTAGCGCGCGGTCATGAGGTGCTGGTGCAGTCCGGCGCCGGCGCCGGCATCTTCGCCGACGATGCTACTTACGTGAAGGCGGGCGCGCGGATCGTGCCGACGGCTGAGGCCGTGTTCGCCGACGCCGAGATGATCGTCAAGGTCAAGGAACCTCAGGCGGTCGAATACCGGCGCCTCAAGCCGCACCAGATTCTCTTCACCTATCTTCACCTCGCACCCGATCCGGATCAGGCCCGCGGCCTGATGGAGTCCGGCGCGGCGGCGATTGCGTACGAGACTGTGACGGATGCCAATGGCGGCCTGCCACTGCTCGCGCCAATGAGCGAAGTTGCCGGGCGCTTGGCAATCGAAGCTGCCGCGATCGCGCTTCGCCGCCCGACCGGTGGACGTGGCGTGCTGATGGGCGGCGTCCCGGGCGTTCGCCCGGCCAAAGTGGTGGTGCTGGGCGGCGGTGTCGTCGGCACGCATGCGGCGCGCATGGCTGTCGGCCTCGGCGCCGACGTTTCCATCATCGACCGCTCGCTGCCGCGGCTGAGGCAGCTCGACGAATTGTTCGAGGGCCGCGTGCACACGCTGGCGTCAACCATGGAGACCGTCGAGACCGAAGTGCTCGGCGCCGACGTTGTGGTCGGAGCAGTGCTGGTTGCCGGAGCGAGTGCGCCGAAGCTCGTCACGCGTGCGATGCTCAAGGACATGAAGCGCGGCGCCGTGCTCGTCGACGTGTCCATTGATCAGGGCGGCTGCTTCGAGACTTCGCGACCCACGACACACGCTGATCCGACTTTCGAGGTCGACGGCATCATTCATTATTGCGTGGCGAATATGCCGGGCGCTGTGCCTGTTACGTCCGCGCAAGCGCTCAACAACGCGACGCTCCCCTTCGTCATCAAGCTCGCGCACCGTGGCTTGGCTGCCTTCGACGACGACAAGCACCTTGCGGCCGGACTAAATGTCCGCGACGGGCGCATCACGCATTCAGCGGTCGCTGCCTCGCTCGGCTTCGACGAAAGCACGACGGGAAAAGTGATGTCCGCGGCGGCTGCGTAAGTCGCCGGCGAGACTCTTTGCCCGGACGCACACCCCCCCCCGCGTCCGTAGCCGGTCCGCTTCCCCCGAACGGACCGGCTTTCTATTTCAAGTTGGGAAATTGAACTCGGGCCCGCCGCGGATGCCGGTCGGCCAGCGCGCGGTCACGGTTTTCAGGCGCGTATAGAAGCGCACGCCTTCGGGGCCGTAGACGGCATGATCGCCGAACAGGGACCGCTTCCAGCCGCCGAAGGAGTGATAGGCGACCGGAACCGGGATCGGCACATTGATGCCGACCATGCCGACCTCGATCGAAGCGGCAAAGGCGCGGGCGACGTCGCCGTCGCGGGTGAAGATGGCGGTGCCGTTGCCGTATTCGTGGCTATTGACGAGCTCGGCGGCTTCCGCGTAGCTGCCCGCCCGGACCACGCATAGGACCGGCCCAAAAATCTCGGTCTTATAAATGCTCATCTCCTTGGTCACGCGGTCGAACAGCGAGCCGCCGAGGAAGAACCCGCCCTCGTAACCTTGCAACTCGAGGCCGCGCCCGTCGACGACAAGCTCCGCGCCTTCCTGCACGCCCTGGCCGATGAGACCCTCGATGCGGTGCTTGGCCTCCGCCGTGATCACCGGTCCCATCTCGGATTCCGGGTCCGTGGCGGGTCCAACCTTCATGGTGCGTATCTTGGGGGCCAGAGCCGCGACCAGCCGGTCCGCGGTCTTCTCGCCGACAGGCACCGCGACCGAGATCGCCATGCAGCGCTCACCGGCGGAGCCGAAGCCTGCCCCCATCAGTGCGTCGACCGCCTGATCCATGTCGGCATCCGGCATTACGATCATATGATTCTTGGCGCCGCCGAGCGCCTGCACGCGTTTGCCCGCCGCGGAACCCCGCCGATAGACGTGCTCGGCGACGGGCGTCGAGCCGACGAAGCTCACAGCCTTGATGTCGGGATGATCGAGGATCGCATCGACGGCTTCTTTGTCGCCGTGCACGATGTTGAACACACCGGGCGGGAAGCCCGCCTCCTGGAACAGGTCCCAGATCAGCATTGAGGTCGAGGGGTCGCGCTCGGACGGCTTCAGGATGAAACTATTGCCGCAAGCAATGGCGACCGGATACATCCACATCGGCACCATGGCCGGGAAGTTGAACGGCGTGATACCGGCGACGACTCCGAGCGGCTGGCGGTCTGACCAGCTGTCGATCTCGGGGCCGACATTGCGGCTGAACTCGCCTTTCAGGAGATGCGGAATCCCGCAGGCGAAATCCACCACGTCGATGCCGCGGGCAAGCTCGCCCAACGCATCTTCGTGTGTCTTGCCGTGTTCCTTCGAGATGGCACGAGCGATCTCGCCAGCATGACGATCCAAAAGCGCCTTGAAGTGGAACATCGGCTTGATGCGCTTCAGCGGCGGCGTCGCGCCCCATTCGACCGCGGCTTTCTTGGCTGCAGCCACCGCTACATTCACCTCTTCGGCTGTCGAGAGCGGCAGGCTTGCAATCTGCTCGCCGGTCGCAGGATTGAAAACGGCTGAGAGCCGCTTCGACGCCGATGTGAGCTTGCGTCCGCCGATGGCATTCTGGATGGTTTGCATGGGCTCGTGGCCTAAGGCGCTCAATGTGCCGTCTTGAGGACGCCAGAAAGAATATCGATCAACTGATCGATCTCTTCCTTTTCAATAATCAATGGCGGCGACAGCGCAATGATGTCGCCGGTGGCCCGTACCAGCAGCCCGCGCTCGAACGCCTCGACGAACCGCGTGTGGGCGCGTTTGCCCGGCTCGCCCGGTAGGGGCTCGAATTCGATGGCGCCGACCAGCCCGATATTGCGGATGTCGATGATGTGCGGCAGGCCTTTAAGCGAGTGGATGGCATCCTCCCAATAAGGCGCAAGCTCCGCCGCGCGCGTCAACAGTCCCTCTTCCTTGTAGACCTCAAGCGTTGCGATGGAGGCCGCGCAAGCGACGGGATGGCCTGAATAAGTATAGCCGTGGAAGAGATCGATGACGTCCTCGGCGCCGCCCATGAACGCGTCGTGAAGCTTCGATGTCACAAATACCGCGCCCATTGGGATGGTGCCGTTGGTGATGCCCTTCGCCGTGGTGATGATGTCGGGCGAAACGCCGAAATAGTCGGCGCCGAACGGCGTGCCGAGCCGGCCGAAGGCGGTGATGACCTCATCGAAGATCAGCAAAATGTCGTGCTTGGCGCAAATCGCGGCGAGGCGCTGCAAATAACCCTTGGGCGGGACCAGCACGCCGGTGGAGCAGGCGACCGGCTCGACGATCACGGCGGCGATGGTCGAGGCGTCGTGCAGCGCCACCAGTCGTTCGAGATCGTCCGCCAACTCGGCGCCATGCTCGGGCTCGCCACGACTGAAGGCGTTGCGGGCCAAGTCGTGAGTGTGCCGGATATGGTCGACGCCGTTCAACAAGGTGCCGAACATCTTGCGATTATTGGCAATGCCGCCGACCGAAGTGCCGCCGAAATTGACGCCGTGATAGCCGCGCTCGCGGCCGATCAGGCGGGTTTTCGATGCATTGCCTTTTGCCCGGTGATAGGCGAGCGCCATCTTCAGCGCGGTCTCGACGGATTCAGAACCCGAGTTGGTAAAGAACACATGGTCGAAGCCCGGTGGGGCGATGTTGACGAGCTTCGAGGCGCACTCGAAGGCGCGTGGATGGCCCATCTGGAAGGTGCCGGCGAAATCGAGCACGCCGACCTGCTTGCGGACCGCCTCGACGATCTTCGGCCGGCAATGGCCGGCATTGACGCACCACAATCCGGACGTGCCGTCGAGCACGCGGCGTCCATCGTCGGTGGTGTAATACATGCGTTCGGCGCCGACGATCAGGCGCGGCGCCTTCTTATACTGCCGGTTCGCCGTGAACGGCATCCAGAATGCTTCGAGATCGTTCGTCGCGAGCCTTGCGCTCATGTCAGTGCCTCGTAACCGCGATGTAAGTTGAATTCCCGACGAGCTCACGCGACCCGGCTGACGGCTTCGCTGAGGCTCGTCTCGAAAATGTCCATGCCCTCGCGAACCAGCGCATCGCTGGCGGTGAGGGGCACTAGGAAGCGGATGACGTTGCCGTAGATCCCGCAGGATAGAAGAATGAGCCCGTTCTCGTTGGCGACCTTCATCAAAGCCTGGGTGAGCTGCGGCGCTGGCTCCGCGCTCGCGGTGTCCTTTACCAGCTCGATGGCGCACATGGCGCCCAGGCCCCTTACATCGCCCACGCAGTTCAGGTTCGAGCGGCTGCTGATCTGGTTGCAGCGATCGAGAATGATCTTGCCGATGGCATTGGCGCGGTCGCAGAGCTTTTCCTCCTCGATCGCGTCGAGCACGGCATGGGCGGCCGCGATCGCGACGGGATTTCCGGCATAGGTGCCGCCGAGACCGCCCGGATTGGATGCATCCATGACATCGGCACGCCCGGTGATCGCAGAGAGTGGCAGGCCGCCCGCCAATCCCTTCGCCAGTGTCACCACATCAGCTTTGACGCCCGAGTGCTCCAATCCGAACATTTTTCCGGTGCGGGCAAAGCCAGTTTGAATTTCATCGGCGATCAGCAGGATGCCGTGCTCGTCGCATAGCGCCCGCAAGCTCCGAAGAAAATCGAACGGCGCGATATAGAACCCGCCCTCGCCTTGCACTGGTTCGATGATGATGGCCGCGATGCTGGACGGATCGGCCGTATACTTGAACAAGGACTTGATGGCATCCAAACTCTGCTCGCTGCTAACTCCATGATATGTATTTGGAAACTCGACGTTATAGATGTCCGACGGAAACGGTCCGAAGCCCTTCTTGTAAGGAACGACCTTGCCGGTCAGCGCCATGCCCATCAGCGTCCGGCCATGGAAGCCGCCGCTGAACGAGATAATCCCAGGGCGCCCGGTATAGGCGCGCGCGACCTTCACCGCGTTCTCGACCGCCTCGGCGCCAGTTGAGATCAGCATGGTCTTAGCCGGAGCGGCGACTGGCGCGATCGCGTTCAGCCGCTCGGCCAGGCGCACGTAGGATTCGTAAGGCGTAACCTGGAAGCAGACGTGACTGAATGCCTTCAGCTGCTCTTCGACGGCAGCAATGATCTTCGGATGCTGATGGCCGGTATTGACCACGGCGATGCCGGCCCCGAAGTCGATATAGCGCTTGCCGTCCTCGCTCCAGATCTCGGCATTCTTGGCGCGCTTGGCGTAGATCGCGGTCGCATGGCCGACGCCGCGCGGCACGGCCGCTTGTCTCCGCTCATGAAGCTCAGCCGAACTTGGCATGTAGTTCTACCGTTCTCTCTGCTGCGTCTTCGTAGCGCGGGGCATCAGGATTGAAGCACGACCGGGCTCGCACCGGCCCAACTCACCCAGACCTTCTCACCCGCGTTGAAATTATCCTGGTCGAAGCGAGAGCGGTTGGCACGCGAGACCCGTATCAGCCGGCCGCCGGCCAACAGGACGTGGAAGATCGAGATATCGCCGAGATAGGAGATATCCTTGATCTCGCCCTTGGCGACGTTATGGCCGCCCGGACACTCGGGCACCGTGGGAGGCGCCTTGGCGTCCTTGTGCAGATTCATTTTCTCCGGGCGGATCGCCACCCAGACCGGTGACATCTCTTGGCCGAGCACGGCATGGGGGACATAGACGCGATGCGGATCGAGCTCGGGGCAAGCGACGATGGCCTCGTCGGGCTTGTCGTGGATCAGTGTGCCCTCAAACATGTTCACCGAACCGAGGAAGTCGGCGACAAAACGTGAACCAGGAAACTCGTAAAGGTCGGACGGCGTGCCAAGCTGGGCAATCGAGCCCTTGTTCATGACGGCGATGCGACAGGCAATCGCCAGCGCCTCGTCCTGGTCATGGGTGACCATGATGAAGGTGATCCCAACTTTCTGTTGCAGTTGCGACAGCTCGAAGCGCATGGCCTCGCGCAACTTAGCGTCGAGCGCCGAGAGCGGCTCGTCCAGCAACAGCACCTTCGGCTTCTTCACCAGCGCGCGCGAGAGTGCCACACGCTGGCGCTGGCCGCCAGACAATTGATCCGGCATGCGCTGGGCCAGATGGCCGAGTTGTACCAGGTCGAGGGCTTCCTGCACGCGCTTATCCCGCGCTTCCTGAGGCACGCCGTCGATCTTGAGACCGTAGGCGACGTTGTCGGCGACATTCATATGCGGAAACACCGCATAGGACTGGAACACCATGTTCACGGCGCGCTTGTTGGGCGGAATGTCGCCCATGTCCTGGCCGTCGATCAGGACCTGGCCCTCGGTCGGCACTTCCAGGCCGGCAAGGATGCGCAGCAACGTGGTCTTGCCGCAGCCCGAAGGCCCAAGCAGTGCGAAGAACTCTCCGGGCATGATGTCGAGGCTGACATTGTCCACCGCGACCGCGGAGCCCCACCGCTTGGAAATGTTGCGGAAGCTGATGATGGGCTTGACGTCGGCATCGGCGCCTTTGGCTAACGCTTGGTCCATGGTCCCCTACCCCTTCTTCTGCGCCCGGCCCTGCATCACCATCATCAGGGCCATCAGCACGATCGTGACCAAGATCAGCATGGTCGATGCGGCGTTGACCTCCGGCGTCACGGAGAAGCGCAGCATCGAATAGACCTTGACCGGGAATGTAACGGTGTCCGGCCCCGACGTGAAAAACGTGATCACGAAGTCGTCGAGCGACAGAGTGAACGCCAGAAGACCGCCCGCAATCAGCGCCGGGTGAATATGGGGTAACAGGACATCGCGGAACGCCTGCCAATCGTTGGCGCCAAGGTCGCGCGCCGCCTCCTCCTGCTCCTTGTTGAAGCTGGTGAGCCTGGCGCCTACGACGAGCGCGACGAAGGGGAAACAGAACGAGACATGCGCGATGATGATGGAGCCGAGACTGAACGGCCAGAACAGATTGTTGGGCCAGGGCAGAACGCGCGTGAAAAACAGCAGCATGGCGACACCCATGCAGATCTCCGGCACCACGAGCGGCAGCATGAAAGTGCCCTCCACGACTGTCCTGCCGATGAAGCGGTAACGCCACAGCAGCACGGCCGCGAGCGCACCGATAACCAGCGAGATGAGCGTGGCGAATAAGGCGATCGTCAGCGAGTTGGCGAAGGCGATGAGCAGGTCTTGGTCGTTGAAGAGCTTCACGTAGTAATTGAAGGTGAAGCCGCGCCAGACGGTGTTGCGCTTGCTGTCGTTGAAGCTGAAAGCGACCAGCGCCACGAGCGGCGCGTAAAGGAAGAAGAAGACGCCGAACAGCCAAAGCTTCATCTGCCACAGGCGATTATATTCGAGAGGCGCGCGTTTCAGGGCCATGGCTAGATCCCGTGTCCGTCGGCGGGCTTGCCGCGGCTGAAATAGGCGCGCAAGGCGATGGCCCCGAACGTCGCGTACATCAGCAGGAAGGAAAGAGCGGCACCGAACGGCCAGTCATTGGCGCGTTTGAACTGTCGCTCGATGACGTTGGCGATCATCTGGCTGTCGGGACCGCCGAGCAGGTCGGGCGTGAGATAGGCGCCCAGCGCCGGGACGAAGGTGATGATGATGCCGGAGATGATGCCAGGCAGCGCCAGCGGCACCACGATCGACCACAGCGTGCGGAGATGGCCGGCGCCAAGGTCGAGGCTGGCTTCGATCAGGGACTTGTCGAGCCGGTCGAGCGCGGCATAGAGCGGCAGCACCATGAATGGCAGATGCACGTAGACCAGCCCCACCACGACGGCAAAATTGCTGTAGAGCAGTTGTAGGGGCGTGAAGTCGCCCAGCGGCTGCAAACCCACCAGCGTCATCAGCCAGCTGCCCTGGTTCCAAAACCATTCCATCGTGAAATTGGCGTAGCCCTCGGTACGCAGCACCGCGATCAGCGCATAGGTGCGGATCAAGAGGTTGGTCCAGAATGGCAGCATGATCAGCAGCAGCATCCACGCGCGCCATTTTTCGCTGGCGAACACGATGGAAAGCGCCACCGGAAAGCCGATGATGAGGCAGAGCAGCGTCGTCAGGCCTGCCACGAAAATCGACTTGGCGAAGATGCCGAGATAGAGCGGCTGGAGCGCGCGCAGATAGTTGGCGAAGGTGCCGCTGATGTCGACTTCGGTTAGGCCAACATTCTGGCCGAAGCTATAGGCCCAAACGATTGCCAGCGGCGCGAGGAAGAACGCGATCACCCAGACAATGGGTGGCAACGCCGTTGCCAAGAAGGCTAGCCGCCGCTCCTGTGTCTGAGTTGCCATCGCGCTTTCCCCTCGCCCCGCTAGCTCACGCTACCTTAGTTCAAGCTGCACGCAGCCGCGTCATCGCCTCGTCGAGCAGACGCGTGACCTCGGGGCCGAGGTAATTTGGATACTCGCATTTGGCCATGATTTCGGCGGGCGGGAAGACCACAGGGTTGTTCCGATAGGATTCCGGCATCAGCGCCACAGCCGCGGCGTTGGGCGACGGATACAGGATCGTCTTGGTGATCTCGGCCCCAACCTCCGGCTCGAAAATGAAGTTGATGAACTTCAGCGCATTCTCCGGGTGCGGCGCGCCTTTCGGGATGGCCAGCGTATCCTGCTGCCTCATGGCGCCTTCCTTCGGTACGACGAAACTGATGTCGTCGTCCTCGGTCATGATCTGCGCGATGTCGCCGTTATACTCCATCACGAGGTCGACCTCGCCGGACAAGAGCAGGTCTTGGCCGTTGTCCTCGTGGAAGGACTTGATGTTGGGCTTCTGCTTGATGAGCATGGCCTCGGCCTCTTTGATCAGCTCCGGCGAGCGGTCATTGACGGATTTGCCGAGATATTTGAAGCAATTGCGGAACAGCTCGCTCGCGTCGGACATGACGGCGATGCGGCCCTTGTACTCGTCGGAATCAAAAAGCACCTTCCAACTATCCGGGGTCGACTTGACCTTGGACTTGCGGTAGCCGATGCCGATGACGAGCCAAGTGTAGGGCAGACTGTATTTTCGGCCTGGGTCGAAGGGTGCGTCGTTCATGAATTCCGGCGCGATGTTCTTAATGTTCGGGATCTTGGCGTGATCCAGGGGCTCGAGCAGGTCGGCCTGGATCATGCGCTCGACGAACTCGCTGCCCGGCACGATGACGTCGTAACCAGGATTGCCGGCGCGAAGTTTGGCGAACAGCTCGTCATTAGTCGCGAACAGGCTCATATTGACGTCGATGCCGCTCAACTTCTGGAAGTCGGCCAGCGTCGTCTCGCCGATATAAGTGTCCCAGTTGTAGAAATTGAGCTTTTTCTCTTCCTCGGCCGCCCAGGCGTACTTGCTCCCCGAAAGGCTGATGCCGACTGCGGCAACGCCGAGACCTTTCAGAATCGAGCGGCGTGTTGCGGGCTTGGCGAAAGATTTGGCGGGCGTATCGGTCATACTCACTCTCCCCTGTGCTTGGTGGTCGTGCGGCTAATCAATCCCTGCGGTCTGGGGCTGGCGATCCGTGCTGCTGTGCCAAGTATGGCGGCTGCCCAGTTTCCAAGCCAGCCTATTCGATAGGCAGAAGCCGCCTGAGCGTGACCGATCATGCATCGATGCCCCCCAGGCAGATGTACTTAATCTCGAGGTATTCCTCCAAGCCTTCGGCGGCGCCCTCGCGGCCGAGACCGGATTCCTTGACGCCCCCGAAAGGCACGACCTCGTTCGAAAAGATGCCTTCGTTGACGCCGACCATGCCGGCATCCAGTTTCTCGGCAACGCGCCAGGCGCGGCTCAGATTCTGGCTGAATAGATAGGCGGCGAGCCCAAACGGCGTGTCGTTGGCAATCTCGATCGCCTCGGCCTCGGTGTCGAAGCGCACCAGCGCCGCGACAGGGCCGAAAATCTCCTCGCGCACAATGTTCATATTGGGAGTGACGTCGCCCACGACCGACGGGCGATAGAACAGCGGACCAGCCGGATCCAGGCCGCCGCCGGCAAGGACTTTGGCGCCCTGCTTGACGGCGTCAGCCACAAGCGTCTCGACCTTGGCGATCGCCTCGCCGCTGATTAGCGGGCCGATATTGGTCCCGGCCTCAATGCCCGGTCCGACGGCAAGCTTCTTGACCGCGTCAACCAGCGCCGCGGCAAAGCGGTCGTAGATGGCGGACTGCACGAGGATGCGGTTGGCGCAGACGCAGGTCTGGCCGGCGTTGCGGTATTTGGAAGCCATGGCGCCGGCGACGGCTTGGTCGAGATTGGCGTCGTCGAAAACAATCAGCGGCGCGTTGCCGCCAAGCTCGAGGGTGAGCTTCTTTACCGTGTCGGCGCATTGCCGGTAGAGCATCTTGCCGATTTCGGTGGAGCCGGTGAACGAGAGCTTGCGTACCCGGGCGTCGTCGCAAAAGACCTTGCCGATTGCTGGCGCATCCTTGGTGGTTACGATGTTGAGCACGCCCGCGGGCACACCGGCGTCGACCGCAAGCTTGGCGATCGCCAGCGCGCAGAGCGGCGTCTCCGCCGCGGGCTTGACGACGATGGTGCACCCCGCAGCGAGAGCGGGCGCGACTTTCCGCGTGATCATGGCGATCGGGAAATTCCAGGGCGCGATCGCGGCGACGACACCAATCGGCTGCTTGATGGTCAGGAAGCGCTTGGACGCGGCGGTGGTCGGGATCGTCTTCCCGTAGGCGCGCTTGCCCTCCTCGGCGAACCACTCGATGAAGGAGGCGCCATAGGCCACCTCGGCACGCGCTTCGGCCAGCGGCTTGCCCTGCTCGGTCGTCATCAGCTGGGCGAGGTTTTCGGTCTCGGCGGTGACGAGATCGAACCAGCGCTTCAGGATCGTCGCGCGCTCTTTTGCCGTCCTCGCCGACCAGGCGGGCAACGCGCGGGCAGCGGCATCGATAGCGCAGGCCGCGTCCTTGGCGCCGAGGTCCGGAACGGCGGCCACCACAGCACCCGTCGCCGGATCACTGACAGCAAAGGTCTTGGCGGAGGTGACCCACTGGCCATCGATCAGGGCCGCGGTTGGAAACTTTTTGGAGATCATGTTCATCTTCAATCTCCGTCAGCGATCGCGATCGACATCATGGGTCAGCCTCACGCGACTTGCGAGTACCAGAGGTGGTCGAGCGGTGTAACGATGCGTTCGAAGTTGTTGCGCTCGGTATGCTTCAGGCGAGAATAGACATCTCGGAAGGGCGCGCCGAAAGCGCCGCGAACGATCTCCGAGCGCTGGAAGCGATCAAGGGCGTTGACCCAGGCAGTCGGCAGTGGCGGCGCCTCAATGGTCTCCGCGTTGCCCTCGACGGCCGGACCAGGGTCAATCTTGTTCGCAATACCGTGGTTCACGCCGGCAAGGATGGACGCGATCACGAGGTAAGGATTGGCGTCGGCGCTGGCGATGCGATGCTCGATGCGGGTCGCGGCGCCGTTACCGTGGGGAATGCGCAATGCCACGGTGCGATTGTTGAAGCCCCAATGCGCGGCCATCGAGACATAGGCCTTCGGTACATAGCGCCGGTAGGCGTTGGCGGACTGAGCCCAGACCGCCATGAAATCCGCCATGGTTTCGCGCATGCCGCCTAGAGCGTGACGGAACAGCGGCGAGATGGGATCGCCGGCGAAGAGGTTTTCTCCCGACTTATCGAGGAGGCTTAAATGGATATGCATGCCCGAGCCCGCCCAGTCATGGTGCGGCTTGGCCATGAACGTGGCGTCGAGCTGATGCGCTTTCGCCGCTGCCTTCACCGCGCGCTTCAAGAGCAAGCCGTCGAGGGCCGCAGCGACGGCGTCCGCGCGATGTTTCAGATTGATCTCGAACTGGCCGGGACCGGATTCTTGCATGACGGCGTCAACCGGAAGACCTTGGACCTCGCAAATACGATAGATGTCGTCGATGAACGGAGCAAGCGTGTCCATCTCCCCGAAACCGAAGGTGAGCGGCCGGCTCGGGTCGCCGGAGAGACCTTCGGGCGTGCGCAGCGCGAAGGCGCCATTCGCGGTTCTGCTCGTGACATAGAACTCAAGCTCCACGGCCGCGACCGGTGTCTGGCCGGCGCGCGTGAAGCGCTCGACCTGGTCGGCGAGCACCGCGCGCGGGTCGAGCTCATCCTTGACGTCGACAACCATGACAACTTGCGCATGCCTGCCGTCGCCAACGGGGATCGGGACCAACGTCCCGCTGAGTAGGTGGCACTGGTGGTCCGGATCGCCCGTCTCCCACAAGCGGCCGGTCTCCTCCACGCAATTGCCGAGCGTGTCCATGATGAAGACGGTGGCGGGCATCATGAGGCCGTCCTTGGCGACGCCGAGCAGATCGGAGCGGCGCAGACGCTTGCCGCGCGGAATGCCGTTAATGTCGAAGAGGAAGGCGTCGATCCATTGCACCCCCGGGTTCGCGTCGAGGAAGGCCTGGGCCTCCTCGATGGTGAGCCGCGCGTTCG
>Ga0315275_10004181_pt1 | contig 13455 bp, 12 predicted proteins | sample YL17G03_0_MG_FD_205557 | JGI IMG/M metagenome (GOLD analysis project Ga0315275, IMG submission 205557) | Sediment microbial communities from Yellowstone Lake, YNP, Wyoming, USA - YL17G03_0 | ecosystem: Environmental > Aquatic > Freshwater > Lake > Sediment | place: USA: Wyoming | collected... | reverse complement strand
CCGAAGATGCAGACAAAGAAAAAATAGCCCGTTCGGAATTGCGAATCGGGCGGGGAGCGCTAAGCGCCCGTCCTAAAAAACGGGAACCGCCCCGAGATTGAAAGGGAGGCCATTCCTCCTTGGACATATGTCATGATGGGCATCGGCCGCAGACGTCGGATGCTTGTCATCCCTGAGGAGGAAATGGAGGTTTGACGTCCCGGCGGGCTCTGTTCCGGGGATAAACCCCGGAAGAAGGCCATTTTTTCGAGGAGGTCGAACATGGCTGCGTCTCGGGAAATCTGGCTGGACTTGGAGAAAATCCGCGCCGCCGCGCCCCTTATCCATAACATCACCAACTACGTCGTCATGAACACGACGGCGAACGCTCTTCTGGCCATCGGCGCTTCGCCGGTCATGGCTCACGCCGTCGAAGAAGTCGAGGAGATGACCGATCTGGCCTCGGCCCTCGTCCTCAACATCGGAACGCTCAGCGGGCCGTGGGTCACGGCTATGCAGAAAGCGGCCGCCCGCGCTCGGAAAAGGGGAATTCCGATCATTGTCGATCCGGTCGGGGCCGGCGCGACCAAATTCCGGACCGAAACCATCCGCTGCCTGCTCGAAGCATCGCCTCCGGCGATCATCCGCGGGAACGCTTCCGAGATCCGATCTCTGATCTATGCCGAAAAATCGACCAAGGGCGTGGAAAGCCGTCATGACGCCGAGGCCGCCCTCGACGCCGCCCGAAGCCTTTCGCGGCTTTTCGGTTGCGTCGTTACTGTAAGCGGCGCGGTGGATATCATCGTCGAAGGAACGTCCGTCATTCGCGTGGCCAACGGGCATCCGCTGATGCCGCGCGTAACGGGGTTGGGCTGCACGGCATCGGCCCTCTCGGGCGCGTTCGCGGCGGTCAACAAGGACCGCCTCCGGGCCGCCGCTCACGCCATGGCCGTCATGGGAATCGCCGGCGAAATGGCGGCCGAGTCGGCCCACGGCCCGGCCAGCTTTCAGATGTATTTCCTCGATACACTTTTTCATCTCGCGGAGAAGGATATCGAGAGCCGGCTGCGGATAAAGATGTCTTGATCCATCGTCGCGATTTCAGCCTGTGCCTCGTCACCGACCGTTCCCTGTCGCTCGGCCGGCCGATCTCCGCAGTCGTCGAAGCGGCAACGCGGGGAGGCGTTTCCGCCGTTCAGCTTCGCGAAAAATCCTGCCCGGCGGAAAAATACATCGAGCTCGCCCGGAACATCAAAAAACTGCTTGCGCCGTTCGGAATCCTCCTGATGATCAACGACCGGGTTGATGTCGCCCTGGCGGCCGGCGCGGACGGCGTTCATCTAGGGCAAAGCGATATGCCGGCTGCGGACGCGAGAAAGATTTTAGGGTCGAGAGCGGTCATCGGCCTTTCCGTCGAGACGTTCGACCAGGCTGCGGCTGCCGAGCCCCTGGACGTGGATTATCTTGGAGTGAGCCCCATATTCCGAACTCCAACCAAAACCGATACGGGCGAACCCTGGGATTTGGACGGCCTGCGCAAGCTGCGGGCGCTTTCCCGGCACCACCTTATCGCCATCGGCGGGATCGATTCTTCAAACGCCGAGCGGGTGCTCGCCGCCGGGGCCGACGGCTTGGCCGTCGTTTCGGCCATCTGCGCGGCCGCCGACCCGGAAGCCGCGGCGCGGCTGTTGCACGGCATCATCGCCCGGCATAAAATAGCGGGGCAAGGCCGGGAATGACCACGCTTTCCGCCATCGGAGAATTCGGGCTTATCCGCCGGTTTTCGCCTCCTTTTCTCAAAAAACTCCCGAAGGACCTGATGGGGATAGGCGACGATTGCGCCGTCCTCCCGTGGAAGGGGAGGATGCGTCTTCTGGTTACGACCGACATGCTCGTCGAGGACGTCCATTTCCTGCGAGCCAAGATCCCGGCGCGCGACCTCGGCTACAAATCCCTGTCCGTCAGCCTGAGCGATATCGCGGCGATGGGCGGAAGGCCCGAATCGGCGTTTCTCTCGCTCGCCCTGCCGGCCGAAATCCGCGTCGAATGGCTCGACGCGTTTTTCCGCGGCCTGAAAGACCTCGCCGCGGCCGAACGCGTTCGTCTCCTCGGCGGAGACACGACAAAGTCACCGGACCTTATCATCATTAATATCGCTGTGATCGGCCGGGCCGATCGTGAACGGATCAAATTCCGTTCCGGAGCCAAGCCCGGCGATCTCATCTGCGTTACGGGAGAGCTGGGGGATTCCGGAGGAGGCCTGCGCCTTCTCCTCAAGGACGGGCCGGTTGATAAAGATGAACGATACCTCGTCAGGAAGCACAACAGGCCCCGCCCTCATCTCGAGGAAGGGGCGTGGCTTGCGGGGCAGGACGGGATTACGGCGATGATGGACGTTTCAGACGGTATCGACTCCGACTTGCGGCGGATCATGGAAAGGTCCCGGTGCGGCGTGGTTGTCGATCTCGAGCGGCTGCCGGTCTCAGCTCCCCTCCGGCGCACGGCTGAAAAACGGGGTTGGAACGTCCACGAGGCCGCCGCCGCGGGCGGTGAGGATTATTGCCTCCTGGCGGCCGTCCGCGCGGAGCGGATTAAAAAAATCGAGACGGGATTCAGGAAAAGATTCTGCAGGTCGCTGGCCGTCATCGGCCGGGTGACGGAACGCACGACGGGGTTGAGATATTTCGCCGGACGCCTCCCGATCAAGCTCGGGCGGCGCGGCTTCGATCACTTCGGCTGAGAGGCGTTCGCTTCCTCGAGACGCCGTTTTCGGCTCTCTGCAATTTTCCGGTATTCCACGGGGTGGAGCGCCCTCAACTCGTGGCCCGTGATTTTTCCGTTCAGCCAGATTTTGCTCATGGGAAAGACTTCGGGGTTGAGGTGGACGTTGTACATGTGCCAGATGATGACCGCGAGAAAAGCGAGCATCGCTTCGTAGCCGTGGACGATGACGAAGATGTCGTGAACCCAGAGAGGGAACAGCTTTAAGGAGAGCTCGACCTTCCACATGAAGAAACCGCTCAGGATCATCACGAACGACCCCCAGGCGACGGCCCAGTACTCGAACTTCTCGATGAAATTATAGCGTCCGAACTCCGGTTCCTTTTCGAACAGTAGAGCGGGGTGTTTGTCGAAAAACGCTTTTCCGACGCCCTTCTTGCGAAGAAAGCGGGTCAGGCCGACGTTGTGCCAAAACAGATTCCAGGCGTCCTTCACGTCCTGGAATTTCGGGAGCATCTCCTTGAAATTCTCCCGTCCCCGCCGGGTGAAGACCGTATAGAAGACATGCCCGACGATGTTGACGATCAAGACGACCGCGGCGACGCGGTGGAGAATCCCCCGGAAATAAAACGCCTTCTCAAAGGCGAAGATCGACTTGAAAATTTTGAGCTCGGTGAAAATGAGCGGCAGTCCGGTGAGCATGAGCGTGCCCATCGAAAAAATGAGGAGAAAATGCTGGATCCGCTCGGCGAGGTTCATCCGGAGAAAGACCTCGTCGTCGCGGATGAGTCCGGTATCGTTCATGGCGACCTTCGCTTTCTTTTCCGGCGGTAAAGGTCGGCGGCGATAAAGATGAGGAAAATCGAAACCATGCCGCCGATGATCGACATGTAGATGACTTTCGCCACGTAGGACCCCCGGCTCTCCGTTTTTTCGGAGACGACATGGACCTTTCCCTTGGCGAAGTTCGCGCCGGCGCCCGCATGGCACTTGCCGCACGTCTTGGACATGTTCGCCGGATTGATCATGGATTTCGGGTCGGACGAGACGCGGATGTCGTGGAAGCCGTGGCAGCTTGCGCAGTTGGCGACGCGGATTTCTCCGAATTTCGAAGCCGTTCCGTGATAGGACGCGGAATAGCTCTTCAGCCGGGATGTGAGAAGGCCGTACTGCCGGGCCAGCCGCTCATCGTCGTGGCAGCGGGAACAGACGGCGGCAACCTTGGTCGCATACACCCGGGAGCCGAGGTTTTCGGGGGAGACGATGTTATGCTCGTTGTGGCAGTCGATGCAGACAGGGACGTCGGCCGAGCCCTTGATATAGTCCTTGCCGTGGACGCTGTCGAGGTAGTTCTTTTCGATTCCGACGTGGCATCGGCCGCAGGTCCGGATGATGTTTTTCCGTGAGACGCGGGACCTGCCGTCCTTCACTGCCCGGACGTCATGTCCGCCGTGGCAGGTGACGCAGGTGGCGGAGAGGCTCAACCCGGATTTTTCCAGCGCCCGAAAATGAGCGCTTTGATTATATTGCCGGATGAAATCCGGCCCGCGCCCGGTCCGGACCCGCTCCAGGTGGCAGTTTTCGCAGGTGTCCGGGAGGTTCAAGGAATAGACCGAGGACTCGGAGTCGTCTTTCCCGCGGATGTCGTGCGTCCCGTGGCAGTCTTTGCAGGAGACGACGATCGGATTTTGTCCGTCATGGGGCTGTCCGTGGACGCTGGCCCTGAGCGCCGCTTCGTCCGCGTCGTGGCAGGAGGCGCAGGCCACGGGCTTGAGTTTTTCGGCATGGGGAAAATCCTTCACTTTCTGCAGGTCGGCGTGGCAGTCGACGCACGCGATCCCGGCCTGCCCGTGAGAGCTCGTCCGGAAACTGTCCTGATCGACGAACAGGACCTTGCCCCGGGCCGATTTGAGCTGGCGGTCGGAATGACAGGCCAGGCAGTCATCGTCCGAGGCGAGAAGGAGAGGAGCGATGAGCATCAATCCGAGAGCAACGGCCGGGAGCGGGATGCGGCGCCGTCGTCTGGTTCTCATGGATTGGGTCTTCCTTTGAGGCGCCGGACAAGCTCGGGAATGAACCAGATGGCGGTGATCAGGACGGAAAGAATGACAATCCAGATAAGAACTTTCTGGACATAATAGGGAGCGCCGGAGGATTTCTTTCCGACGTCCAGATGGATTTTCGCCGCGGAGATCTTCGCCGGCATCCCGGGATGGCAATTGGCCTGCCCGCAGGTGTGGGCAAGGTTGGCCGGATTGACTTTGGATTTCGGGTCGCCGGCCGGCCGGATATTATGAACTCCGTGACAACTGGCGCAGCTCGCCTCAGCCTTGTCGCCGAATCCGATCGCGATCCCGTGAAAGCTCTCGATGAAAGTCGTAATCCGATCTTCGGGCACCCCGTATTTCTTCATGATTTCGGGCCGGGCATGGCATGTCGAACAGGTGTCGCGTATGTTCTTTTTGGAAGTCGGCGCCCGATCGTCGCCGACCGCCGCGACTTTGTGTTCGCCGTGGCAGTCCACGCAGACCGGAGCGTCGTAATTGCCTTGCATCGCCTCCCGGCCGTGGATGCTGTCCTTGTATTCATCCAGGATCAAGACATGGCATCGGCCGCAGGTTTCAGGATTTCTCGCCTGGAGATGAGGGGTGCCCGCCGCCTGGATGTCATGAACGCCGTGGCAGTCGGTGCAAATGGCGGCGAAGGCGAGGAGCCCTTTGTCGTAGAGGGCTTTGCCGTGGACGCTCTGCCGGTACTCCAGATAGGGAGATTCGGCATGGATGTTGAATTTCACAACGACGCTCATATCTTCGTGACAGCGGGAGCACATCAGGGGAACATTCTTCCGGCTGATGGCTGAATCGATATCGGAGCTTTTTTTGATGTTGTGCTTGCCGTGGCAGTCCCAGCACTTGGCGACTTCCTGTTCGCCCCGTTGAAGATAGGCCTGTCCATGGACGCTGTCGGGATATCGGCCGGGACCCTCGGCGGGCGCCGGTTTTGGCCCGTCCTGATGGCATCGCATCACGCACGACGGCGGAGAGATGTCTTTTTTCGGCTGGTGGGGCGGCGTTCCCGAGCCCGGGATCAAACCGATGTGGCAGTCCAGGCACGAGGCCGATTCATGGACGGAGCCTTGCAGGGACGCCTTTTCATGGCAGGCCGTGCATTTCGCCCGGATTTCCCCGGCCGGCGCGGCGGCCGGCTTCTGCGCCGCCGGGAGCGACGTCCAGGCCAGGGCGACGGCGGCACAGACAGAGAGGATGAACGTTGCTCTACCTTTCATGGGTCGCGCCTCCTCGTGCGCCGGATCGCCGGGCGATCTTCGATAGGAATTCGAACGGCTGGAGAATCCGCCTCGGGTTTATTTCCCCGGGACGCCGTGCTTGATCTTTTCCCACGCCGCGGCAAAATCGAAGCTCTTGCCATGGGCGTTTTCGTGGCACGTCAGGCAGTGGGCTTTGACGGCGCCTGCGTCGGCGTAAAGCTTCAATCCTTTTTTGACCGCCTCGGCCTTGTCCTTCATCACGGTTAAGCTCTTGTAGTCGCTTCCCGGGCCGTGGCAGATTTCACAGGTGACCCCTTCCGCTTTGAGGTCGGCGGCTTTATCGAAGAGCGCCGCGTGGCACCTCAGGCACTTCGGGTCCGCGGTCGCGTCCTTGACGCCCAGCGCCTGGGCTGCGGTCGCGGCCTGGGCGGAGCTCAGGGCGGCAAAAGATTTGGAATGCTTGCTGACTTCCCAAATCGGGTATTGTTTTCCTCGAGCCTCGGCCTTGTGGCAGGGCATGCATTTCTGGGCTCCGACGTAGGTCGCAGTCTGGCTCCATGCTCCGGAAACGCAGATGCCCAGGAGGGCGCAACAGGCGATCAACGGGGCTTTCTTCATCTCATCATTCTCCTTGACGAAATCCATAAATGAGACATTTTATGCAAGGCGCCGGGGGAAGTCAACTGATTTAGCGAGTTAAACGATAAAAAATATAAAATCAGTAAGGTTTAAGCGTCCGGCTTGCGCATCGAGCGGATCTTCAAGAAGAGGGCGACTCCGAACAGGGCAAGAAAGAACGTGGCGATGATGAGGCCCGTTCTTCGAAATTTGGCTTCATCGAGCGCCGCGACGCCTTCCTTTTCGACCTCGGTCAGGGTCGTCTCGCCTTCGCCGAGTGTCTTTTTCAGGTCATTGAGGGACAAGCCGTGGGTCAGGTTCCGGGCCGAGATGAGGACCGTGTTGGCTTCCTGGAGGCGGTACTTCGGCTCGCTGACTTCGACGCCTTTCTTTTCAGCCTGGGCCAGGAGATTCAGGTTCTTTTGATAGCGCGCCTCATATCCGTCGGTCAAATCTTTCATCGCCGCGGCGACTTTATATCCCGGCGAAGCCGCGTCGTGGCATTGGAGGCAGACCGATTTTTCTCCCGTCCCGAGCATGTCGTTCGTCGGCCGGACGATCTTGTGGTTGCCGTGGCAGGCTTCGCACTCGGACCGCCCGATTTCGTCGAAAGCTTTTTTGTGCGGGCTTTTCGAGAACAGCTCTCCGGTCGAGGGATGGCATTGGCGGCAGACCGAGGCGATGGATTGGACCTCGGGAGGGACCGCGCCGTGGTTTCCGTGGCAGTCATTGCAGGCCGGGGCGCTGAGGTCTTTTTTTTCGAAAAGAGCCTGGGCATGGACGCTGCCCTTGTATTCTTCGAGCTGGTTCGTCGGGATTTGGTAGTCCTTCATGAGCTTCGGGTCGGCGTGACAGCGCCCGCAAGTCTGGGGGATGTTCCAGGGGAACGTCGGAGACTTCGGGAATTTCGCCGATTGAATCCCGTGCGCTCCGTGGCAATCGACGCAGACGGCCGCTTTGGTGTCTCCGGCCTTGAGCCGCCGGCCGTGTTTGCTCGTTCCATACTGGCTGAGTTGGTCGACGCGGAGGCTGGGATTGAAGGTCCGCATATATGCCGCGTCGGCATGACAGCGGGCGCAGAATTCTGGAATTCGGGCTCTCTTCGGAACGCCCTTGAAGGATGCGCCCATCGAACGGTCGGCGTCGTCTTCCGCCGGATTGCCGCCGTGACAGTCCCGGCAGCTCAAACCGAACTGTTGATGGACGTCCTGGGCGAAGGATTCGGCCGGGGCCTTGAGCTCTCCCTCGAGAGTCTTGTGGCATTCCAGGCAGCTGTTTTTCTGGGCGAAGGACGCGGGCGGAACGAGGACGAGTCCGATCGCAACCGCAAATCCTAACATTCGTGTTTTCATGATAATGTCCTTCCCCCGTCAAAGTTTTGGTACGGTGTAGGTCAGGATGGTCATGACCGCGATATAAAGGCCGACCGCGATCCCGATCCAGGAGAACAGCGGGCTTTTCTTTTCCCGGGCCGCCCTTCGGTCGATGAACGGGACGAGCATCCAGAAGAGACCGCCGGCCATAAAAACCAGGATGGCGAGTTTCTCGCCCTCGATGAATAGGACATGCGAGGGAATGATCTTGAGGGTTGTGAACATGAAGGTGAAGTACCACTCCGGCTTGATCCCGAGGGGAGTTGCGGCGAAGGGATCCGCTTTTGTCCCCACCTCCCAGGGGAGAAAGACGCAGATGATGCCGACAAGAACGAGGATCAGCGTCCATCCGAGGGCGTCCTTATAGATGAAGTCGGGAAAGAACGAGATCTCCTTGACTTTGCGCTCGTCCAGTCCGATGGGCTTGGACATGCCCAGGATTTGGACGAGGAGGACGTGGATCCCGATCACGGCGAGGGCCGCGATCGGAAGGATGGCGACGTGGAGCCAGAAGAATCTCGAGAGGGTCGCTTGAGAGACGTCCGATCCGCCGAGGATCACGGTCTTCAGCCATTTGCCGATGAGCGGCAGCGAACCGGCGATGTCCGTTCCGACCCGGGTCGCGAAATAGGACAGTTCGTTCCAGGGAAGAAGATACCCGCTGAAGCCGAAGGCGAGGAAGAAGATGAGAAGAAAGAATCCGGTGATCCAGGTCAGCTCCCGCGGCTTGCGGTAGGCTTTCAAGAAGTAGGTCGAGAACATGTGGACGAAGATGATCCCGATCAGGATGTTGGCCGTCCAGCTGTGGACGGAGCGGATGAGCCAGCCGAACTTGACATGACTCATGATGAACTGGATGCTTTCGTGGGCGGCGTCGATGGAGGGCGTGTAGTAGAGCATCAGCATCATGCCTGTCGCGACCTGAATGCCGGTCAGGAAAAGGCAGATTCCGCCGAAATAATACCAGAACGAATAGGAATGCTCCGGGACTTTTTTCTTCTTGGCGAAATCGAACAGAGGCTGAACCTGCAGACGCTCGTTAAAGAAGGCGACGATGTTCCGAACGATCTTTGTCATGTTAGCCCTTCTTGGAAACGATGATGTCCTCGCCCGCCACGTCCACCTGATAGACCTCGAGCGGCGCCGGCGGCGGACCCGAAATGACGTTGCCGGCCAGGTCGAACCGGCCGTTGTGGCAGGGGCAGTACATCGTGCTCGTGTCGGCCTGGTAGGTGACCGTGCAGGTCAGATGGGTGCAGACGGCGGAAAAAGCGAGGAGCTTGCCGTCAGAGGAATTGATCAGGATTCCCGGGGCAGAGCCGAACTTGAAAATCTTCGCCGAATTCGGGGCGAGTTCGCCGACCTTGGCCGCGGCCACCTTTTTCTGCGCGGCTTCGGCCTGCTTCGGCGGGAGGAGGTAGCGGATGACGGGAAAGAGGAACGCTCCGACCGTGGCCAGAAACGATCCCCCGAAGAAGAGGTTAATGAATCGTCGCCTGTTCATGGAGTGCCGCCTTTGCCCAAGATTTTATCGCGGATAAGGCTTTCGCTAAGTATCCGCCGATGAACGCATGGTTATGCACGCCGAGGCTTCCGTCCTGTTTAAAAGAGGCCGCGAGTTTTTCATAAGACGCCGCCAGCGTCTTCTGGTCCTCGGTCAGCGCGGCTTGATTCAATCCGGCCAGAGCGGCGCGGATTTCTTCGAGTTGCGATGTGACCGAGCTCTGCCAGGCGGCGAACGTTTTTTCAAAGGTTTTGTCGTGGCATACGACACAAGCCGCCGGGCCGGGCCGGACGACCTTTTTAGCCTCGGTGAGGTGACAGGCCGCGCAATCCGTTTCGGCTCCGGCCATGACGTCCGCGGGGATGGCCAGGCCTTCGAAGGGCCCGCCTTGATACATCGTTTTCTGGAGAGTATGGCAGCCGCCGCAGTCCTTCTTCTGATTCTGATGATGGCATGGGGCGCAGGACGTTTTCGTCGCGACCAGTTCGCCGTGCTTCTTGACGTTCGAATGGCAGGTGGAGCAGGACAGGTTCTGGACGGCGACGTGGTTTTTATGGGGAAACGTCAGCCCGAACACAGGCCTGTTGATTTCCTCGATTCCAGCATGGCAGGAGAGGCAGCTCGCGCCCTGTTTCGGCGCCGAGATCGACATCCGGTCGGGCTTGTAGCTCGAGCCGGCCATCTTGAGCGCTTCCTCAATCCGGTCGAGCGAAACGCGCAACAGTTCCTGGGAATAAGCGATATTATGGACGCTCTTGCCCTTGTCCACGACGTCGATATTGAAGGCGGCTTCATCGAGGATACGCTGGGCTCCGGCGCGCGCTTCGCTCCGGCCGGCCTGGATTTCTTCGGCGGCCTTCCGGTAAATGGCGCTGATAGCCTGGAGCTTGGCTTGAGTCGAGGATTCCCAGTTTTTCAGGATGACGGCGAAACCCCGGCCGTGGCAGGATTCGCAGGCCTGCTCCCGCGAGACCGAAGTCGAACTTTTGATCAACCGGCCGCCGCTTTCCTCGTGGAACATATGGCAGCCCTTGCAGCTCAAGCCCTTCTCGAGCATGATGTTGGGCATCGGGTGGCTGACGCCCTTTCCGCCTTCGCCGGTATACAGGATTTTTTGGGCCTGGTGTTTGCCGGTATGACACGCTTGACAGTCGGCGATCGCCTCCACGTCCTTGATGATTTTGTGCTGAATGGCCAGGTGGCACTGGTCGCATTCGATGTTGTTTGCGGCGATGTGCATCTTGTGGATGAGGTCCGTGTCTCCGTATTTGTCCAGCCGCTCCTGCTCGAAATGGCACTTGAAGCAGTTCTCCCGCGGGACGGCTCCGTCTCCCAAGACGACCTGGCCGTGGCACTTGCCGCAGGCGAATCCCCTTTCGAAAACGGCCGCGTGGTTGTAGCGGCTTTTCTCCGAGACGAGCGTTTCCTCTTTGTGACAGTTGGAACAGCGGCTGACTTGCGGGAAACTCTCTGTCTTCTTGAAATGGCAAATGAAGCAGCTCGACTCCGTGACCGCGATGTGCTCGCCCTGGACGATCTGGGCATGGCAGCTCGTGCAGCGGAGCTGTTTGCCCCGCTTGAGGTCGGAGAAATGGGTCTTGTGGTCGAAGGCCACGGTCTTGAATGGAACCTGCCCTTCGAGCAGCCTCCGGTCATGGCAGCCTTTTTGGAGACAGCTTTCGTCCTGGATTTCGGCCCAGGGTTTGGACTTGAGATAGAGCTTCGTCCAGTAGCGGCCGACCATGACCAGGCCTTCCATCTTGGCCCGGAGCGTATTCCGGATCCCGGGAGGATAATGACAGACCTTGCACTCGACTTTGTTGTGGGACGAGGTTTGCCAACTTTGAAAAAAGGGCTTCATATAATGACAGGCCGAGCAGAACTTGGAGGTCGACGTCAGTTCAATGGAGGCGACGAGAACAACGAGAAAAACGCCGAGGGCCACGAGCAGGATCTTCAGCCATTTTCTGTGCTTCTTGGATTTCGGCGGGACGATCGGTTCCTCGGGCATGGCGACTCCTCGGTCAAGCGTAGCTGTGAAGGCCGGATAGAAGGTAGTTCACCCCGAAATAGGTGAACAGGGCGGCGAGAAAGCCGACGAGGGCGATGATCGCCGACCGCTTTCCCTTCCAACCCATGACGATCCGGGTATGGAGATAGAGAGCGAACACGAGCCAGGTGATCAAGCTCCAGACTTCTTTGGGATCCCAGCTCCAGAATGTTCCCCAGGCCTTGTACGCCCAGACCATGCCGAAGACAAGACCGCCCAGGGTGAAGAGGGGAAAGCCGACGGCCACACAGCGGTAGCTGACGGAGTCCATCCGTTCTTTTTTCGCCGGGTCCGTTGTCGCGAGATACATGATGCTCGTGATGAAGGCCACGGCGAAAAACGCTTCGCCGAGGAGGGTCACCGAGACATGGAGCCAGAGCCAGTAACTCTGCAGAGCCGGAACAAGGGGGGTTGCCGCCTTGGGCATGAGAGGGGAGGAGGCCAGAGCAACCAGGCCGACGACGATCAACATCAGATATGGACCGATCCTGGGGACCTTGAACTTGAAGTCGATAATGATGAAGGCCAGGACCGACGCCCAGGACAGGAATGACAGGGATTCGTACATGTTGGTGAAGGGCGCATGACCGCTTTCAATCGTCCGGACGATGAGGGCCGCGGTATGGACCGCGAGCCCGGCCCAGGCCATGAGAGACCCGGTTCGGGCGGTCCCCATTTTCTTGGAAAAAAGGAAGGCCAGGTAGAAAAACGCGGAGAGTATATAAAGGATAAAGGCTAAGGTGAAGAGAGTGGATTCGTTCATTTCGGTCTCCTTAAGGACGCCATGAGTTTTTCGAACTCGGCAGTGAAAGCCTCCCGGCTCTTTGTCGCCAGGCCGCCGGCAACAAGCTCGGTCTTGCTTTGGGCTTCCTCGAGGACGGCCTTGATTTCCCATGTCGGCCAGTAAAAGGCGAGGCCGAGTCCGGCCATGATCAGAACGCAGCCGGCCCAGATCAACCAGGTTCCGGGGTCCCGGGCCGCTTCGATGACCGAGAAGGGTTGGCCGCCTCCGGCGGACGAGGAGGCATGCATCTGGGTGAAGTCGGGAAAATTCGCGAAGACCCAACCCGAGACGATCTGGTCCTCGCCGCGGTAGGCCTCAATGAAGGCGGCTGGATTGTTGGGTTGCGCCGATCTCGTTTCCGGCTTGTTGCCCTCGCCGAGAACGAAATCGGGGAGATAACGAATCGCGATGATCGACAGCCCTTCGGTCTCGTCGAGGATGGTCCGCTCTCCGGCTTTCAGGCTGAGCTTCTTAAGATAGGAAGGGACGGATTTCTTTTTGGCCCAGATTTCCAGCCGGCCGCCTTCGAAGGTCTTCAATTCGAAGGCTAGGTCGACAGTCGCGGCAGGAGCCGGATCAAATCCATAGCTGGATTGATAGAAATTGGATCCTTTATATCGGAGGGGATGGTTAACCTCGATATTGTGGGTCCGGACTTCCCGTCCGTTCTCCAAGACCGTGACCGCGCTGATCCAGGACTTGACCTGACGCTGCTCGGGATTCAGGCCCGGGTCCTCGTCGTAATAGAGCGTCGTAAACTTGTCTAGACGAATGGAGAAATCGGCCCTCGGTACGGTTTGAACCTCCCCTTCGTGCAGTTTCAACTCCGTGCGGAACCCGGCTAGGCCGCTGACGATTCCGCCGGCGATGATGACGAGCAAACCGGCATGGACGAAATCCGACCCGAAGATGCCCCAGATTTTTTTCCGGGCGAGGAGGATCGCCCGTCCCGCCGCGGAGGATTCGCGGACGCGGTAGCGGGCGCCGCGCAGAGCCTTGACGAGCTCGGCTTTCGCCTCGGGAAGCGGCGCATTCTTCTTGAGGCGGTCCTTGATTTTGAGGACGAGCAGGTTTTTGGCTTCGGCCTGGACGCGGGGGTGAAAAGCGCGTCGGAATTTCGGGTCCAGGCGGGTCAGGGTGCAGACGACGATATTCAGA
>Ga0315275_10004180_pt1 | contig 13460 bp, 13 predicted proteins | sample YL17G03_0_MG_FD_205557 | JGI IMG/M metagenome (GOLD analysis project Ga0315275, IMG submission 205557) | Sediment microbial communities from Yellowstone Lake, YNP, Wyoming, USA - YL17G03_0 | ecosystem: Environmental > Aquatic > Freshwater > Lake > Sediment | place: USA: Wyoming | collected... | reverse complement strand
TCTTTTCGCCGCACATGGCCTTGCCGGTCTTCAGATTGATGAAAGCGGGCACGCCAAAGGTGCCGCCGCAGGACGAGGTTATCAGGTCCTTGTACTTCGTCATTTCCGCCCTGTTCGCGTCGTCGTGCCAGACCTCCTTCATGTCAATGATGATCCCCAGCTCCTGCTCCGCCTGTGCGACTATCGGGGCCATGTTCTGGCAATGAGGGCATTCGGCACCGAAGAACTCTATTATCTCGCCGTTACCGGGCCTTTCGGAAACCGCGCCGCCCGTGGGCGCGGCATTCTGGCCTATGCAGCCCGCGGCCAATACCACCGCGATGAGCACTGCGACAATGGCGTATTTCATAAGTAGCATTAGAAAACCAAACTTTTAAAGAATACGGAAACGCATATCTAGGCGGGGTGTTGGCATGCAACTACAGGGAAAAGTCGCAATCATAACGGGCTCAAGCAGGGGAATAGGGCAGGGGATAGCCCTCAGGTTTGCCAAGGAGGGCGCAAAGGTCGTCGTAAACGGCCGCTCCGAAGAGGCCATGCAGGAAACGCTGGACATGATAAAAAAGGCGGGCGGAACCGCCATCGGCATTGCGGCGGACGTTTCTGACCAAGCGCAGGTCAAACGGCTGGTTGCAGAGACAATAAAGAAGTTCGGACGCTTGGACGTGATGGTAAACAACGCGGGAATAGTCGACACGGCGCCGCTGACGGAAATGAGCGCGGAGACGTGGAACAAGATGATAGCGGTCGACCTCACGGGCGTTTTCTACGGCATCCAGGAAGCGGCAAAGGCGATGAAAAAAGGCGGGGCGATAATAAACACTTCCTCGATTGCGGCTTTGATGGGATTCAACGGGCTGGCGCATTACTGCGCGGCAAAGGGCGGCGTGCTCTCGCTTACGCAGGAAGCGGCACTCGAACTGGCGGCCAAGAAAATAAGGGTCAATGCCATCGCGCCCGGCATAATAGAAACGGACATGACGAAATCCATCAAGGACGACCCCGCGCAGCTGCAGGGAATGATGGCGCGAATACCGCTGAAGCGGCTCGGCCAGCCCGCGGACATAGCGGGCGCGGCGCTGTTCCTCGCGTCAGAAGACTCCGGTTACGTCACGGGTCAACTGCTCGTCGTTGACGGCGGCTGGATGATTGACTAGCGCTTTTCATATTTCGCCATTTGACATCATCTTTTAAGTCTGCCGTTCCTAATTATTAAGGGTAAAGGAAATGGCGAAACTGTTTCCGATGCTGATTGCATTCTTCATCTCATTGACGTTAGTTCCCGCTCTTGTTTCTGCCGAATCCTTCACGCTGCCCTCGAAGGCCGTCTTTTTGCAGAGCTGGGAATACTGGGCCGCCTGCGCGAACCCCGTGGACTGCTGGGGCCACAACTACGGCGTTGCGTTCTCGCCCGACGCTTTCCTTGTTTACCGCGTGCTGATAAGCCCGGACGGCTCCGAACGGGTGCTTGATTATGCGTCCCAGAGCGATGACGTCCACAACTATTATCCCGTCTATTATCATTCCCTTTCCGCCCATGTCTCCGAACTCCCGCTCGAGCTCACCGAACCCGGCGATTACCGCGTGGAGCTGCGGAAAATACAGGTGCCGAGCCCGACGGCATGGCATTCGAACGGCTTCACGCCCGATTCCACGGTAGAATGGTGGGTGGCGGTCGGGCTGGACCGCAATCCGGTTCCCGGTGCGGACTGCAGGGGCGAATGGGGCGACCGCTGCTGGCTGATACAGAACACGGGAGAAACGGTCAAGCTCTCGGACAAGTCCGTTCTTCTTGAGTACTATGAGATAACCGTCGCTGGATTACCTGTAACGCTGCCCGACATCGGCCGCTCCTCCGGCATGGTTCTCGTCAACGCTCCTTTTTCCGACAACAAGGGCGTAGCGCAAACCGATAACGACAAAGCCATGGCGGGAATGGCCGTAGCGGGAATACTGGCAATCGGAGCTACGGGAGCGGGCGCCTACATTTACCGCTCCTACTCAACACAATCAGGCTCCAGTTTCAAGGCCTACCAGACAGCCGCCGGCAAGGCCAACGACGCCGCAGTATTGGCAGAGAAGGAGAAAATCAGGAAAATGGACGAGGCGTACGAGGAGAAGATGCGCCAGTACAATCTCAAGAAGCAGCTGGACGCGCAAGCAGCGGCCCTCTCAGTTGCGCAGGCCGACGCGCAAAGCAGGCAGGACCAGCTGGCAGCCGACCTCGCCAAGATACAGAACTCAAAGAATTATGCTGAAGCGGGCAGTTCTTACGCATTGTTAGCAGCCAAGTACGGCGATATCCTGACCGACGACGGCAGGAAGCAGCTGATGGACGCGTCTAACCAAGCGTGGAGCGCCAATACGACGGCGACGGCAGTGTTCAGCCCGATGGTTTTGGCAGCTACACCGGAACCACCGAAAAGCAAAACGCAGGAACTTGTTGACGGTTATCAGGACAATTGGTGGGTGCAGAACGTTGGCGGGGCATGGAACTGGCTTAATGAAAAGGCTGAAGAGGGCGCTGCATTTGGCCGTTCATTAGGCGACACAAAAGGCGTCGGCGTGAGTATAAGGGTCGTTTCAGGCGGAATAAAATTCGTTGCAGGTACCGGTCAACTCATTACCGTTGATGTGCCTTATGGCGTTTATTCAGTAGCTACGCTTACGGCCGATAGCATTCAACACCCAGAGAACAACCAAAAGAACCATGATGAGAGCCAAGCTGTATTACGCAATTATTTCGTAGGTGGTATTGGAGGCCTTGTGCAAGACTTCCAACGCGATCCTGCAATGGCCATCGGTGAAATCACGCCGATGATATTGGGACCAAAGGCACTGAAAGGGGAGGCACCAATAGTCGAAACGTCTAAAGGAACATTTGAAACAACACCCCATGCCTTTGATAGAATGCGCGTAAGAGGAATTTCAGCAAAGGACATGAAAACAGTAATTGAAAATGGTGAAACGTTCCAATACTTCCATGATGGCGTCTGGAAAACTGGATATTACGACCCTGTTACTGGAACATTTGTTAGCACATTAAATGGCAAAACATTAACGGTTATAAACGATGTAACACCAAATTACATAAATAACTTAAAGGCTGTTCAACCATGAGAACCACATTTTCAAAATCAGCGAATGCCGTTTACATTTATTTAGATGAAATAAAGAAAGGTGGTGTAGCCAAGACACACCCAATCATTATTAAAGAAATGAACGGTGAAGTAAACCTTGATTTCGATAAAAATGAACAATTGGTAGGAATAGAAATATTGGGTGCAAATAAAATTCTTCCTAAAAAAATATTAAATTCTGCTGAAAAATTAGATTAGTAATTTCCGCCTAGTCAGAATATGGTAGATATAGATGACAAAAATAAAATACGATAAAATCGCAGACGCGATGTTCATAGACTTCGAAACCGATTTGAAGAAAGGCGTGACTCTTTCGGAAGAACCTATAAAAAATGTATTTTTCCATTTCGATGAAACTACAAAGAAACTTACCGGAATAGAAATTATAAATGCTTCTAAAGTTATCGGTAAGATGAAATAATCCCGTTAAATCCTTTTCCAAGAGGCATTTTACTTCAGTTTTCTGAACACTTTCTTGAGTTTTTCGTACGGGTACGTATTGACGACGTCCTTGGCTTCAGCCCAGCCGCGCCGCGCCGTTAATACGCCGTACTCCATGAAACGGAACTGGTTCACGTCGTGCGCGTCGGTGTTTATGGCTATCTTGCAGCCCGCCTTGATTGCTTCGCGGACGTGCGTGTCCTTGAGGTCCAAACGGTCGGGCATGGCGTCCAGCTCCAGAACGACGTTGCGCTCGGCCGCGAACTTGAACACTTCGCTGACGTTCAGGTTTATCGGCGGGCGGCCGTTTATTATCCTGCCCGTCGGGTGGCCGAAAATATCAACGTTCCTGTTCTCGAGCGCCTTCAGGACGCGCTTGGTCATGACCGGCTCGGGCTGCTTGAAGCCTATGTGCACGGAGGCTATGACGAGGTCAAGGCGCTTCAGCAAGTCGTCGGAATAGTCAAGCGAACCGTCACTCAGAATGTCCACTTCGGAGCCGACAAGCAGCCTTATTCCGCTGAACTTCCTTGCGGCCGCGCGGACCGCTTCAATGTACTGCTCCAACCTTTTTTCGTCCATGCCGTGCGCTATATGCTGAGACTTCGAGTGGTCGCTGAAACAGACGTACTTGTAGCCCAGAGCCTGCGCGGCGGCTGCCATCTCCTCTATCGTATGGGAGCCGTCGCTCCATTTGGTGTGAATGTGAAAGTCGCCCCTGATATCATTAAGGGTTATCAGCTTTGGCAACTTTCCGCTACGAGCAGCTTCAATTTCACCGGAGTTCTCCCTTAACTCGGGCTCTATGTAGCGAAGGCCCAGCTTCTTGTAGACCTCCTCTTCGGTCTTGCCGGCAACGAACGCATTGGTCTTCCGGTTGAACAGGCCGTACTCGTTCAATTTGTATCCTTTCTCAATCGCTATGCGGCGCAGCGCGACGTTGTGCTCCAGCCCGCCGGTGAAATACTGCAGCGCCGCGCCGAACTCCCTGTCCGGCAAAACGCGCACGTCGGCCTGGCGGTTGTTCTTGAGGACAACAGTGGCCTTGGTCGGCCCTTTCGCAAGGACGCGGCTGACTTCGGGGAGGGAGGCGAACCTGTCAATCACTTTTACGGGCTTGCTTGACGTAACAAGAATATCCACATCGCCTATCGTTTCTTTTCCTCTCCTTATGGAGCCACCCACCTGTATTTGCCTGACTTCCTTCACCTTTTTCAACTGAGCTGTAAGTTCGCGCGACAGAGGCAGCGCCTCGCCCAGGAGCATCCTTTCGTGGCCGCGCTCGAACATCTCTATGTTTGCAAGGATGTTCTGTTCGGACTTAGGGCCGAACCCCGCCAGCTTGGCTATCCTGTGCGCGGTCACGGCCTTTTTCAAATCAGCGATGCTCCTGACCTTCAGCTTCTTGTAAAGGAGCATCGCGCGCTTGGGCCCCATGCCTTCCAGCCCCATCAGCGCGGTGACGCCGGCGGGGACCTTGGATGACAGGTCGGCCAGCTTTTTCACTTTTCCCGTCTTCAGGTATTCCTCTATGTTCGCGGCTATGCTTTTTCCCACGCCCGCTATTTCCATCAGGGCCTTCGTGCCGCCCCTGGCATAAACATCCTCTATGGGCTCGGGCAGGCTCTCTATGGAACGGGCGGCCTTGCGGTAGGCGGCGGGCTCCCACTCGACGCCGAGCGCCTCAAGCAGGTCGGCTATCTCATAAAACAAAGCGGCCGCTTCCCTGTTCTTCATGCTAGAATTTCGCGCGGGCTATTTAATAATCTTCGGCTCAGTAAACGGACACCATGTTCTCGGTGCCGCTGACGTCCTTGCCGTCAACGACCGCCTTCACGACGAAATAGAAGGTGCCCGGTGCCGAAGGCATCGTGAGGGTCGCCTGGAAGGGCGACGGCGTGTTTCCTGTCTGCTCTACAGAGGAGCCGGTGTACACGCCCGAAAGCGTGCCCCACATGACATAGGTCTTATCGACCTTTCCCGGATACCCGTTCTTCACGTCCCATTTGACGTTGAAAGTGGAAGACTTGCCCACCGAAGACGGGAAGCTTGAAAGTGCTACCGACGCCTTCGGCACAACGGACACCACGTACTCTTCGGACCAATAGTTAAGGCCGCCTATCAGCGCGTAGGCCCTGAAATAGAGCTTACCGGGCGAATCACCTGCGGCGTGGCCTGACGTCACATAATCGGTGAAAGTAGCGGGCGTAGTGCCTTTCTGCTTAGTCGTGAGGCTTGAATACTTCAGCATGGAAGGCTGCATCGAGGTCGGCGCTTCTCCCGCATGGGAAAGCTTGTCGGAATATATCACGGTCTCGCTTATCGCCAAAGGTTCCGAGGTGAAGGCCTTCCACGTCACGGGGAACCTCGCGTCCGCGACAACCGTCGTGGGCGCCGTGAGGACGGCAACGCCTGCGGAAGCTGGCATGACAGCGGCCCCCGTCGGAGTATTTCCAGGCGCCGTGCCTGAAGTTGACGCGGTCTGCCCTGTGCAGCCCGCTATGAGAACAACCACTGCAAGCAGAGCCAGCAATTTTCGCATAAAAGGATATGGAACGGCAGGCTTAAATTACTTACTTTCTTCCAGAAAACGGTACGCTTCGAGGGCTGCGGCGCAGCCCGCGCCGGCGCAGGTTATGGCCTGCATGTACTTCCAATCGGCCACGTCGCCCGCGGCAAAGACGCCCGGCACGCTTGTCGCCGAGCCGCCTTTCAAGACAATGAACCCCTTGGCGTCCAGCTCCAGCTTCCCTTTCAAGAACGCCGTGCCAGGCGCGTGACCTATGGCAACGAACGCCCCATCGACCTTCAGTTCGCTCGTTTTTCCGGTCTTGACGTCCTTGAGCTTCAGGCCCTTCAGCCTTTCGCCGTCGCCCAAAAACTCCTCGACCGTGGAGTTCCAGACAAACCTTATCTTTGCGGCCTTGGCGCGCTCCCCGAGCAGGGGCATGGCGCGCAGCTGGTCGCGGCGGTGGATGACTGTAACGGACTTGCAGATGGGCGCAAGATACAGGGCCTCGCGCAGGGCGGTATCGCCGCCGCCTACCACCGCCACAGCTTTTCCCTTGAAGAACCAGCTGTCGCACAGCGCGCAGGCGCTCACACCCTTGCCGATGTAAGCTTTTTCAGAGGGCAGACCGAGCCAGCTTGCGCTTGCTCCGGTCGCTATTATCACGGTCTTCGCGAGGAACTCGTTCTCGTCCGTTTTCAGCTTGAACGGGCGCTTTGAAAAATCGACTTCGGTCACGTCAACGTCCAGAATCTTGGTGGCGTATTTTTCCGCGTGCTTCCTGAACACGCCGGCCAGCGAGGAGCCGGGTATGCCGTTCGGGAAGCCCAGGTAGTCCTCCACGCGCGGCGCCATCAGGAGCTGGCCGCCCGCCTTGTAGCCCGCGAGAACGAGCGTCCTCATGCTGGCGCGCCCCGCGTAGACGGCAGCCGAGTAGCCGGCCGGCCCGCCGCCGATTATTATGCAGTCCCAGATTTCCTTGGGCATAAGAACCAATTCTCCAGACCGCTACTTAAAACTTACAACCTCCGCCTTTTTTGCGGCCGCCGCAACAAGCTTCTTCACGGGCACCTGCTTCTCGAGGGCCAAAATGTCCCCGAGCTTCGCGTGCGTCTGCGGGTGCTCGGCCAGCATGAAGGTACAGCAGTCGCTGTACGGCCTTATTGAGATATCGTACGTCCCCAACTGTTTTGCCAGATTGATTATTTTCTGCTTGTCAAAACCCAAGAGAGGGCGGTGGACGGGCAGCGGCGCGGCCTCGTTGATGACGTACATGTTCTCCAGTGTCTGGCTGGCCACCTGAGCCAGGCTCTCGCCCGTGACAAAGCCCTTTGCCTTCGCTTTTTTAGCAATCACGCCGGAAATCCGCAGCATGAAGCGGCGGTATACGATCATCCGGACGTCGGCGGGAACGGTCTTGACAAGCTCGGCCTGGACCTCCTGGAATGGAACCATCCAGAGCTTCAGCGGCCTCTGGTGCTGGACGAGCACGCGGCCTAGCTCCAATATCTTTTCCTTCACGGCCGCGGCCTGCGGAGTATAATTATGGAAGTGAATGAGCTCCACGGGATATCCTGCCTCCATCATCTTCCAGGAAGAGACGGGGCTGTCTATGCCGCCCGATATCAATGCGAGGAGCTTGGGTTGTTTCATACTTTCACTACCTTGAGCGGCTTTATCTTCTTTTCCTTCTTCGCCTTCTTCTTCGGCTTTTCACCGAAATTGGACACACGCACGCCTATCTTGCGTATCTTCCTGCCGTCTTCAAGGAAGGGCTTGAGCAGCTCGTTTGGAACGGCCAATATGGGTTGGAGTTCCTTGGTCGGTTCGTCCAAGCTCTTGGCGGCGGTATGCTGCTCAAAGTTTTCATAGCGGATGACCAGCGTTATTGTGCGATACTTGAAGCCGGCGTTTAATACTTGATTGTGAACATCTTTGGACAACTGGCTGAGAGCAGCTTCCAATTCTATGATATCCGCAGTGTCCTTCTCGAACGTCACCTCGCGGCCGAACGATTTGGGGACGGGGTGCTCCTCCAGCGGGGTGTCATCAATTCCGCGGCTGGCATCATACAGATATTGGCCGTAAGAATTGCCAAAAATATCTACAAGGGATTTTTTGGGTAATTTCCTGAGCTGCTCAACGGTTTCCACATTAAAACTTTCCTTGAGCTTCTGCTCGGTTTTCGGCCCGACTCCGAAGAGCTTGCGCACCGGGAACTGGTCCATGAACTTCTGCACGGCGTCAGTCTTCACCATGGTCAAGCCGTCGGGCTTCTGGAAATCGGACGCCATCTTTGCGACAAGCTTGTTCGGGCCCATGCCCACGGAACAGGTAAGCCTTTCTTTCTCAAGAACGGCGGCCTTTATTTTTTTTGCAATCAGTTCGGCCTTCTCGTACGTTTTCGCCGAGCTGACATCAAGGTAAGCCTCATCTATGCCCCCTATCTCGACGGCGTCCGCATGCTTGCGGAAAATCGCCATTATCTTTTCGGAAACGGCCTCGTAGAGCGTAAAATTAGCCAACACCAAAACAGCTTCGGGGCACTTGCGGCGCGCCTGCGACAGCGACATTCCCGAGCGGCAGCCGTACTTGCGCGCCTCGTAGCTGGCAGTCGAGACGACGGCGCGGCCCATGCCCTTGCCGTCGAGGCCCGTGCCTATGTATATCAGTATCGGTTTTCCCTTGAGCGACACGTTTTCTCTCGTTTCGCAGGCCGCATAGAAGGAATCCATGTCCACGTGCAGGATTATGCGCATGAAGGGTAATTACTTCTTGTTTTTATTAAACAATCGCAGAGCGGTGCAGCCCAGCTCGCGCTGCTTGCAGTATTTGCAGGCCAACTTGCCCCTTATCATCCCTGTGACGGGAAATCCAAGCAAAAAGAGAAGAACCAAAGCTATCGCAATCGACCAGCTGAAACCGCCAACAAGCAACGCAACTCCTGCCGCCATCGGCACCAGAGTGACCAGAAAACTCGGCGCGATGTCCTTCCAAGTTATATTCGTCCTAAGGAATGCCTTCGGGTCGCCTTTTTTGAAAAGCATGCCGCATAATTTCCCTTTCCCGAAGGCGCAGGTCTTCCCGTAATAGTAACAGTTGACGCAGCTTTTCCTGAGCACCCGCGTTTCCAGCCACGCCGCATACAGCAAATATGCAACCGCCCAGACCAGGCCGAAGTGGTATATGATATACGCCCCTACCGCGTAGATGGAAACCTGGAAAATGTTCGAAAGGGCGACTATCCAGAACGGATAATTTTCATGGCACTGCACGGGTTTCATGTCATCACGGCAGAAGTCCCCACGTCTGCAGGAGGTCACTGTCCCTGATCCAGCGGTCGCCGATGTCCGTTCTGAAGAACATGTTGGGTATCATTATGTTCTCGACGCGCCTGTAGGCCATGGTCTGCGCCTCCGCCATGGTGGGGCCTGAGCCCGTCACGACAAGGACATAGCCGCAGCCGCCCGTGACCAGCCAGTCGTCGTCAACGAGCTTTACATAAGCTATATGGACGCCGTCCCTGTTCGGCTTCTTGAAAAGTATGGTGGCGTCCTCGGAGAACTTCTTGTAGGTGTTCACGTCGTCCTCGAACGGGAACGGCGGGACGGCTATCACGACACCGATTTGGAAACCGGACTTGACCTTGAAATTGTAATCGTCGCCGCGCGCAAGAGCGTACATGAAGTCGCCGATAGGGCTGTCTATCCCTTCCATGTGTATGCTTATGGTCGGGTAGCCGAAGCGGCACGTGAACTCCAGCGGGTGTATTCCGTTGCCGTTCACAATGCAGTTGATGTCGATGTAACCTACGTAGCCCGTTTCGGCTAACTTGGGCGTCATTTTTTCCAGCGTGGTCTTGAAAATCTTATTGGACTCGCACCAGTACATGCTCGTTCCCATCTCTCCGGTGCTCGGGCCGATGTTTCCCGGGAACAGCTTCTTGTGCTCGAAGTTGACGTTGATAGGAGTGATGAACTTCTTGCCGTTGAAGAACGCGCCTATGGCTATCTCGACGCCCTTCGCGTACTTCTGGAGCTGGAAGAACTTCATCTTCTTGCCCCAGTTCTTCTTGTAATGTTCCATGACCTGGAGCAGGTCGACGCCGTCCTCTTCCGCGCCCACGAAGAGCAGCTCCTTTTCGTTGGCTATCTTGCCGCACGGCTTCAGGACATAACGCCCGGGATTGTCCTTGACAAACTTTATCGCATCATCAAAATTGCGGTCACCCATGAAGTCCCAGTGCGGAAGGACGGTTATTCCGACGGACTTCATCTCCTCCTGGCCGAACTGGCGGTCGTCCTCCAAGCGGTCCGAATACGCCGTTCCGCCGACAACGAACTTGCCCTCCTTCCTCAGTTTTTCGGCTTCCCTGCCGAAGCCCAAGCAATCATCAAAGATAATCAGGTCGGCCCACGCAGTATGCTCCTTCCAGTCCTCGACCTTGTCCACAAAACCGTCAGCCGTGTCTTTCGATTCCTTGTCGCCAATGTAGAATTTTACCATGTGCCCCTCCTTAGCAAGCTGCCAAGCAAGGTCCGCGGCCAGCGCATAGTTAGAAACCATCAGAACTTTCAATTTTTTTGGCTTTCCATTGCCGTTCTTATCCGACATAAATATTTCACACAAATTCTTACTGAATCTAATTGCACGCGCCTGTTTATAATGCTAACGTATTTTTTCCTTCAGGGAAATTTTTAAAAAACGGGAAGTTTTTGTGAGAAATGGGCAATCCCACACCATTCAGAAAAAACAATTTCATGGCAAGATAGCCGAATAAAATGGGATTGGCGGACCCGCGGGGAATTCCGATTGATTTCGAACCCCGGTCTGAAACTTCGGAGGCTCCAATTCTATCCAAGCTAAACTACGGGTCCAACTCCAACTTCATTTGACTGATATTACTTTAAAAGCCGCCTTTTACAGATACTGTGTATGCTGCCGAAAATCATCATAGAATACGTCGGGACCTACGACGAGGCCATACACGGAGTGTCCGGGAAGCGCCACACCCAGCTCGCCCACAGGGGCGGCCAGCTTTTCGCGCGGCGGCTGCGCAAGGCGGTAAGCCCGCTGCTCGACAAGATGCTTCTGACAATGGAAACGGAAACGGGGCTGAGCTGGAAGTGGCCGGTGATACGCTGCTATGTCGTGCATGACATACCTTTCGACTTCGACAACCCCATGACCATAAAGGTCAGGAAGAACATGCACGACGCTACGGAAACTTTCTTCCACGAGCTGGTCCACCAGCTCGAGATGCAGAACAGGGGCCGCATCAACATGAAGAACGATATCCACATGAAATACAAGCGCGAACCGAAGGACACGCTAGACCACGTATTCAGCCACGCCGTGCTCTGGAAAGTGTACGAGAAGGTGTACGGTAAAAAACGGCTGCAGAGGATAATAAACGGCTACAAGCTCTGGCCCGATCACTACAAGGGCTGGCAGATAGTAAAGAGGGAAGGGCCGAACAGCATACTCAAGGCGTACATCAGACCAGCGACGCCGCTGAACGCCATAAAAAGCAGCATAGAGCACAGGCTGGCGGAGAACCAGATTGCACAGAAAAAAAATATGGCCGGCCATTCAGGGCACAAAGAAAAGCTGGTTAAGCGGCATTTCAGGAAATGATTCACGCCCTGTCCTGCACGTAAGGACGACCTTCCTTGAGCGCGGCTTCGGCGCGAGCCAGCTCCTTGCCGATGTAGGCGGCGTGGTCGAACTTTGAAATCAGGTTCTCGCGGACTATCGAGCGGTACAGGTCTATGGCGGACTTCCCCCTGAAGACGAACTGGCTGGGACTGCCGCCAGGCACATGGTGTTGGACCGCTATTTCCCCGCCCTTTACCGAGACCACGAAGTAGCCCAGCGGATCGATGCGGAACTCCTCGGCCCCGCCCGTATAGTACTTGTCCAGCAGCCGCTTCGCCTCGGCCCAGTTGTTTGCGTAGATGTGCGCCGAGTTCGATATGACTATCATCTGCCCGGCTTCAATGCCGAGCCGCTTGGCCATCCGCCTCTGCAGCTCGCGGAGCGCGAACGCGTTCATGGGCCAGGCTCCGAACATGTCGTTCGAGCGGATGACGGCAGTCTGGCACAGACGGCCGTTTTTTATGTTCCAACTCACCTGCGTAAGACAGGGCGGATGCTGGGACTTGGAATCTATCTCCACATTCCAGGTGAAGGCCATGGCGCGGCGCGTGTGCGGCGCGGCCTTCAGGCGCTCGTAGGCGGCCTCCAGCTGGTTGAACGTGGCCGTCATCTCGTCGTGCCAGTGCTTGTCCACCCCCAGAAGCGGGTGCCGCAGCAAACGCTCGCCGTAAGTGTAGGCCACGCCGGAAGGCTTCTTTCCCTCCAGCACGGTCGGATAATAATTCTGCAGATCCTTGTCCGTGAAACCGAGCCAGGGCGCAATTCCCTCGTCATCGCCTTCTATGACGGTCATGAAATCGAGCACTTCCTTCTGCGCGATGCCGTACTCGCTCGGCTTCTCCTCGCCGAACTTCATTATGTTGTCGAGTATCTTCAGCCAGGCGGACGCGATGCCTTTTTCCGATATCAGGAAGCCGCTTTTTGCGGACGAAAGAGTGGAGTGCGCCTCCCGCACCTCGCCGAGCTCGATAGGCTTTGCAAACGGGGGCAGCGGCTTCAATTTCCCTATGGCATTCCCCACTTCGGCCTCCTGGTCGCGCATGTCGATGACATTGACGTTGTCCCTGAACAGCCCGGCGTACTCCGGCGTTATGTCCCCGTCGAGCTGCAGGGCGCCGTTCACGCCCGCCATCCAGGCAAGGAACGCGTCGCCGCTGCCCGAGATGTCGGCGCCGCAAAGAATGATGTAGCGGATGCGGGGGTTCGCAAGGACGTTCTTTATCACGGCATTTATCCCGTACTTCGTGTAGAGGTTGCCGACGACGCAATAATCCCTGCTGTCCACCGCGCCGAGGACCTTTTCCTTCTCCGTCCACAGCGTGCAGATGCCGACAGGGCTTTCCGGGTTCCCGAATTTCAGGGTATCGGCAAAAAAGATTGGCCAAGGCATGCCACATATTGTACGGAAAAGCATTTAACATGTTCTATGACGGAAAATAGATTTAGAAAAATGGTGGGCTCGCCCTGATTTGAACAGGGGTCTTAAGGTCCCAAACCTCATATCCTACCAAGCTAGACTACGAGCCCGATAATTTCTAATTAAACCATACAGTATTTAAACCATCGGAGAATTTTCACGCCAGTTTCAGGTAAACCCATGCGATCTTTCCGCTTTTCAAACGGATTTTCCGTCGTTCGTAATTTTCGGATTCCCAGTCGTCCAACAACTTCAGTTCTTTTTGGGTGACTAATAGAACAAGACCTTTGACGGA
>Ga0315275_10004176_pt1 | contig 13465 bp, 13 predicted proteins | sample YL17G03_0_MG_FD_205557 | JGI IMG/M metagenome (GOLD analysis project Ga0315275, IMG submission 205557) | Sediment microbial communities from Yellowstone Lake, YNP, Wyoming, USA - YL17G03_0 | ecosystem: Environmental > Aquatic > Freshwater > Lake > Sediment | place: USA: Wyoming | collected... | reverse complement strand
GGTGGCGAAGCTGTTTGCCACAAGGGTCTTTGCCAACCCAGGATAATCTTCCAATAACACATGCCCTCCTGGAACAAGGATGGCAGTCATGATCTTTTCAAGCTCACTTCGCTTACCAACAACCGCGCGCTCCACTTCCTGGATCACGAGGTAAGATAAGGACGCAACTTTAGTGATTTCCATCGCCATGTTCTATCTCCAATTGGTCTTCTAAATATTGAACCACTTTACTCATTTCCGAGACTGACCTGTGTGAACCAGAATTTGACCTGACTTTGATCCAGTCCATGATCTGGATAAGTAGAGGGGATGGCTCGATCGGATTTTGAACTACTCGATCCTTCGGCCTTAATAAAACTTGCACTTCCTCAGGCAAGACAAATTTTCCCTTTTCCAATTCCACTTCAAGTTCAGGACGGGTGAGGTTCTCCTGATAAGCCATAACAGCAAAAACCAACTCTCTCAACCGGAAAGAAACCAAGCTAAGGTTTTCAATACCCATTGATTTTCGCCGGATATATTTCATCCAAAACGCCACCCGCCCTTCTTCTAGTTGGCTGCTTTCCTCGCCGAACTCCCGAAGCCTCTGGCGGTCTTTCTTTTTCGCGCCCATAATCTTGAACGAAACAAGGGCCAGAATGACCACCAGAAGCGGCCACAGGCAAGTCTCCCCAAGGCTATTCAGAAACAATTTGAAATACCAGAACACATATAAAATTGGGATTAATACATTTTCCCGGATAAAATCCCGAAAGACCATTGCCAGGAGGAGATTAATTACCAAGACAACAGCAAGCAGGTAGATTGTACGATGGTTCTTCATGGAATTACCAATTTATCTTGAATGGCCTTGTCTACTTGCTTCGGCAATCACCGTAAGGTACCAGGTCGCCTTTTCCTCTTCGCGCCTGGCAGGCTGCTTATTCCCATACCGCACATCCTCGAAAATTCTTGTGAGGTACTGAATAGGCTCACTCGGTAAACCTTTTTCCTCTAAGGCCTGTTCAAACTCACGTGGAGTCATTGCCATATCCCGCCGGATACCTCGCTCTGAGTATAAGATCTGGCTCATCTGGTAATAACAGCGGATAATGATGTTCTTAAAATCTCCTCCTTCTTGTAAAGCAGCCGCTGCCTTTTCGGCTTCCTGAGCTAATCGATCTAAAGAAGTTGGGCGGGGAAACTGCCGCCTATAATATAACCACAATCCTAAAGCAACCAATCCCGTCAAAAACAAAGCCACCCCAATACTCGCTGCCCATACCAACCACTCGGGCGTCTTAGCTTGGAACTGCTCGGTTTGGCTGCTAACAGACGATACACCTGGAGCTTGTACCTGGGGAGCCTCTTCGCTTTGCGCCTGCTCTTCCTGTGGTGCTTTTTGTATCGCACGAGAGAGCATGTCCAAGAAAAAAACGAAAACTACGAAGACCAAAATCTGACTCAGCAACCGCCGGCGTCCTTCGGGTGAGAACAAACTTATGATGATATAGATGGGTAATCCAATAATCATCAGAGCAATGATGCCTCGGATGATCCAAAAAAATATATTTCCTCCTGGTAGAATCATCTCGCTACCCAGGACAGGAATAACAACATCCTTATTGAGAGGGAACGGCTGCCCACCTCGTAAGTGGAATTCAGGCAGGCTGATCACCAGAATCAACACTGCGACTAAAGCCAATCCCAAGAACAATAAGATTAATAAATTTTTCTTGTCCATAAAGACTCAGAGAGTTAGGGATTCGCGTGCAAAGGGCTACCACATTAAATCCCAATGATCTTACTCAGAAAAGGAACAGGTTTGATTGTATCGCCGTTTATCAGGGGTGTAAAGAAACACAGTTCATGGATTGGATCAATATTCATAATGAGGAGTACAATTATTTAACCTACCCGAGTTTCATGGTCCCAAAATTCCTGGGCTGCGTAATGCCTGGTAAGGAGAAGAAGATGATCCCCAACCAATGGTACGGAATTCTTGAGTCCAAAGAAGTTAAATTAGGCAAGCCCGTCGGAGTGACTCGGATGGGTGAAAAATTGGTTTTTTGGAGAGACACTCAAGGGCAGGTTACATGCCAGAGTGATCTCTGTCCTCACCGCGGCGTGGCTCTCAGCGCCGGAAAACTGCAAGGAGATTGTATTCAGTGTCCCTTTCATGGTTTTGAATATGATTCAACTGGACACTGCCAGCTCATCCCTGCCAATGGGAAGAAGGCCACCCCACCTAAAGCATTACAGGTCAGAACTTATCCAGCGCGTGAAGCCCATGACTTGATCTATATCTGGTGGGGAGAACCACGCGCTGAATATCCTGAACTGCCCTGGTTTGATTCGCTGCACGACAACGATTTCTCATATTTTACGATCCGCGACCATTGGACGAACCACTATTCTCGCGCCATTGAAAACCAATTGGATGTTGTGCACTTACCCTTTGTGCACCATAATACGATCGGCCGGGAGAATAAAGCTCTGGTAAACGGCCCGAGGATGAAAGTCGAGGAACGAGAGGGACGCAACGATATCCTGAACATCTGGTTCGATAATGAAGTTGATCAGGGACAGACTCCGATCCGGGCAGACAAGCTTCCTGAGCCGCAAACTCACCCCTTGCTACAATTTTGCTTCCCAAATATCTGGCAGAACTGGTTGGGAGATAAGCTGCGCATCCTGATCGTCTTCGCCCCGATCGATCATGAAAACACGCTGATGTACATCCGGCAGTATCAAAGCATCGTGAACCTGCCCCTCTTAAGAGAGACCTTCAACCTGATGGGTGCGATCGGGAACCTGATCATTGAGAGGCAAGATAAGCGTGTGGTGGTCACCCAGAGACCAAAACGCACAGAGCTGCGTATGGAAGAAAAGTTAATCCCAGGTGACGGGCCAATCATCGAATACCGCCGGCGGCGAGAAGCATTGATCGAGGCAGACCAGGAATGGAGATGAGATTATGGGTGGTTTATGGGTAGCGCCGGATATGGATTAACCTGAGGAATAATGCTTACTGAGAAAGAAGTATCAGCGCACATCGATGTGGCTTTGGAGCAACGCGAAGGTTGGTTTGATGATCGTCATATAACGGCTTTCCGCTTGTTCAATGGCTTTATTGAGGGATTCCCGGAGTTGGCGATTGATATCTACGCCCGCACATTAGTCCTGTTCAACTTCCACAATCCGCCAGATCCCATCCAGGATTTGATCCAAGCAGTTACTAACCACCTTTGCGATGTACTCCCTTGGCTCCAGGCCGTAATCGTGAAAACACGCTACACCAACGATGTGACTGCCCGGCACGGACTGCTAGTGCGTGGAGATCAACCAGATCGGCGAGTTCGTGAACATGAGGTCTGGTATGCCATCGATCTGCAAATGAGCAGCGATGCCAGCCTTTATTTAGACACCCGCGAACTGCGCGCCTGGATCATCCAGCATACCAATGGTAAACGTGTACTCAATACCTTTGCATATACCGGTAGCCTGGGGGTAGCTGCTACAGTCGGTGGTGCAAGTCATGTGATCCACCTGGACCGCAACCGGAAATCGCTTAAACTGGCGAAAGCTTCTTACAGCCTGAATGGCCTTGCTGTTCGGAAATCTGATTTCGTAAGCGAAGACTTTTTTACATTGACCAGTCGCATGCGCCGCACCGAACAGCGGTTCGACATGGTTTTTCTGGATCCACCCTTCTTCTCACTGACCCCTGGCGGACGCGTTGATCTGAACCAGGAATACAACCGTCTGGTAAATAAAGTTCGACCCCTCATCGATGATGGTGGAACCCTGGTAGCCATCAATAATGCTCTCTTCGTCAGCGGCTCGGACTTCATCCATCAACTCGAAGAATTGAGCCAAGATGGCTACATGAAAATAGAAGAACTAATCCTTATTCCAGCAGACTTTGCAGGTTTCCCCGAAACGCGCCAGGGTTCTTTCCCAACCGACCCGATACCGTTCAATCACCCAACGAAGATTGCCGTTCTAAAGGTCAAGAAAACCAAAATCAAGTAAGTGTCTGACACACAGCATTGATCCAATTAAGCACAAGCAAAACGCTCCGATTATCCATTTCTCCTTGACGGTATACCGGTGCGGTGATAGACTTGCGCCCAATATGGAAAGCAAATTTCTGTACCGCTCCCGTCGTATGCTATTACCCTCCTTCCGGGAAGGTCGGATTTCCTTGCTTTCATAGATCGATTTCTTGTCCAAGACTCTATCCAAAGCAAGCCCTCCTTCCCAGGAGGGCTTATATTTTTTAAAAAACGAAAGGAAAATACCATGATCAAACCAGCAATAAAAAAAATAGTCCTTGCCTATTCTGGAGGCCTGGATACTTCTGTCATCGTGCCCTGGTTAGTTGAGAATTACGGCTGTGAAGTCGTTTGCTTTACAGCCGATGTCGGCCAGGGCGAAGAAATGGATGGGTTGGAAGCAAAAGCCAAAGCCAGCGGCGCCAGCCAGCTTATTATCCGCGATTTACGCGAAGAGTTCGCGACCGATTACCTTTTTCCAGTGCTGCGTGGCGGTGCGATTTACGAGCGCAAATATCTCTTAGGAACATCCATCGCCCGCCCCTTAATCGCCAAACATCAAGTGGATGTCGCCCACCAGGTTGGCGCGGACGCTGTAGCACACGGCGCCACCGGTAAAGGCAACGACCAGGTGCGGTTCGAGCTGACCTATACTGCTCTCGATCCGCGCCTCCGGATCGTTGCTCCCTGGCGGGAATGGGAAATTCGCTCGCGAGAAGATGCAATCCGTTATGCCAAAGAGCACAATGTCCCTGTTGCGGCGACGATGAAATCCATCTACAGCCGCGACCGGAACCTGTGGCATCTCTCTCATGAAGGCGGTTTATTGGAAGATCCCTGGACAGAACCGGAAGAATCCATGTACCAGATCAGCACGTCTCCAGAAAATGCTCCCGATCAGCCAGAATATGTAGAAATTGAATTCGAGACTGGCGTGCCCATTGCCGTTAACGGGCAAAAGATGTCACCGGCAACAATCGTCGACACATTGAACACAATTGGCGGGAAACATGGCATTGGGCGCGTAGATCTGGTCGAGGGCCGCCTGGTAGGGATGAAATCGCACGGCGTCTATGAAACACCCGGCGGGACAATCTTATATGCAGCACACCAGGAATTAGAATCCGTTGTCCTGGATAAAGAAACCATCCATTTTAAGGATCTTGTAGCTATAAAATATGCTGAGATCATTTACAATGGTTTATGGTTCTCCCCTTTGCGGGAATCGCTGGCAGCCTTTGTGGACAGTACCCAGGGGCCCGTCACCGGATTGGTGCGCCTGAAACTTTATAAAGGCAATATCATACCGGTCGGGCGCAAGAGTCAATTCAGCCTGTACCGGGAGGATTTTGCCACCTTTGGACAAGAAGATGTTTATGATCAGTCCGATGCAGAAGGCTTTATCCATCTTTTTGGATTACCACTCAAAGTGCGCGCTTTGAACGGTTTGCCAGTATCTGGACTGAATATGCCAAAACCAGATTACTCCAGGTTTAAACGAGATTAGGAGAGACGATGACACTTTGGGGTGGACGTTTCAGTGGAAAAATGGATCCAGAAGCCTGGGCGTTCAATGCTTCAATCGGCTTTGATTTCCGCCTGGCCCAGCAAGACATCCGTGGCAGCCAGTCATGGGCCAGGGCTTTGCAAAGAGCCGGTATATTGACTGCCGAGGAATGCCAGGTTCTGTGCGAAGGTTTACAGAGCGTGGCGGATGAATTTCACGAAGGCAGCTTTACATTCCACCCCAGCGACGAAGATATCCATACTGCTGTTGAGCGCCGTTTAGGTGAGCTGGTTGGGACTCTGGCAGGGAAACTGCACACTGGCCGCAGTCGAAATGATCAAGTGGCGACAGATTTCCGGTTGTGGTTTTTGGATAACCTCCCTAAATTAAATCAGGCAATTGCCGGGGTCCAACGCACTTTGATCCAACGCGCCGAAGTTGATTTCGGAGTGATAATGCCCGGCTATACACACCTCCAGCGCGCCCAACCCATCTTACTCAGCCACTGGTGGCTCTCGCACTTCTGGCCTCTCCACAAAGACCGCCAAAGACTCCGGGAACTTTCCATACGCACAAGTATCCTGCCACTAGGTTCCGGAGCCTTGGCTGGCACGCCATATCCAATCGACCGTGCGGTGCTGGCTGAAGAACTAGGATTTGATTCCCCTGCTCCGAACAGCCTGGAGGCGGTATCAGACCGAGATTTTGTCGCTGAATTCTTATTCTGTACTGCCTTGATGGGATCACACCTGAGCCGGCTTTCCGAGTCGATTATTATCTTCACCAGCGCGGAATTCGGATATCTGGAGCTGGCGGATGCATTTACAACCGGATCGAGCCTGATGCCCCAGAAAAAGAATCCGGATGTCTTTGAGCTGGCGCGTGGCAAAAGCGGCACTCTCCTGGGATACCTGGCTGGCTTCCTGAGTACTCTCAAAGGGCTGCCTTCGGCGTATGACAAGGATCTCCAAGAAGATAAAGTACCCGTCTTCAACGCGTATGATACGCTGACTGCAATCCTCCCGGTTCTGTCCAAAGCGCTACAAACGATTAAGGTCCATCCAGAAAAGATGAGAGCCAGTATGGATAGTTCCATGCTGGCAACCGACCTGGCAGATTACCTGGTCATGAAAGGAGTCCCTTTCCGCGAGGCACATAGCCTGGCAGGGAAAGCAGTTCAACGCGCCGGGGAATTAAAGACGCCCCTCAACCAACTGTCGATCGAACAATATCAGAACCTAAGCCCAGTTTTTGACAGCGAGGTGTACCAGGTTTTCGATTTTGATCAGAGCATTGCCAGGCGAGTTTCAAGAGGTGGAACAGCAAGACAGGCCGTCCTGGCTCAGCTAGAAGAAGCCAAGGCATGCCTGTAAGACTTCGTCAAACATCGGTGCGGTCAGGCGGCCTGTCTGTGTATTCTGCTGGCTGACATGATAGGAAGACACCAGCCTATACGATCCAACTAACCTGACCGCACCATGAACAAATCCACCGGGTGTTTCTGTGAATGTTTCTCCGATCCCTTTCAAAGCCTGGAGCGTGCCATCATAAGCAATCCGGCCAAGTGTCAGCAGAACTGTGACCGATTTTAACAACCTTAGCTCTGCCTCAAGGAAAGGACGGCAGTTCTGAAGCTCGCCCGGAAGAGGCTTATTCTCCGGTGGCGCACATCGTCCGACGGCTGTGATATAAACACCCTGTAGTTTAAGCCCATCCTGGCGGGAAATGGAAACTGGCTGGTTGCACAATCCAGCCCGATATAAGGCGGCATATAAAAAGTCACCGGAACGATCCCCGGTAAACATTCTCCCGGTTCGATTTGATCCATGAGCACCAGGAGCCAGACCGATAATCAGCAGTCGTGCCCGAGGGTCACCCCAACCCGGCACAGGCTTACCCCAGTAAATTTGATCACGGTAAGCACGGCGCTTCACCTGGGCCATATGGACGCAGTAAGTCCGTAATCGCTCACAACGGCTGCATTGGACAATTTCGTAATCCAGAGAGGCGAGATCGGAGTTCACGGCCTATTTCTCGCTATCGCGATACAACTGGAACTTTTCAATCCGATCAACGACTGCGGGAGGCAGATACTGCTGGTAGGGTTGATTTTTGCGAATTTTTTGCCGAATCATGGAAGCGGATAAATCCACCAGAGGGGTATGAATCCAGGAGATCTTGGCTTTCAAACCAGGTAGTTTTTTCTCAAGAAGGTCCAGGTTGGTCTTATATCCAGGACGGCACATCACACCAATTATATGACAGGATGCCACAAACTCACGAGGCTTGTGCCATGAAGGCAGATCATGCAGTGAGTCAGCACCCATTAAGTAGATCAAACCTACGTTTGGATGAGCAGTTTGCAGGAGACGCAGCGTTTCCACGGCGTAATAAGGTGGAGTTCGGTCGATCTCCACTCGCGAAATTTCATATTCAGAAAATCCCGCCAGAGCTGCCTGGAGTAACTGCAAACGGATTTCTACGGGCGTAATCGAATAGGCCAATTTATGAGGCGAACGCCTGGTTAAAACCCATATAACCCGCATTAAACTCAATTGGACACGCGCAGCTTCGGCTAGAATTAGATGACCATTATGCGGAGGATCGAAAGTTCCTCCGTAAACACCCACCAGCGGTTTTAATCCTGCCATTCCAGTTCAAAATCGCCGATATGAACTGTGTCGCCTTCCAGCGCACCTGCTTTCCGCAGGGCATCTTCAATTCCCAAGGTCTGCAAGATACGCTGGAAACGACGAACCGAGTCATCAAGCTCCCAATAAGTCATCGCCGCAGCCCGCTCAATGGCTTCTCCCGATACCCGCCAACCACCATCTTCTTTATCGATTGAGAACTGGCGCGGGTCAGATTCCAGGCGATAAACCGGCATCACCTCTAAATCTTCCAGAGGTGGGGTCTCTTTCAACCTTTCAACTGCCCGGTATAATAACTGGCGAATATTAAGACCGGTTGCCGCCGAAACAGCCAGGGGCCGTTCTTCGCCAGCCAAACCAAGGCGTTTTAATTCGGACTGGATTTTAGGCCAGCGAGCCTGTACTTCGGGAATATCCATCTTATTGAAGGCTACAATTTGCGGTTTCTTTGCCAGGTGCGGGTCAAACAAAGCCAGCTCACTGTTTATCTGGATATAATCTAAAATTGGGTTTTCAGCCATTCCATCTAACAGGTGAATAAGCACGCGTGTACGTTGAACATGGCGTAAGAAATCATGCCCCAGCCCGACGCCGAGATGTGCACCCTCTATCAATCCTGGAATATCAGCAAGCACAAGTGTCGTCTCATCATCCATAATCGCCAAACCTAAATTTGGCTCCAGGGTGGTAAATGGATAGGAAGCGATCTTAGGTTTGGCATTGGTTGATACAGCAAGCAGTGTGGATTTTCCTGCATTCGGCACGCCTACAATCCCCACATCAGCAATCAACTTTAGCTCTAAACGAAGTTCTAGCTCCTGTCCAGGCTCACCTCGTTCAGCATGACGTGGCGCTTGGTCGCGTGAGTTGGCAAAGCGTGCATTCCCCCTACCGCCCCTACCGCCACGCGCAACTACTCGCTGCTGTCTAGGTTCTGTCAAATCACCCAGCACCTCACCTGTTTTATTATTGTAGACGATCGTTCCCGGAGCAACATGAATTGTCAGATCATTTCCAGATCGACCGGTCCTATCGGAGCGACCACCGCCCAAACCATCCTCGGCTGCAAAACGCTTCTTGTGGCGAAACTGCGACAGCGTGTTGAGTGTTTCTAACACTTCTAAAATGACATCCCCACCTTGACCGCCATTTCCCCCATCCGGTCCACCACGTGGTACATACTTCTCCCGACGGAAATGGACAATGCCGTCACCGCCTTTTCCAGAACGCACAGTAAATATTGCCTGATCGATAAACATGATGCTATTTTACTCCAATTGCACAATTCCACATCTTATGGTAAATTCATAATACATTCTTTACCGGAGGGAAAAAATGGACCGCATTCCCATTGTCCCAGATATTGTTGTTGGACGTTTACCTCTTTACCTCAGAGCCTTACAACGTATGGCACAGGAAGGCCAGTCTATCACTTCATCGCAAGAATTAGGTGAAAGATTGGGGATTTCGGCTGCCCAAATTCGCAAGGATTTATCTCTCTTCGGTGAGTTCGGTAAACAAGGGACAGGATACCAGATCGATTATTTGGTTGAGAAACTGCGCCAGATTCTGCATGTCGATAAAATCTGGGATATGGTTGTGGTGGGTGCCGGGGATGTTGGACGCGCACTCTCCCGATATCAGGGTTTTACAGACCGAGGATTTCGAGTTGTAATGGTTTTCGATAAAGACCCCAAAATAATAGGATCACAAATTGGGTCTTTCCAGATCCAATCCACGGACACAATGATCCAGGCTATCCGAGAGAACTGCATTCTGGTTGCCATGCTCGCAGTGCCTGCAGACCAGGCACAAGAAGCCGCAGATAAGCTGGTCGAAGCAGGCGTAAAAGCGATCCTAAATTATGCACCAATTAATTTAGGAGTGCCTGAAGGCGTTTACGTTCAAAACACTGATCCGGTAACCTATTTACTACGAATGTCGTATTACCTTGCTTCCTGATTATCCAGTTGGCAAACTTCTCCGGATCAGAGAATACATCGTCAAACCTCTGGCTGCTCCCTCCGCGACACAAGTGGTCGGGTTATCAACCAGATAAGCTGGCACGCCAAGCTCCTTGGTGAGCAGTCGATCCAGACCTCGCAGCAATGCCCCTCCCCCGCACATCGCCACACCCCGATCAATAATATCCGAGACTAATTCAGGAGGGGTTCTCTCTAATGTGCGGCGGGTGGTTTCTACAACGGCCTTGAGCGACTCACCTAAGGCATCAATAATTTCCTCGGTTGTCAAGGTAATGGGGCGGGGCAGCCCGGTAACCTGATCTTGACCCTGAATTTCAATGCTGCGCTCTTCATCGATCGGCACAGCAGCGCCGATGGTAATTTTTACATGCTCAGCAGTAGGCTGCCCGATAATAAGACCATATTTCTTCCGCACATAAGATACAATGGCCTCATCCATGTGCAAACCGCCGGCTCGCAGCGTTTCGCCGGCGACAATCCCATACATCGCTAGAACCGCCGCCTGCGTAGTACCGCCACCTAAACATAAGATCATATTTCCTGATGGTGTGCCAATCGGTAAATCTATTCCAATGGCTGCTGCCAGGGGCTGTTCGATCAAGTAAGCTTCGCGGCTGCCAGCCTGAAGAGCGGCTTCATGCACAGCACGTCGCTCAACGCTGGTTACCCCTTTGGGCACAGTCACCATCACAGTAGGCCGAAAAAGACGCACCATCCCACCTGCTTTTTTTAGAACATCCGCCAGGATATATTCGGTAACCTCGTAATCGGCGATCACTCCGTTAAGCATCGGTCGGGTTACTTCAATGGCTTCAGGAACTCGCCCATACATCTCATGAGCCGCTTTTCCCCATTCGACCATCTTCTGCTCTGCGACCACAATGGCTGCTACAGTGGGTTCTTCGAGTACAACCTGTCCTCCCGAAACGACGCGTGTGTAGATTGTCCCTAGGTCAATCCCCAGATCTTTCGAAAATAAACTCATAGGTTAAGAGGAATCTTCCTGTCCCTTCCCAGAACTCGGTGCACGCTGACCGCGGAACCGTTTAACCGCTTCCAGGCGCAAATTTGAGCGTCGCAAGGCTGCTTCGAGGTTCAGGTAAGAATCGGTATCAGGACCTGGACCTTGCGCCAGAAGTTCTTCTGCGCGCTTCCTGGCAGCCTCGGCGCGAGCAACATCGATCTCCAAAACATTTTCAGCAGAATCGGCCAACACGGTGACCAAATCAGGCTGTACTTCGATCACGCCGCCCGAAATTGTAAAATCCTTCTCATCACCTTGATGCCGGACCTTCAGAACCCCTAATTTCAGGGTGGATAATAAAGGGGCATGATTAGGCAGAATACCCATCTCCCCTTCAATCCCTGGAACGATAATTACATCTACATCCCCTTCGTACACCAAACGATCTTGGGAGACGATTTCACAACGAATAGGCACAGCAGACTCCTGATCTATATCCGTAGAATAAGTTAGCAACTTTCTCTACACCCAATCTACCTTTTTGGTAGGAAACCTATCCACCTCTGGTAAGGCGTTCAGATTTCTCCATCGCAGCCTCGATATTTCCGACCATATGGAAAGCACTCTCCGGCAGATCGTCATGCTTGCCATCTAGAATTTCGCGGAAGCCACGCACAGTATCCCGGAGAGGCACATAGGCTCCAGAGATACCAGTGAATTGTTCAGCCACAAACATCGGTTGAGAGAAGAAACGTTCAATTTTACGCGCCCGCGATACGATTAGTTTATCATCTTCACTCAGTTCATCCACACCCAAGATGGCAATTATATCCTGTAAATCTTTATACCGTTGTAAAACTCGCTGCACTTCACGGGCAGTGGTGTAATGCTCATCACCGACGATGCGCGGATCAAGAATACGCGAAGTAGAAGCCAACGGATCAACTGCTGGATAAATTCCCTTCTCAGAAATCGAGCGTTCCAGAGCAATTGTAGCATCCAGATGGGTGAAAGTCGCCACTGGAGCGGGATCAGAGTAATCATCCGCAGGCACATACACAGCCTGCATGGAAGTGATGGATCCATGACGCGTCGAAGTGATCCGCTCCTGCAACTCACCCATTTCAGTCGCCAACGTAGGCTGGTAACCCACCGCCGAAGGCATACGGCCTAACAAAGCCGACACTTCAGAACCAGACATACTGAAGCGGAAAATATTATCGATGAAGAGCAGCACGTCTCGCCCTTCGTCGCGGAAATATTCCGCCATCGAGAGCGCGGAGAGAGCCACTCGCAAACGTACACCGGGTGGTTCGTTCATCTGCCCAAAAACCATTACAGTGTCTTTCATCACGCCCGATTCGAGCATTTCGCGGTAAAGCTGTGTACCTTCCCGGGTGCGTTCTCCCACGCCCGCAAAGACAGAGTTCCCTTGGTGGACTGTGGCGATCGAGCGGATCAACTCCATAATCACAATCGTTTTCCCTACACCGGCTCCGCCAAAAATTCCAGTTTTTCCACCCTTTGTGAATGGGGCGATCAGATCAATTACTTTAAGTCCGGTTTCGAAAACATCCACACGCGTAGCCTGATCAGCAAATGCTGGGGCTGGACGGTGGATTGGGTAGTAAGATTCCGCTGTAACAGGCCCACCATTATCCACGGGTTGCCCCAATACGTTAAAAATCCGCCCTAAAGTCGTTGGACCAACGGGCACCTGGATCGGTTTACCGGTTGCACGAACAGGTAAGCCGCGCTGTAAGCCGTCTGTGGTATTCATTGCCACGCAGCGCACCCAATTATTTCCTAAGTGTTTTTGAACCTCTAATGTTACAGGAGGCTGTCCCGGGCGGTCCACCACAAGCGCCTCGTAGATTTCAGGCAGTCGTTCCGCCGGGAATTCTACATCAACCACACCGCCTAAGATTTGAACAATTCGGCCTTTTATTTCAGGCATGTCTTCCTCCGGATCATGTCGATAACCACGTACCGATTCTTACATCGAAATTTGTTCGAGTGTTTTGGCCAATGCTTCAGCACCACCAGCAATATCCAACATTTCATTCGTGATCGTCTGCTGGCGCACCTTGTTATATTCCAATTGCAGCCCACCGGCTAATTCTGTAGCACTGTCCGTAGCATTCTTCATGGCAACCATCCGTGCGGCATGCTCACTGGCCAGCGATTCAAGGATCGCCTGGTAAACCTGCAGAGCGGTAAAGCGCGGCACAATTTCATCCAGGATTTCAGTCTCACCCGGTTCATAGATATAGGCAGCCGATAGAGCTTTGGCGCTTTCTTGGAAGGTCACCACCCGACCT
>Ga0315275_10004175_pt1 | contig 13467 bp, 11 predicted proteins | sample YL17G03_0_MG_FD_205557 | JGI IMG/M metagenome (GOLD analysis project Ga0315275, IMG submission 205557) | Sediment microbial communities from Yellowstone Lake, YNP, Wyoming, USA - YL17G03_0 | ecosystem: Environmental > Aquatic > Freshwater > Lake > Sediment | place: USA: Wyoming | collected... | reverse complement strand
CGGGAGGTACCCGCCGATGGCCTTTGGCTCTATCTGCGCCGGGCCCTGGTAGTAATCGAAGTAAGTGTGCGAAGTGGGGGCCATAATAACGTCGTGGCCGGCTTTGGCGGCGGTGATCCCGCCTTCCTGTCCGCGCCAGCTCATTACAATGGCGCCCGGGGCCAGGCCGCCCTGGAGTATCTCATCCCAGCCGACCAGGCGCCTGCCGTGATTCGTCAGAAACGTATCCATCTGCTTGATGAACCAGCTATGGAGTCCGGCTTCATCCTTCAGGCCGAGCCGGCTGATCAACGCCTGCATCTCCTGGCTCTTTCTCCAATGGTCTATATTCGCCTCGTCGCCGCCGATATGGATATACCCGCCTGGGGAAAATAGCTCCATTACCTCCGTCAGCACGTCCTGCATGAAGGCGACGGTCTGCGGGCGCGGCGCCAGTACCCCTTCGTTGGCGGTCCAGCGTTTTTCCGGCGGGAGGTCATTTAGCTTCTGCGGGTAGAGGGCGAGGTGCGGATACGATACGATTGCGGCGCCGGTGTGGGCCGGCATTTCGATCTCGGGGACGACGGTGACGTAATGCTCCGCGGCGTAACGGACCAATTGGCGAATTTCGTCCTGCGTGTAGTACCCGCCGGGATGTTGGGCGCCGGCCTCGTTATGTGCGCCGCCTCGCAAGATCGTCGTGAGATCCATCTTCGCCCCGATCTCCGTCAACTGAGGATGCTTTTTGATTTCAATTCGCCAGCCCTGGTCGTCGGTCAGGTGTATCTGCAGGCGATTGAACTTGTGCAGCGCCATTGTATCGATGAACCGCTCGACGTCCTCTCTGGGGATGAAGTGCCGGGCCGGGTCGATCAGCAGGCCGCGCCATTTGAATCGCGGATAGTCGGTGATGCGCAGGCAAGGCACGGCCCACTCAGCTCCCTCGGCTTTTTGTACTCTGAAGACTGCGGGCGGCAGCAACTGCCGCAACGTCTGGATGCCGTAAAAAAGCCCCGCCGGCCCGGCAGCGCTAATGACAACGGACCGGGTCGTCGCCTCGAGCCGGTATCCTTCACCACCGAGCTGATCGTTCAGAGCTGCATCTACTTTTAGCCGCACGACGTTCTCCTGCCTCGGCGAATCTTCGACTAAGCTCAGCCGGTATCCCATAGCCGGGGCAAGAAAACCGACAAGTTTGGCCGCCACGGCTCGCGCTGCGCCGGATGCGACCACTTGTGTATCGGCGGCAAAGGCGAATCGCCCGTCGCAGACCTCCAGCTCGACGGGCTGCGGAATGATGCAGACCGTTGGCTTTAAGTCCGCCGCTTCCAGTTTTGCGACGCAAGGAGCGATGACAGTGAGGAATATTGCGACCACGACAATCTCGGCAATAGTGCGCAAGTGGACATTCATGAGCAGACCCTTTCTTCGTCGGATAATGTGCTTATGTTATCGTCCGAGCCTCAGATATTCAAGTTCTGTCTGGGACAATACAACGTATTCCTAACTAAGAGGTTATGTCGCGTCTGCTCGACAGGGCGATACACCTTCGTTTCTCTATGTGCTGCCGAGCCGGTATGTGACTGCTGACAAAAATTTTGCCGAAACCGTTTAGTCAGGTACTAAGGCTTCTGCAAAATTGCAGGTTAGGCCTACTTAGAAAAGAAAAAATCGTTTGTTGATTTTTTCTTTTCAACGGTAACGTATTGTCTCATAATCGCTTAGGTAATTATTGAAGAAAATCATAAAAGAGATTTTCTTCAGCAATATAGGTCTAACCTGCAATTTTGCAGAACTCATTCCTGTACTGGTAAGTTGACCGGCGCTTGTATATATTGTTACAATGGTCGTTTTGTATCATATTTTTTCTGTAAGGAGCTGCTTCTGTGAAACAGATAATCGAAGAAGTCCTTCGGGCTGAAGAAAAGGTCGCCGCAATGCTCGGGCAAGCCCGTGATAAAGCCTCTGAAATAGGGCGTTCTGCGGACAAAGATATCTCAGAGAGAATGAATGACGCAAGACAGAAAGCCCTCGAAATGGTCAGAGCCGCCGTCGAAGATGCAAAAAAAGAGGCCGAACGCACCAGGCAACAGAAACTTGAGCAGGCAGACAAGGAAAAAGGTGCCCTGCTTAACAATAATAGGGATGCGATAGACAACCTGGTTGACAACATCTGCAATGTCATACTGACCACGGAGTGCGACAAGGACGCCAAATAATGGCCGGCCCATTATCAAAATACTCATTTATCAACGCAAAGCTTCGTGCGCGGATCAGTAAGATCCTTCCCGACGACAGATTGCACCAGATGGAATCAGCGCCGTCCCTCGATGCGGCGCTTGCTCTTTTACGGGAAACGCCCTTTGCCGGCCTTGAGGAGACATACTCCCAGACCGGCGATCTTAAACAGGCGGAGCTTGAACTGCTTAAGAATGAAATTGAACTCTACAGGGGCATCAGAGATCACGTTCATCGTGATTCGGTGGAGCTTGTTGACGCCCTGCTGCTGCAGTTTGAAATTGACAACCTCAAGAACGCCATAAGGGTTTATTTCGACGGGAAAATCCGGAATCGCTCGGCTGACGCCGGCACGCACTACATATTGTATGACCGCATCATTCACGACATTCCCGTTGACATTATTCTTAATGCGGACAACTTTGATGAGATTGCGGGCGTATGTGAAGGGACCCCATACAGCGAGATTATCAGGAAATACTGTCACACTGTCGAATCGGAAGGTTCGCTTTTCCGTATGGAAATCGCCTTTGACCACTTCTACTATAACAACCTTCTGGCCTCCATTGAGAAGCTGGACCGCAGAGATCATACTATAGCCCTCAGACTTACAGGCGTGGAAATTGACTTACAGAATATCGACTGGATAATACGGCTCAGGAACTTTTATGCCCTCCCCCTGGATGCGGTGCTGGCCACTATTGTGCCGGGAGGCCTCAGCCTTAACAGGGCCATTATCGAGGAATTATACGGTGTGCAGAATGTTACCTCTGTGCTCCAGGGATTTGTGAAGAGCGAATATCCCGGACTGTCGGCCCTGCTCTCTGCGCAGACGTCGGACAGCACGTCCCGCCTCCTCCTGATCCGCCGGATACTGGAAGAGATCATGAAACAGGAGGTCCGGCGCATCCTTGCAGGGTATCCTTTTACAATAGGAATTGTGCTTTCATACTTCATATTGAAAAGGAATGAGCTGCGAAGAATCAGGACAATCCTGAATGCAAAACAGTATGGGACGAAAACAGCAACGGATTGAGAGCATGATATGATGTTTACCACTCAGATGACACAGCTTTTTGCAGTGGTGCTGGGAAAGCATTGTGGGCGGGTGACTGAAGCACTTCTCAGCGAAGGGGTCCTGCAGTTCATCCGCATGTCGGAATTTGAAGGTGATAGACCCGACAGTCTGTCAACCGTCAAATCACAAGCGTCTCTGACGGAAATCTCGGATTTAAGGAAGCGGATTGAGGGATTCTTGCACGCAGGGGGCATTATTCCTTCCTCGCCGGGACAAACTGATCTGAACAAACGTATTTCTGTTGATGTCGAAAAAGAGAGGAGCCGCCTTGACAAAATAGCCGGGGAGCGTGAAAGCGTCAGGGAAAGGCAGCGGACAATCAACCAGGAGATGCTGAAGCTCGAGGACCTCAGGCGGCAGGTGGAGCTGTATGGCGTGGGGCTGTCCGATGTAACGCTCCCCACAAAACACTCCCTTATTTCCATGCAGATCGGGAAACTTCCCGTATTGAATGTAAAACAGCTCGAAGATGGGCTCAGGGGCCTGCCTTCGTTAAATGTTGAGCTGGGCCGGGAAAATGATATGGCCCATCATCTTTTGATCTCAATGAGAAAAGATAATGAACAGATCAGCAGCATCCTTGCGCAGGCGGGATGGACCAGGATTGAATTGCCGGGTGAGCTGCGGTCGGTCAAAAAAGATGTTTTCAAGGAGCTTTCCGAAAAACTCAAAACGTTGGCCGATGAACAGAAGAAGCTCGAAATTAAGGCCAACGACCTGGTGAGAAAGGAAGAGAAACATCTCAAGGATGTCTGGGTCAATCTGCGTGTAGATGAGCTTCTTCACATAATTCAGACCAATTTCAAATCATCTTCCCGCACAGTCATTTTCACCGGCTGGCTCCCCTCATCGAAGAAAGAGAGACTCACGGAAAAAATCAAAAAGGCGTGCGAAGGCCTCTGTTACCTGGAGTGGAACGAAGCACGCAGCAGGGATGCTGTCGGTGATGAGGTGCCCGTACAGTTTAATAATCCTAAGATGCTCGCACCCTTCCAGATGCTCGTGAGCAATTTCGGCATCCCCCAGTATGGCACGATTGACCCGACTCCCTTCGTAATGCCGCTGTATCTCTCTATGTTCGGACTGATGTTCGCCGATATTGGACAGGGTTTGATACTAACAATACTCGGCGTTCTGGGCGTATTGGTTCTTGGCAGAAATGAAGGTAAAAAGGGATTGCACCGTCTTTCATGGCTCATCATCTGGTGTGGTTTCTCATCAGTGGTTTTCGGCGCTCTTTTCGGGTCCTTCTTCGGCACGGGCCTTTTTGAGCCGCTCTGGTTCGATTTTCACGGTATCATATCAGGCCATAGCAGCAGCGTAGGGTGGGCTTTAGCCCACCACTTCTCAATAGTGAACAACGTTTTTGACATACTCTCAGTTACCATATATTTCGGCATTTCCGTTATTGTTCTTGGCCTTCTCTTTAACTGGATTAACCTCATCCGCACCGGAAAATGGGTGGAGCTGGTCTTTGATAAAGGCGGCATACTCGGCGGGTGGATATACGCAGGAGGCGTATATATTGCATCCTATATGATCGCACGTAACTACAAGGAGCTTCCTGCGGGGATGACATTATTTCTGCTGGCGGGACTGCCCTCACTTTTGCTCTTTATTAAAGAGCCTTATCACTATTACGAACGTATGATAGAGCCGTCCGACAAGAAATCTAACCTGCTTTTTGCGCTGCCCAATTTCCTAATGGGATGGACTGTTGAGCTTCTTGAGATTTTTAGCGGCTATCTTTCCAATACGCTCTCTTTTATGCGAGTAGCCGGACTCGGCATTGCCCACGTCTGCCTGATGATCTCCTTGTTTACCCTTGCCGATATGACTTCCGGCGTCGGCTCTGTCCTGATTCTTATACTCGGAAATATACTGGTGATCGGTCTGGAAGGTCTTACCGCGGGAATACAGGCCTTGAGGCTCAGTTATTATGAATTCTTTACGAAGTTCTTTCATGGAACGGGGAAATTATATACGCCGATTTCACTGAATTATCAGCTTTAGTCATTAAACAAGAAAGGAAAAGAGATTATGGTTGAACCCGAAAAAAAACTGAAATTGTACATTACGCAGAGTATTATTGCGCTTTTTACAGTGATGGCAATAATTGGAACACTGTTTTGCACCAGCTCTTTTGCAGGGGCATCTCCAGGTGAGCAGAGCATACAGCCGGAAATGTCGTCGGTAAAGGCCGACGTGATGAAATACGGCTTGATTGCCGCTGCTGTTGCCTTCGGTCTTGGCGCCATAGGCGCCGGGATTGCGATTTCTCATGTTGGCGCTGCAGCTATGGGTGCTATCGCTGAGAAACCGCAGATTGCAGGCCAGGCCCTGATTTTTGTGGCCCTTGCTGAAGGGCTTGTTGTGTTTGGTTTTATTACGGCTCTGATGATTCTCGGTAAGACATAGTTGTACAATGAAATACTCGATTATAGGCGATGAAGACACAGTCCTTGGTTTCAAGATGGTAGGAGTGTCCGGGAAAGTCGCAGAAAATGCGGATGAAGCACATCGCGCTTTTCAGGCGGCACTCCAGGACAAAGAAACCTGCATTATTATCATTACCGAACGTGTTGCAGATATGATACGTCCGGTTGTGAATGAGTACCTGTTCACTGTGAGCTTCCCGCTTATTGTCGAGATCCCCGACAGAACCGGGCGAAAACCGGGCAGGCCTGGAATCAGAGAAATGGTGAATACGGCTATCGGGATAAAACTGTGACGTTCGGACCGCTTTCTGCGTTTGCGTGACGTCAGAAGGAGGATGTATTTGAAAAAGGTGCAGGTATCTATGGAATCAGTGGACAAGGAAAAGGCTGCGCTCATTTCGGGCATTGAAACAGACGCCCATGCTGAGGTGGAAAGAATCATAAAGGAGGCGGAAGACCAGGCAGCCGAGAGAAGAAAATTCGCTGAGAAAAGAATCGAATCTCTGGTGAATGACGCCCGGCAGAAAGCGCAAGAGCAGGCAGAAGCTGTAAAGAGGAAGATTCTCTCCGCCACAGAGCTTGAGGTGAAACGCCGCTCCATGCGCGTCCGGGACACAGTAATGCGCGACATCCTGGATCGGGTCGAAAAGAAGCTCAATTCAATGACCGGCGATGCGGCCTACAGGTCTGTTCTGGCGGACTGGATTACAGAGGCGGCTATCGGCCTGGATGCAGAATCCGCCCAAATCAATGCCTGGCAGAAGGAGCGGGCGCTGATCGATGACCGGATGCTTTCAGAGGTCAAGGGAAGAATCCATGCGCAAACCGGCAGGCAGATAGCGCTGAGATTGTCTGATGAACAGCCTTTCATATCTCAGGGTGTTGTCCTGACCGCCGCGGGTGGACGCACGGCCTTCAATAATCAGGTTAAGACGCGAATGTTAAGAAGCCAGCGAGAAATCAGAATGTTGATATACAATACCTTATTTAAGGACGATAGAAAAGAGCAGCTATGAACCGCAGGATTATAGGACACGTAAAACGGGTCAACGGCCCTGTGATGGAAGTCATGGGAATTACCGACGCCGAGATGTTCGAGCTGGTCCGCGTTGGCGAGGAGAATCTTATCGGCGAACTCATTAAACTTGAAACAGACTGCGCCGTCATTCAAGTCTATGAAGATACGACAGGCATTGCTCCCTTTGACCCCGTTTATGGAGCAGGGATGCCGCTTTCTGCGGAACTGGGCCCGGGAATGGTCGGCACTATTTACGATGGCATCCAGAGACCCCTTGAAGCCATCCGGGAAATGTCGGGTATTTATATCAAGCGTGGAATAACCGTTCCCCCACTGGACAGAGAGAAAAAGTGGCATTTTGTTCCTTCAGTAAAAGAGGGCGAGCGAATTTCAGGCGGAATGGTCCTCGGCGCCGTTCAGGAAACGGAAAATGTCCTTCACAGAATCCTCGTCCCCCCGAGGGACAAAGGCATTCTTGAGTCGGTCGCGCCCGAAGGGGATTATACGGTGGAAGAAGTAATTGCAGTATTAAAGACCGATGATTCGCAAAGAAAGAACCTCTTTCTTATGCACAGGTGGCCTATCCGTGTTCAACGGCCAACGCGCAGGCGTCTTCCTCTCGACGTCCCGCTGATTACCGGCCAGCGGGTTATTGACACCCTCTTTCCTGTTGCAAAAGGAGGGACTGTGGCAATTCCCGGCGGATTCGGCACCGGAAAGACAATGGCGCAGCAGGCAGTGGCAAAATGGTGTGACGCCGATCTCATTGTATATATCGGCTGTGGTGAGCGAGGTAATGAGATTACGGACGTGCTTACCGAATTTCCCAAGCTGATTGATCCGAGAACCGGCCGCTCTCTTATGGAACGGACCATCGTGATTGCCAATACATCCAATATGCCGGTTTCCGCAAGAGAAGCGAGCATCTACACGGGAATAACTATGGCGGAGTATTTCAGGGACCAGGGGTACACCGTCGCAGTGATGGCGGATTCAACGTCACGGTGGGCTGAAGCGCTCCGCGAGCTCTCCGGCCGCATGGAACAAATGCCCGCAGAGGAAGGATTTCCCGCGTACCTGCCGACAAGAATAGCGGAGTTCTATGAACGTGCAGGCTCAATGGAGACACTAAACGGCGACAGTGGTTCTGTGACGATAATCGGCGCTGTGTCGCCGCCGGGCGGCGACTTCTCCGAACCTGTGACCCAGCATACAAAACGGTTTATCCGCTGTTTTTGGGCCCTTGATCGCAACCTGGCCAATGCCCGCCACTATCCTGCCATCTCGTGGCTTGACAGTTACAGTGAGTATCTCAACGATGTTGTTTCGTGGTGGGAGCAGAAAGTCAGCCCGGAATGGCTTTCCGACCGAACGGAAATCATGGAGCTGCTTCACAAGGAAGTCCGCCTTCAGCAGGTGGTCAAACTGGTCGGTCCTGACGCACTGCCCGATACGCAGCGATTTATTCTGGAGGTCTGCACGTTGTTCAAAAACGCCTTTCTTCAACAGAATGCCTACGACAAAATCGATGCGTTCTCAATTGTTCAGAAGCAGGCGAAGATGCTGCACATTATTGTCAGTTACTGGAAACGCGGCTCCGAAGCGATAAAAAAAGGCGCCGTCCTCAGTAAACTGAGAAAAATGAAGGCATATCAGGACATAATCAAGATGAAGTTTGCCGTACCCAATGACGATCTTTCCGGCCTCGACAAAATCGAAGCAAGCCTGGAGCGTTCAATGGACCAGATGGAGGCCTTATATGCCTGAAACAAGAAACAGACGTCTTCTGTCCGGGCGTGAGTATATCGGTGTCGATAAAATTGACGGCCCACTCATTTTTGTCAGCAAAACACACCCTGTAGGATACAGGGAGCTTGTTGAGTGTGTGGACTGGCACGGTAACGTTCGGCTGGGCATCGTGCTGGAGTCATCAACCAGCGCTGTTGTTGTACAGGTATTTGAAGGGACATCCGGGCTTACCCTTCCTGGCACGCGGGTGCGGTTCTCCGGAGAGCCGCTTACCATTTCTGTTTCAAAGGAGATGCTTGGTCGGGTATTTAACGGCTTAGGTCATCCCATTGATGGAGGGCCGCCGCAACGAAGCGACATTGAGCTGAACGTCAACGGAATGGCAATTAATCCAACCGCACGGCAGTATCCGCGGGACTTCATACAGACCGGCATTTCTGTAATTGATGGAATGAATACGCTTATCAGAGGCCAGAAACTTCCTATTTTTTCCGGCAATGGCCTGCCCCATAATGAGCTTGCCGCCCAAATCGCACGCCAGGCAAGAATACGGGGAACGGATGCCGAATTTGCCGTTGTCTTTGCTGCAATGGGAGTGAAGCACGATGTGGCGCAGTTCTTCACCCGCTCCTTTGAGGAGAGCGGCGTGCTTGAGAACGTCGCGCTCTTTCTCTCTCTTGCAGATGACCCGTCAATCGAGCGGCTTATTACGCCGAGAACCGCCCTGACTCTTGCGGAACACCTGGCGTTCAATGAGGATATGCACGTGCTTGTTATTATGACCGATATGACCAATTATTGTGAGTCCCTGCGCGAGATATCCACTATCCGGGGTGAAATACCGTCCCGCAAGGGCTATCCCGGTTATCTCTATTCGGATCTTGCCGAGCTTTATGAACGCTCAGGAATGATTAAAGGATATAAAGGCTCAATCACGTCGCTGCCCATACTGACGATGCCAAATGATGATATATCCCATCCTGTGCCCGACCTTTCCGGGTATATCACCGAAGGGCAGATCGTGTTCGAAAGAGAGATGGACGGCAGAGGGATTTATCCGCCGGTTGCGGGGCTCCCGTCCCTTTCCCGTCTAATGAAGGACGGCATCGGCGAAGGCATGACCAGGGAGGATCATCCTCACCTTGCAAGTCAGCTCTTCGCCGCATACAGCTACGTAAAAGATGTGCGCAATCTGGCATCGGTTATCGGAGAGGAGGAGCTGACCCCCCTTGATCACAATTATCTCGAATTCGGCAGGCAGTTCGAGCAGAAGTTTGTTTCTCAGCGCAAGGATGAAGACAGAAGCATCGAACAGACCCTCGATCTCGGGTGGGAAGTCTTAAAAACCCTGCCCGTCGAGGAGCTGCACAGGATTACCGATGAGGAAATAGAAAAATTCTATGGTAAATAGCGGGTATTCATAATGGCGCAGCTTAATTATGCACCAACAAAGACAAGTTTACTCAAACTGAGAAGTGACCTGAAGTTCGCGCAGCAGGGATATGAGCTCTTAGACCAGAAAAAGAATATCCTGATTATTGAGCTTCTGGCGCTCGTGGACCAGACTGCGGATTTTCAGAGCCGAGTTGAAAGTGTGCTGGCAAAGGCATATAAGGCCCTCGAAGAGGCAATCTCTGATATGGGAAGGCTTAAAGTGCAGTATCTGACCGGGGCTGTTAATATCACCGCCGACATCACCGTTCACTCCAGAAAGGTCATGGGGGTCAGCCTTCCTGTCGTTGAGACGGAATTCAAGGAGCACTCCCCTTACTACAGTCCCATGGGTACCAGCTTCTGGATTGACAGCTCTTTGGAGTTTTTCAAGGAAGTGCTCAAATTGCTTGGAAAGCTGTCTGAGCTGAAAATATCCGTATTGAGGCTTGCTAATGAAGTGAAGAAGACTATTAGAAAGGTCAATGCCCTCGAGAAAATCGCAGTCCCTAACCTCAAGGAGACCGTTCATTATATTGAAGGTAGGCTTGAAGAGAATGAGCGGGACATGTTTATTCTTATGAAAATGGTTAAGGAGAACCTTGCGAAAAAATGGCAGAAGATGATGGAGAAAAACCGTGAGCAGCCCTATCAAAAAAATAATGGTCTATATTGACGGCTCTGAACAGTCTATCACTGCCGCCCAGTATGCAATATGCCTTGCGTCATTTTCCGGCGCGGAGCTTATTGCCCACTACGTTATCAACGTCAGAGCGGTGGAAGACCTCTTGAAAGCAAGGATATTCCTCAAAGATGAGCAGGTTGAATATGAGCGCGATATGGAAGCTGATGCTGAACGGTATCTTAACTATGTAAATGAGCTTGCCGTCAAAAAGGGAGTATCGATTACCAAAAAACGCAGCAGTGGAAACGTTCATCAGGAAATAGTCAATGCTGTAAACCAGAGCAAGGTCGATCTTCTCGTTATCGGCGAACTCTCCCGGATCAGGAGCAGAAGAGATGAATTCTATGATGAGAGCGAACGGACGATGCGCTCCGTTACCTGTTCCGTTTTGATTGTCAAAGATGAGGGCAGGGTCTGGGAGATGTATGAATCACTGGCATAATATGGAGATTGAACAGGCGTAAGAATTGTGGTAGTATGTAGTGTTTTAGGAGCAGTACGGCATGGCGCTAATTGACTTGGTTGTAGAAAAGATTGTGAAGACGCCCCTGGAGTCGAAAGACAAGCCGGGTGTTTTGCGGGAGCTTGTCCGGATATTGAAGGACGCCGGAGAGATTAACGATTTTGATGCCGTACTGAAAGCCGTGCAGGACCGTGAAAATAAACAGAGCACCGGGCTGGAGGAAGGCATTGCCGTCCCTCACGGCAAGAGTCCTGCCGTCTCGAGCCTGAAACTTGCGATCGGCATATCCCCTCAAGGGATTGACTTTGATTCAATTGATGGGCAGCCGTCCAACCTCTTTTTTCTTTTGGTGGCGGCGCCTAACCAGGCCGGCCCCCACGTCGAAGCCCTTGCGGAAATAGCAAAACTGGTCCGCTCAAAGCCTTTTTGCAGGGCCATGCTTTGTGCGAAAACCGCTCAGGAAGTGGTTGAATTGATGAAAGGCGAATAGCAGTCGCGGCAGCTCCACAACACATCTCTCAGAGAACGGGAATAATTGGGGGAGCAGAAGTCATTCTTCAGTTAGGGGGCGTCGTATGAGGCTGGTTACAGGACTTGTTGTCACGACAATGGCCTGCCTGATCACGCGGCAACCCGCTTTGGGGTTTGAGCTGCCCTGGATCTCGCCTATGAAATACCGGCTGGTTCTTGATGTTGACCCGCGAGGCATCGCCCGGTCAAGCTCACCTTGTTTCGTGAATGTCGATTTCCCCAAGGCGCTATCGGATAAAGGCATTGCTGGAAAGTTCGACGAGCATACCATCGAAGTCGTGGCCTACGATTATTCGGGGACGCCAAAAACATTCGACGGCTCACGAAAGGGATATGAGCGCTATCTGCTGCCCTGGCGGCTTGCGAAGCACTACGACATCGGCAAGGCAACACTCAGTTTTGTCTTGCCCGATGATGCCTGTACGAGATGTGCGGCATACTTTGACACAGTCGAATCAGCCCTGGGAAGACCGGGCCGCTATCCCGGATTGGTCGGCGACGGCGATTTCTTCAGAGAAGAATACAAAAGGCGTGAAATCGGTGCCCACCATTTTGACTGTTTTGCCGATTTGGACGGCGACGGAGACCTTGATCTTTTCAAAGGAGGTGTCGAGCCTTTCGTATGTTGCTATAAGAATGTCGGGGACAATCGCTTTGTGGAGGCCGGCCGGCTCACGTCAGGCGGCGAATTGTTTACGCTGCCGAAGAACAACCACAACAACCGAAGCTGGGTCGTGCCTCACTTTTACGACTGGGACCACGACGGCGATTTGGATTTCTTTCCCAGTTTTATGGACGGCCCGTACGCCGGCAAGGTCGTATTTTTTGAAAATACGACCAAGCCCTCCGGGCAGCTCACCTTTGCCGACAAAGGGCCTCTGAAAACCGTCTCCGGCGTGCCTGTGGCCGGCGGCAAACAGGCCGGCGGGTGGTTTCCTTCAGTTGTCTTCGTTGTTGATTCCGACGGCGATGGCGACGCCCTGACGGACATTATTCTAGGCTACAATAACCACTGCTATCTCTATCGGAACTTGGGGCCCAGCGGCTCGGACCGATGGCGGCTGGCCGACGCCGTGACCATCCGGGCGGCCGGCGCGGATATCGAGCTTTTCAATCCTTGCTTTGATGTTGCCGATATCGACAATGACGGAGACTGGGACCTGTTTGGCGCTCCTCAGGCGGGCGAGATACTATTCTTTGAGAACGTGGACACAACGGTGCCGAGAACCAACCCGACCTTCGCGAAGGGAATCGTTATCGCGCATGATGACCTCTATGTCCAGCCGAGCGGCCATCCGCGTCTGAAGGTTGCCGATTTCACCGGCGACGGCCTGCTCGATTTCGTCGTGGACAGGGCCTGGGAGCTGACGGACCTCAATCAGCCGCAGAAACGCGACTATGGCGCCTTGTTCAAAAACGTCGGGACAAAGACATCGCCCAAGTGGGCCGGGATGGATGCATACCACGGGGCGCCCTTTACCGAGGAATTTCAGATATGCGACGCGATTCGCCAGAATGTCGTCCGGGCCGTTGACTGGAACAATGACGGGCGACTCGATTTGATAGCAGGCGATTGCGACGGCTTTGTCTGGTGCTTTCAGAATCGGACCAATAACCTCGCGCCGATATTCGCCGCTGGAATGAAGCTCAAAGCCGGCGAAAACATATTGTCTCTGGCAAAAAGCCTCGGCCACGCCAGGCCGGACATCTGTGACTGGAACAACGATGGTCGTAAAGACATCGTGGCATCCGACGGGGCGGGGACCGTCACCGTCTATTTGAACGAGGGAACGGATGCCGAGCCTGTTCTTGGGCCGGGACGGAAGGTCAAGGCCGTTAATGCGGATGGCGCTCTCG
>Ga0315275_10004173_pt1 | contig 13469 bp, 7 predicted proteins | sample YL17G03_0_MG_FD_205557 | JGI IMG/M metagenome (GOLD analysis project Ga0315275, IMG submission 205557) | Sediment microbial communities from Yellowstone Lake, YNP, Wyoming, USA - YL17G03_0 | ecosystem: Environmental > Aquatic > Freshwater > Lake > Sediment | place: USA: Wyoming | collected... | reverse complement strand
CGAACAGGTCATGCTGAGGCTTCCTCTTTGGCAATCTGAACCCAACGGATGACCCGCAGGGGTTCATTTGCGATGGTATGGTTATCTTTCATAATTATTTCAATCCGGCAGTCGCGTGTTCGGGCAATCATTTGACGTAGTCCTAGGCGTATCGACTCTGGATCAAAATACGGCAGAGCCAGGTCGGAGGGTGCGGGTTTCCAAGAAAATATATACCGGTTGCCCAGATATTCAGCCATTTTTGAAATATTGGCCCAGGCTGAAACAGAAATACGGCGTAGACGAGGAAACTTTTCAACTACATGCCAGCGTTTATCGAGAGGTTCACAGCAGCCATAACAATTTAGGCCGAAGAGTTCTAACAAAGGCAGTTGGTAGGGATAGACAAATTCCTCGAACATGCGCGGGGATATGCCAACTGTCTCCTGGCTTTCAGCAAAGCCCCACATATCGATGGTTCGAACCTTGCCATTAAAATCTGGCTGCGGAAGTTCATTGGACCAACCAAAGCCGCCTGAGCCTATATAAGATCCATCATTGTTCATGCTGAGTAGGTCATTCTGTTCCAGGAAATTCAATCGGGAAAGTGTTCCGTCGCGCAGGAAAGCCATCAACCGGTGTAAGTATTCAGGTTGATCCGCCATGTCGTACATCATTTGAGAAAGACCACGCAGGTTTACCAGGGTCCATGTCATGCCTAATGTCCACCACCAGGCAGTCTTCAGGCGTGTGGAAAGTATATTCCCGAAAATATTGTTGGATAAATCCAGTAGATCGGTGGTGGATTTCCAATCGATGGTTATTTTGGGAAAATGAAGGATGTCCAGGTCAGCATAATTCTTTAAGGGTGCATCCCATCGATACGATCCACCGTCTTTACCGCCAATTTTTGTTTCGCGCATTCCCCAATCGGTTTCTGAGAATATATGGGCCACGTTGAAGTATGGCTCGATGACGCGATCGTCACCCATCTGGGTACCCCAAAAAATTTCTTTACGTAAAGTCATCTCCCATTGGCGTGCCAGGTTATTTTGACATTCAAGGTCAAGTGGCATAATGATTTCATTCCAGCCATTTTCAGGATCGCAGAAGATTAATGGGCGAGTGATGCGTAGGGCATTGTGGTCATACCAGAGCTGGCGTTTTTCTTGTTCAATAGGACGGGCAGCTATCTCAGCCACCTGATCGGCCAATTTCCGCAAAATTTTTCTTTCAGAGGGGGAAATTTTTAAGTCAATATGGGTGAGAACAGGAATAACTTGCCCTGCGACGGTTTGGTCTATCAAAGCCTTCTAGCCTCTAATAAAACATGTGATCTCGATAAACATCTAATACATATCGATACGTATCATAGTGTACATTCGGTGTGATGGAATGGTCAGAGGCAAATAATAATCTGGCCCCACGTTTTTTCATGCCATCGAGGTAATAGGTGACCTCTTTCTTGATTAGATCTTTGTCATTGCTCTCAAAGATACGTACATCCATGCCTCCGATGAGGACAAGTTTTCCCCCATATCTTTCGGCGAACAAGAATGGATCGTTGTCTTTGGCTTTACGTTCCATTGGGTTCAGGCCATCAAAACCAGCTTCAACAATTAAATCCAATGCGGCAGCCTGGCTTCCACAGGAATGTAAAATAACTGGCAACTCTTTACTGTGGAAAAAGGTAACCAACTCATGAAAGTAAGGAAAAATGAGGTTTTTTAGGACTTTCGGTGAAGCAAACAAGCCATTCTTGTAACCCAAATCTTCATAAATCCATATTCCATCGGGGAGGCCGGCTTTTTCAAACATGAAGTTAAAATGCATTTTATAAAAATCTGTGTAAACCTGGCAGAAGTCATGCACCCAGGCTGGATCGAGAAGGAGGCTTTCGTAGAGGGTAAAATCACCCATACTTTGTCTCATCAGCTCCCAGATGAACATGTGCCCGTAATGAGTCCAAGCCTGAGATTTGTCTGCCTCTTCGCGGTTGCCACGTAATTCATCCGTATCAATTCGCAAAGGATCCAGGTGGAGCAGGTACGATCGGTAGTCTTGTTCCCAAATATCCCGAGACTTCATCCGAAAGTCCATGTGCTCGGGAGTGCCCATTTTGTGTTTCCAGTATTTGAATGATGCCCCGGCTCCATTACGAGTGATTTCCCATTCCTCCGTTTCCTGAATGGTTTCTTCGTAATCCCGGAGTGGCATATTATCCATCCAAGGACCGATTCCTACCATATCATACTGAAAATGCTGCCAGGGTGGTACAGGCTCTTCGTAGTCACCTTCTTCGGTTACATCCTCCCACTGCCCATCTTCCTTACGCCAATGCTGCTGACCAATCTTTTTATGAACCCATCGAGTGGGATAACCTTCCTGTACCCAGAGCAATAACGTATCGCTCCAGGGAGAATCGGTCAGGCCAACTCGTTCAATTGGAGCCCCGCGGAACATGTCTCGAATAAGATCGCGTGAATTTATCATATTACCCTTTTCTTTCAGTTCCACCATCTTACTACATCCCTAATCGCCTGGAGGGTTTCCTTGATCGCACCAATGCCACCGAGATCATATATCAATGGAGCCAAAGGCTGCAAATCAGATAAAAGATCTGGGCGAGACTGGTTTGATAGATCCAGGATCGTTTCCTTCCAAAGACTTAAACTTTGTGGTTTTGGAATTAATAACCAATTCTGAACCGCAGCTGCCAATGCTTGAACACGGAGGTTCTTGTCGTTGATTCCTCGGACGATCACAAGAAAGGTATGAAGATTTTCTGCGGAGATGCTAGGTGCTAATCCCACGATTACCTTTACACGGGTCTTTTCATCACTGAAATCATTTAGATAAGCCAGCGCATCTTCGACCAGTAATGGTGGAAGCATAGGCACCAATCCAGTAAGTATCAAAGCTCTTTTATTCGGATCTTGAATCCTTTGGACAGCTGCCAGAGCGGCATTCTGAAATTCACCCGAGAGATGAGGGATTAGTTTGCCAAGCGCCTGAACCAATCCATCGTCATCATAGATTTCTTGTAACGCGTTAAGTGATCTTTCAAGATCCCCCCGCTCCGCTAAAAGCGATATGATTGTGACGAGTGTTTCGGAGCGCAGATTTGCCCCCAACCAGCCTTGGTTGGTTAGCTTTAATGTAGATGACAGGGCTTCAAGTAAGTCAGATTCGGATAGATAGGGGGCTAACCCAGCCAGGGCTTTGGCCTGAAAAGACGGGGTGCTAATATCAAGGGCAATTTCTAAAGCTTCCTTTCTCATTTCATCAGGCAGCAGAGGAACCAGATCAACCAGTAGCCTAGCGCGTTGTTCTTGAGAAGCGCATTGCTGGATGATTTCGATCGATTTGGACGGCTCTCCCAATTCACTGTAACGTTTAATGAGAGCTCTGAAAATCGTCTCTTGCCAGACTTCGTTTTTTAACCGATGCGCTTTGAGCAGGATATCCTGAAGAACAGGTTCGTATAGGTATGGAACAAGACCTTCCTGTGCCCGGACTTGGCTTGCCCCATCTTTAAATTTTTGTCCTATCCCAAGAGCTTCATAGCGTTGTTCTTCTTTTAAGTATGGGGCAATACCGGTGATTGCTGAGGCTTTATGGTTTTCGCCCAAGATAGCGTGAATAAGTTGTAAAGCTTTAATAGGGTCGCCCTGGGTAGCCGTGCGAATGGTTAACTCTACAAGAACAGGAGCACGTAAACGCTCATCTTTAATTTCCCTGGCTGCTGCTAAAGCATCCTTAAGCATAGGCTCACGGATATGAGGGATCAAACCCACCAACGCTTGGCTGCGACTCTCTTCATTGCCAATCTGCTGAAGCCAATGTAAAGAATCTCTCATCAAAGCATTTGGTAAGTAAGGTGCTAATCCAGTTAGAGCTTGGGCTTTTTGGGCATTATTATGGAACGCCCTTACTATGGTCAAAGCGACCTGAAGCGATTCGCGGTCGAGGTTCTTACCAAAATCTATTAAAAGATTGACCTGGATATTTTCATCCTTGATATTGTGAACTGCTTCCAGTGCCAATTCTACCTGGTTTGCCTCGATTAGTTTCGTTGAGAGTATACCGAGCAATTGATTTCGGTGGGAATCAACCGGAATCTGGCGGGCAATTTCAATGGCTTGGGCTGGCCTGGACAAATCATTCAAACGTAAGGCGCAGTTTGTAATAATCTGAACTTGCCCCCAAGTGTCATCTAGATCATTGCAATATCTAAGAACGGTGGGAATGGATTGCGATGGCAAGTGGTTAGAAATATCAGCGAAAGCCTGGGATTTCCAGCGAGTTTTCCTGATCATATCAACAGCATTCAGGGCTCCAGATGGGTCACCTGCTTTAGCTAAACAAGCTGCCATACTGGCAATCGCCTGATCTTGTTCTTCTTGATCTCCAATTGTGAAGGAATCGCTTGTTTGGGATGCCATCGTCAGAACAGAGGTTGTGATTAAAGCATAGCGAACTTGTTCGCCAACTGTACTACTCAAATTCCAGACTTTTTTGATATCCTCCAAATAGCTTAACAGACGATCTTGAGAGCGTTTCGTAGTGTACCAACCATTGGTGCTGACATCTAATTTCTCTGAAGCTTTTTTCTCTATTCTTTTCCTGGCCAATGGAAAAAACCTGGCAGGTTGAGATCTTTTTCTTTTATCAATTTGCCAATCCATGTTCAATAATCTCTTTAGATCACTTGTGGAGCCAGAACCTTCCAGGTGGGTGACTAAATAATCGAGCCCATATTCGTCAAGTGATGTAAGAGTCCTTCGGATTTGTAAATCAGGTAGGCCCTCTTCCAACCCGCCCCACCAAGAAAGGATCTCTGTGGCAATGCGGAGGTGGAAAAGTCGGGAGTTTTCCACCATTTCATACAGGAAAGCCTCTTCCTGCAAAGAAATGTTTCCATTTTCCAAAGTTCCAGAGAATAATTCTTTCAAGGATAAATGGTTAAACCGATATCTTTCTTGAAAATCGGTTGATATAAAGGATTGTAATGAATGATCGAGATAATTATTCAAAAAGCGATAATCTGCTGGTAGGCTGGCATATGTGGCCAATTGAGGAACTGTAACTGGTTCAGGATAAGCAGCCAAGACGCCTAAAATCGGTAAAATGAAACGATACCATTCTGCTTGATCCAGATCTTTCAATCTTAGAAAAGCCTGGAGATAGGATTGCATTAAACATTCTGGCAGTTGGGTTTGTAATTCCTCTTCAGAAAGCGCAGTTACCTCAATATCCCTAAGTTGACGGAGTAGATGGATCAGGCATATCCAACTGCCTTTGGATTTGCCCAACAGAATTTCGCTCAGCAGATCAGGTTTAATCCGTTTTTTTATACTCTCATAAGAAGCACTTTCAAAGGTGCGCATACTATAAGCTCGCAGATCGGATAAGTGTGAGGGTGACTCATTTCCTAGATGGATGGTTTTCACAAGCCCTTTGGTTTTGTGTTTCCGAATGTGTGGAGGTTGTGAAATGATGAAGTATACATTTTCAGGGAGAATTTCTGGCAAGCCAAAGGGGTTTTGATCTACCATGACTCCTACTTCTTCCAATCCGTCCAGGATTATGATTATTTTTCGGTTTGGATTAGATTGTTTATTACGCAGAGAACTCTCTGCCAGCAGGATTTGGAGAAAGTCAGGGAAATGGATAGCCTCTTGGAACCGGTTAAGTGGCATGAAGTCAGCCATACCAAAAACCCGGATGATCTGTGCTCCCAGGCTGCACCTGGCAATCTGAGCACCTTTGAAACCCGGAGCCAACTCAATAAAATGATGGATCGAACCTCGTTTATAAACCCATTGAGCAAGGAAGGTGGTTTTTCCTATTCCTCCTTGTCCTTCCAAGATGAGAAATCCCCGATCCGATTCGTTCAGGAATGATTCGACTTCGGTTTCGAGCCATTTACTTTCGATGATATTCGATTGTTGCAGTCTTTTGAAAATAGGCCAGGTAGGGAGATAGAACGGACGAAGAAAAGCGAAATCCTGGGAAAAAACCTGTTGAATTGCTGATTCGGCAGCGCGGTGATCTGTGGATCGAATAACTGGTAGCAAGCTTGAATTAAAAGAGCTATTATCCTCTGGCATGGCTTACAGTCCCTCCCATAGGCTTGGAAGCTGGTTAAAGTATAGACGGATAAGCAGAGAACGTCAATAAAAGACCACCAGTTTTTAATACCCCCCAGGCGGGAAAATTCCGATCTTGACTGCCACATCGTTTGCCAGATTCGTTACTTCCAAGGTGATCTTGCCAGTATTGTCCGCCCGGACGGTACCAGTCGATGCAATTCCCGCTATGCAGCTTACCGGAGGTTGACCGGAACAGGTATTCCACCACTGCACCGGCAAGTCAGTGTTGGGCTGGAAGCCTCCGATCTGTACAACGCCGCTTATGGACGGGATGCTCGCTCCGTTGACCACTTGCCGCCAAGTATGGTTGCGGTTATCGATCCACAGAAAAGCTCGCTGGTTAGCCGGATCCTTCTGGCCCAGGACGCGCAGATTCGAATTGGACATACTGGCTGCCAGATCGACAAAATCACCCGAATTGATGGGGATGCCAACCATGAAATCCCGATAACGTCTAAAAATTGGATACAAGTTATTGGCAATAATTGTATCTGCGTACCAGTACAGTTCATACAGTCCGCCGGGGTTCACTTGAGCAAAAAGCAGCTTGTGAAGCCAAGTACCTTGGGTATCTTTAATCAGATCTGGGTCTGGATTGGCATCAGAGGACAATTCTGTAATGCCCGCCTCTCCGCGCACAACCGGCTTGCCGGGATTACGCATCCGGACATTCAGGCTGTGTTCGGTGTGGTACAGGGCGGTATCATCCCTCATGGCAGTCACGTAGCAGATCTGGTCTGAGCCGCATTTTTGTTTTGTCACCGGATCCCTGATATCGTTCGGGGCTTGCAGCCAGGTGGTGGCAATATAGGCGTGAAAATCGGCGTAATCCAGATCGGGATAATCCGGATTTGCCCAAAATTCTTTCACCGGAAACGAATGCCAGAAGGATGTGGTGACCAGGTGTTGGCTGGGATCCGTTGCCCGGATTGTCTTACTCAATGCCTCAGCCTGATCGTAATGATTGCCATTGAAAGGGTCCCCCTCGTTGAGTAGCTCCCACGAGTGAACGGCGGTTGAATAACCCCAACGCGCCGAGAGATAGCGCCAGAAGTACTCTTGAAGCCGGCGGACTTTGGTGGGTTGGTCTGGGTTAGCCATATTCAACCCGTAAAAAAAGTTATCGTCTGGCTCCGACGCAACTGAACCATCCGGTCGGATGAAACTCAGGATGCCGTCATGTTTCTCGAGGATGACCAGCTTTAGAAAAATATCGCGCTCTGCAGCCCTATCCAGGATATAGTCCCAACGCCAGGAGGAAGCCTGGTCGAAGTACAGGTGGTAGTTCATATCCCCATGCACCAGGATGTTCGGACCGCTGGGGGTTTCAGTGACTGATACCCGGTCAATGTAGACCTGCCCGTCGAGGGTATTTTCCAGGGCGACGGTAAAGAATTGACCCATGCCCAAGATAACATCTTGCGGGAGACTAAAAGTGGCGGTATAGTCAGTCCAGTCACTCGTAGAATTCCAATACGGTGAAAGCGTTTGTAGGCCATTATTCGGGTTTCCACATAGACCTTTTGGCCAGGTACCGACCTTGACTACCAGCCCATAAGGTTTACCAGCTACTCGCGGACCTTTGATATTTTCAGTTTTTGCTCGGATGATGAGAGTGTAAGTTTTCCCCCCTTTTATAACAGATTTGGCTCCCTCACCGAAACCCTGGAAGATGCACGGTGAGTCTCCCTCGCTGGCTATCCGGGCGGAAACTTCGCTGCCTGGATAGACGGGCGAAAAAACCAGCATCGAGTTAGCCCAGGTATCCCAGGAAGGGAACCCAAGAGTGTAAACACCCGTAGCGCTCAACCAGGTGCGCAGGAAGTTTACTCCATTATTCTTATAAGTATCGAAAACCTTTTCAACCTGTGTGCTGGAGCCGAAAGATGTCTGATGGCCCAATCCGAGGAAAGGCGTACCATCGGAAAACTCAAAATAACGCGAATCGCTCGGGCTGATGCGTACAAAGCCATGGTCCCCCAGAAGAGGTGCTGCAGCTTTAAAGCTACCTATGTTACTTTCCGCCCAATATGGGCAAGGCGCCAATCCGACTGGGCAGGTAGAAGCATCCTGGGCGCGGAGTTTATACTGCCACGTACCGGTAATCTGTGGAGCAAAGCGAACCATCCAGGTTATATTTCCGATCGGGTAAAGACCTTCTCCATCGCCAGACACCAGACGCTGGAAGGGTTGGTAACGAAAAGCCGGTTGGATCAAGGCCTGGCTCCAATTGGTCTGTCCTGGAGGCAGGAAAAGCGCTTCAACGGTCACTCCTATCCGGCCAGGTAGTCCGGGCGGAGGAGAGGGATCATAGGGGAAATCAGGTTGGGTGGCAACCGAACCTTCTAAAGGAAAGGTCAGCTCAAATTTTTCAAAGGCAGGTACAGATTGACGGTCGGGAGTCGTTGGGCCGATGCGCAATACACTGGCTGGGGAAATTGCGGTAATAGTCGGCAAGTAAATAATATACTCCATTGTCACCGTGGTCGATGCTTCAGACTCTCCTGGTCCCATTTCCAGGGAGGCAGTGGCGGATTCACCTTTCGGAGGAGAAATTGGGCTGTTCGATGTCGCGCTCCCCATAGGCTGAGTAGCCGGCAGACAGGAGGCGGCTATCACCCAGGTTAGTATGAGCCGGTACCAGGCCTTTCGATAAATTATTGACTGGCACAACTTTCCCACTTCGATAACAGCCAGAGGTAAACCTACATTTAATGATGTATTATCAGCTTTTTTCATGATTTGAACCAATCTGGAGCTAATTGCTCTGCATTCGAATATACCATGCCAAAGGCTGAAAATCAATGTGACCACGGTACTTTAGAGTGGTAATTTAAATTAACAAGCACTAAGGAACATATTACCGAAGTTTTTGATTGACATTCTAATTTTGATATGCTACGATCTGTGAAGTTTCACAATCGACAGGAGAAATTTATGGAACGTATAAAAGTCAGTGAAAATTGCCGCTTTCTCATCACAGAAAGCGGTAAGCCCTTCTTCTGGTTGGGTGATACTGCCTGGGAACTATTTCACCGCTGCACACGTGAGCAGGTCAAAATCTATCTGGAAAACCGTCACAAAAAAGGCATTAACGTGATCCAAACCGTAGCATTGGCTGAGTTGGATGGTCTGCACACTCCCAATATGTATGGCGAAACCCCTCTCCACGATGACGATCCAACCCAGCCTAACGAAGCTTATTTTGATCTGGTCGATTTCGGTATTCGCACTGCTGCCAGCTATGATATATACATTGCCCTGCTCCCCACCTGGGCTGATAAGGTGACCCATATGTGGGGTGTTGGACCGAGAGTCTTTAACCCTGAAAATGCTAGAACTTATGGCCGGTGGCTCGGTGAACGTTATGGTGAAGATACAAATGTTTTATGGGTTTTGGGGGGTGACCGTCCGGCTTTCATCGAGTCGTATGATTACCGCCCCATTTGGCGTGAAATGGCGGCTGGCATCGATGAAGGCTGCGGTTTCAGCCCATTTAAAACATACCACCCGATGGGTGGATATTCATCCTCTGCCTGGCTCCGTGACGAACCCTGGCTGGATATGAACATGATCCAATCAGGGCACGGAGGCGGGCGCGATAATCGGATCGCCTGGGAGCAAATCTCTCACGACTACAATCTTACTCCTATTAAACCCACTCTCGATGGCGAGCCTAACTACGAGGATCATCCCGTCAATCCCTGGCCTAAATGGGATCCGGCCAATGGTTATTTTCGCGATGAGGATGTGCGAAAGCAGACTTATCGTTCAGTCTTCGCTGGAGGCTGTGGGGTAACCTATGGGCATCACTTCATCTGGCAAATGTATGCTGAAAATCGTCAGGCGATGAACAATGGCAACGAATTGATGCCCTGGCATCTTGCAATCGATCGTCCAGGAGTGTCTCAGATGATCCATCTAAAAAACCTTATGCTATCGCGCCCGTACCTAAATCGCATTCCCTGCCAGGAACTGATCATCTCGGACCCTGGAGAGGGCAAAGATCACATTCAAGCAACGCGTGATTTAGAGGGGCGTTACGCCTTTGTGTATATCCCAAGAGCGGGACAAACTGTTGAGCTTGACATGAATCTTCTCCAATCACCGCTGCAAGCCTTCTGGTATGATCCACGAGATGGACATGTCAAGTCTGTGGGCGAGTTTTCTACAAAAGGACCAATCCCATTCACTTCTCCCACCACCAATCCCGATTGGGTGTTGGTATTAGATGCCGTTCGAGAGAACTTTCCATCTCCTGGAAAATGTTATGACGAGTAGATTCAAAGAAGTACCAGCCCAATTCGAGGTGCACCGCGTCCTGTTGATGGAACTCATCTGGAAATCGGATGTGTCTGGCTGTTTAAAGGGATCCTATTGCCTTTGCCAAACTCTGCCTGAGTTCGGTATTGGTGAACTGCTGCCATTTTTCAGAGAATGTGATCATTAACTGGTATCTTTCCGCATATCGATAAGCCAGGTAGTTGACTACAGGCTCTGGGCTCAACCGCTCTTGGAGAGGGAATACAATCTGACTCTTGTCCCATTTTTTTAAGAAGCGGGTGATAGTCTGGCAAGCCACATTGGCATCGTTCAACTCGCCCAGGTGGTCTTGCAGCTTTTTGATCTCATTGATAATGACTTGTGATTCTACCCCCAATACTTCCCTGAAGAACTCGAGTGTGTAGCGAAATTTTTTGAACTCGATGCGAAGCGCATGAAGCTGAGCGTAGGAAGCTGTGGTTAGAATGGAATCAAACGCCATCACGCTTGCCAGGCGAGTGTAAATCAAGGTGGGGGCAAGGAAGCGTGTTGTGGTTTGCATAGGAGCCCCCCTTTTTGTTTTAATTAAGCCCATGCCGGGAGTTTGTAAAAAAACCGAGAAATTACTTTTAAAATCTAGATATTCTTGGCTGTTCAAGTGGCTAAGTAATCCCATGCGGGACTGTTCCAAAGTACTGTTCCAGTTGTCCAGGAGGGGATCTAACCCTGTTTGTTGTTCGGCTGGCAGGTGGTTAAGAAAGGTCCGGACTTTTTCCATCGACACATCCAGATCGCGCACTTCCCCAAGCATTCGCCCGGTGGTTTTTAAACCCTGCAGAAACGGTCTGATCGTTTTGGCAGCGAAGAATCCTCCAAAGATGCTAAAAGCCGCACGCAAACGGCGAGTTGCGACGCGCATATCATGCAGCTCCTCGATATCCTCTCCGGCGATGGTACCGGCTTCATGTTTTAACATTTCCAAATAATGGAAGTGTAATATTTTTCTGCCTGCTTCGCACATCAGATCGTCTGGGAGAATGCCGGGTTGGGATGGGGAAGAAGGGACTGTAAATTCCTTAATGTTATCCCGGGATTCCTCTGCATGATTCTCTTGGGTGCGTTTTTGGAAAATTTCCATCCCTCGGATGCTAAACTGGCGCTTCCAATATCGCGCCCGACTGGAAGAATAACCAGCCTGATGTGAGGCTGCCTGAGTAGGGAACCCTTCATCATACAGCAAAAGGAGCCTGGCTCTCCTCTGTATAGCAATGGGGGAGGTTGAAAGCATTGCTTCGATTTGTTCACGTTCTTCACTTTTAAGAATAAGGTTGCTCATTTTATTATCTTTGTTTAAGAAAATGCATCTGGCTGTAGAGCAAGGCTTGCCCAGACTCTGGCTTAGCGCGCTGGTAAGTACCATCGGGCTTCATTATACGCGCTTTCACATTATCCTGCAGGTAGATCGATAGGATATTGTCACGGATTCTCTGGATCAGGTGTGATTCGCGAATTGGAAAAAGTACTTCAACGCGCCAATCAATATTACGAGGCATCAGGTCAGCGCTGCCCAGGTAGATCTCTTCTTTCCCATCGTTATGGAAGTAAAAGATCCGGCTGTGTTCCAGAAAGCGACCGACAATGCTGATCACGCGTATGTTTTCGCTGATCCCCTCCTGACCAGGCCTCAGGCAGCACATCCCCCGTACGAGGAGATCGACTTTGACGCCAGCCTGCGATGCTTTGTACAGCAGCTTGATCATAGGTTTGTCAACCAATGAGTTGACTTTGAATATCAAGTGACCTTTTCCACCTTGTTTAGCAAGCTCGATTTCACGTTCAATCAAGGTTTCCATACGGGAACGTAAATTAATCGGAGCGACCAGCAACTTGCGATAATCCTGTTTAGAGGAATAACCAGTGAGATAGTTAAACAAATCGGTTACATCAGCACCGATTTCATCATCACAGGTGAACATGCCTATGTCTTCATATAGTTGAGCAGTTACCGCATTATAATTACCGGTCGCCAGGTGGATATAACGGCGAATCCCTTCGCCTTCCCTGCGGACAACCATGGCGACTTTTGAATGGGTTTTCAGGCCCAGGAGGCCGTAGATGACATGCACCCCCTCTTTCTCCAACATTTTGGCCCAGACGATATTACTTTCCTCATCGAATCTGGCTTTCAATTCAACCAACACTGCCACTTGTTTGCCATTCTGAGCAGCCTCAAGTAGCGCCTCTACGACGGGAGGTTTTTTACCGACCCGGTAGAGCGTTTGTTTGATGGCTAAAACATCGGGGTCATTCGCGGCGGTTTTGAGGAAATCAACGACAGGACTGAATGAGTCATAGGGGTGGTGAAGCAAAATGTCACCCTGGCGGATTGTTTCAAAGATGCTGCCATCGGTATCGGTGTGGTATAAGGCAGGTTGGATGGCAGGTTTGAATGGGGGTTCCTTCAAATCGTAACGATCAATCAAATGGTACAGGCTCATCAAGTCACTCAGCCCTAGAGGCCCATCCAGGGTGTAGACGTCGTTGCGATCGATTTCGAGGTTTTCAATCAAAATCTCCCGGATCCGTTCAGGCATACCTGGATTCACACCCATACGAACAACCGAACCAAAGCGCCTTTGGCGGACACTTTGCTCCATTGTCTCGAGCAGGTCGGAGGCTTCCAGCTCCTGGATCACCATATCAGCATCGCGGGTAACCCGGAATGGGTGGGATTCAACCACCTTCATGCCCGGGAAAAAAGAGGGTAAGTGGGCAGCGATCACCTGGTCCAGCCAGACAAAATGATGGTTGTACGGAATCGTCCCATCTTTTCGGATACCTCCTGAAGACCGTTTCAGGGGGACGAATCTCGGCAGTGTATTGGGTACTTTTAGGCGTGCGAAGTGTTCATTACCGGCTTTATCATGAATCAATACAGCCAGGTTCAAGCTTAAGTTGGAAATGTGGGGAAAGGGATGTCCTGGATCAAAGCCCAAGGGAGTGACAACCGGAAAAACCACATCGTCGAAGTACTTCTTTAGAATTTCTTTTTGACGTTTGTTAAGCTGTGCA
>Ga0315275_10004171_pt1 | contig 13476 bp, 9 predicted proteins | sample YL17G03_0_MG_FD_205557 | JGI IMG/M metagenome (GOLD analysis project Ga0315275, IMG submission 205557) | Sediment microbial communities from Yellowstone Lake, YNP, Wyoming, USA - YL17G03_0 | ecosystem: Environmental > Aquatic > Freshwater > Lake > Sediment | place: USA: Wyoming | collected... | reverse complement strand
GTGGCACACTGGGCGCACCACGGATCCGTGCTCCGGGAGGAGATGGTATGTCTGTCTGGCGACCGTTGTTCCTCTGTGTTCTGCTGTTCCTCTCACTCGCCGCGCTTCCCAGTTTGGCCGCCGAACCGTTCGAGATGACCCCGGCCGGGGAGCTAGCCTACGGCATCCCTCACGATGTCGCGATCGACGCCGCTGGGCACTACGCCTATGTTGCGGCACAGGGCGCTGTCTCCGTGTTGGACATCTCGGTGCGGGCGCACCCGGTGCAGATCGCCAAAGTGGACACGCCCGGCTCGGCGGAGGGAATCGCGGTCTCTGGCAACTATGCCTATGTCGCGGACTGGGACTCCGGCCTGCGGGTGATCAACATCGCCATCCCCGCACAGCCGATCGAGGTCGGGCACTACGATACCCCGGGCTACGCCTATGGTGTTGCGGTATCGGCTGACGGCAACTACGCCTATGTCGCCGATCACGCGGCCGGCCTCGAGGTCATCAACATCACGACGAAGTCAAACCCGACTCTTGCCGGGCGCCTCGACACTCCCGGGTACGCGTGGGGTGTCGCAGTCGCAGGGAACTACGTCTATGTCGCGGACGGTTTCGCCGGACTGATCGCGGTGGATGTGTCTACTCCTGCGGCCCCGACGGTCGCTGCTTCATCTCCGGCATCGGACCGGGTGATGGATGTCGCAGTGGTCGGCGACTACGCCTATCTGGCGGACGGCTCGGCGGGCATTCGGGTGGTTAGCATCAGCGTCGGACCGCCGTTCTCACTGACCGACGTCGGCTCCCTTGCTCTGACTGGGCGGGCCTCCGGCGTATTCGTCTCGGGGACTCTCGCCTACCTGGCGGCCGACACCGCGGGACTGCATGTAGTGGACATCACTGATCCGGCGGACCCGGCGTCGGTTGGTACGTACGACACTGCCGGCCGCGCCTTTGCGGTCGCGGCCGTCGGCACCGCCGCCTATGTCGCCGATGACTCCGGCGGGCTCCGTGTCGTCGAAGTCGGCGCCGACCCGGCGCCGGTGATCGTCGGTCACGCGGCGAGTGCGGGCAACGCTGAATCGGTGGCGCTGCAGGACGATATCGCGTACCTTGCAGATGGAGACGGGGGGTTGCGGGCGTATGACGTCTCAACCGCCACCGCTCCCGAGTTCCTGTGGGAATGCGCCTCCGGTCTCGAAGCGATGGACCTCGCCCTCCAGGGCGACTACGCGTATGTTGCCGACTGGACCGGCACGCTGCAGGTGGTGGGGATCGCGACGCCCTCGGGTGTTGTGTGCGATGTCGGATCGTGCTCGATCAGCGGGCATCCGAACGGCATCGCCGTTGATGGCGCTCGCGCTTACGTGGCGGCCGGCGACGCCGGACTCGCTCTCGTGGACATCGGCGATCCGAGCAACCCCGGGGTAGTTGAGGTCATTGACACGCCGGGGTCCGCGAATGGGGTCGCCGTGTCAGGGGCCTATGCATACGTTGCTGATGGGAACGCCGGGATGCAGATCCTGCACTGCGCCTCCCCCACCGGAGTGGTTGGATCCGCCGCAACCGGCGGGTACGCATGGGATGTCGCCATCGGCGGCAGTTACGCGTTCGTCGCCAGTGGCGACGCGGGGATCGAGATCTTCGATATCACGGACCCAGCGCTCCCAAGCGGGGTAGCGGCGTTGCCGCTGGCCGGCTCGGCGCACAGCGTGGCGCTGAAGGACAGCTACGCCTTCGTGAGCGTCGGTGGCAGAGGCGTTGTGGTGGTGAATGTCGCGAATCCGGCTGCTCCCGCGGTGGTCAGCTCGTGCGGCACGCCGTCTGTTCCCGGCCCGGCCGATCTGGCGATAGCAGGTGGGTACGCGTATGTGGCGGACGCGGAGTCCGGCCTGGTGGTAGTTGATATCGTATCGCCCTACATTGGGCTGGCGACGCTGGAGAGCCCCGCTTACGGGGAGCGGCTTGCCCTGCTGAAGCCGACGGACAACTCGGGTATCGGCTATGTCGCAGCGGGACCCGCCGGACTCGAGGTCGTCCAGGTCACGCAGGCTGACGAGGCTGACAATCCGACTCTGGTGCGGTCCAATCGGGCGCTCGGCGAGGTAACAGATGTCGCACTGAGCGGGGCCTATGCTTACGTGACGGACGCCAGCGGACGGCTGTCGGTGCTGAACTTGGGCAACCCGACGAACCCCTACACCGTCGGTGCGGAGGACACCTCCGGGTCGGCGCTCGGCGTGGCCGCGGCCACCGTGGGATCGTCGAGCTACGCGCTGGTGGCCGGCGGGTACCAGGGCCTGTCTACCTTGGCGACGTCGGTTGCTAGCAGCCCGAACGAAAGGACAGTCACCGATACGCCGGGCTGGTGTTCGGATGTGACATCGGTGACGCTGGCGGGAGACCCGTTCGCGCTGGTGGCGGACGGCGATGCCGGGTTGAGGTTGCTGAACCTATCGCCGCTGGGCACCGCTCCGGTGATCGTGCTGAACGAGGGCTTCGAGGCATCCAGCTCGCTCGATAGCTGGACGCAGTGGCCAGTCGTAGAGTGGAACGCCCTCAGCCCAAGGAGGGGACTGGGCAGCGTACGGCTCCGAAACAACGGCAGCATCTCGCGCGTAGTCTCCACGGTAGACTACCGACGCCTGAGCGGCTGGTACTACTTAGCCGTCTCCGGTCTCGAGACGGCGGGAGTGGACTACATCCTGGCCGAGTGGTCGCCGGACGGCGGCGCGACCTGGTATCCGCTCGGGCAGATAAGCTACGGGGACCCGGAGGCGGATGGGCTGCTCCATAAGTTCCCGTTCGACCTCCCGGCCGCGGCCGAGGACAACGCGGAGTTCACGCTGCGGTTCTCGATCCACGGGGATGACGCCAATGACTACGGGTACGTGGACGACATCGTCATCCAGTCAGAGAGCTCGTCGCAGCCGAACGAGGTCGGGTTCTACAACACGCCCGGGCAAGCAGTCGGAGTGGCGAGTTCGATCTCGGCGCTGGGCACCTTTGCGTTGGTGGCGGACGGCGAGGCCGGGCTGCGCGTGGTGGATGTCTCGTCCCCCGCCTCTCCTGTAGAGGTTGGGCATTACGATACCGCCGGCTATGCGGAGGCGGTGGCTACGTACGGCACCGTGGCGGCGGTGGCAGATGGGGACGACGGTCTCGTGCTGCTTGACTTCAGCCGGCCGACTGGGCCGGTCGAGGTGGCGTACTTCGACACGCCCGGCTGGGCCAGCGACGTCAAGGTGATGAGCGATCACGCCTGGGTGGCCGACACGGGCTGGGGGCTGACGGTCTTCCAGCTCTGGCATAGCTTCCGCGATATCCTGTTTGGCTACTGGGCGTTCTTCGAGATCGAGGATGCTACCAGCCTGGACAACAGTATCTCCAACAAGGTCACCGTTGGCTACGACGATGGGAAGTACCACCCGGAGATCGCGTGCAGTCGCGATCAGATGTGTGTCTTCGTCGCCCGGGCGATGAACTGGGTGCAGTGGGACGAGGACCTGACTGCCGACGAAGACCTTTTCGTTGATGTGAGGGCCGACTACTGGGCGGGTAAGGCGATCGAGGAATGCATCAACCACGAGGTGATCTTCGGCTATCAGGACGGGCTCTTCCGCCCGACGCGGACAGTGCGGCGCGATGACATGTGCGTCTTCATCGCGCGAGCGAAGGGCTGGATTGATCCGAACGCGCCGATGGACACCGCACCTCAACTCTTCCCCGATGTGGGAGCTGGCTACTGGGCAGGCACCGCGATCCAGACGTGCATAGCGCACGGCATCGTGTTGGGCTACCCTGACGGGACCTACCGGCCGTACCTGGATGTGACCCGCGACCAGATGGCCGTGTTCATCTGGAGGGCCTTCCTGAAGTAGCAGGTGCAGCACCGAACGCGACGGCAATGAGACTGGAGGGCAGGCTGTGCCTGCCCTCCAGTTCGCGCCTGTGCTGTTGCTAGGTGATCGGAAGACTGCTCTCCAGCCGCCTTGCACCCAAACGTCCATTCGACAAAGATGCGTTCTCCCCGATTTTCGGCTTGACAGGCGATCCCCCTTGACAACTGCGGGGGGAACTGTGGTAGACTCGTGCACCTTATACCCATGATGGTGGTGCGAACGGGGGTAAAGGGGCCCGCTATCCCCAGGGCGATGGGGGAAGCCGGCTGACCGAGCGACGGACCTCAGGGCGAGGTCGCGTAGAGGCGAGGGAGACCGCAAGCCGTCATGCTGACTGGCGAGGTCGAGCATCAACTTGATGACCGTGGGCGAGTAGCCCTCCCCCGCGCCTATCGGGAGATCATGGAGCACGGAGGCTTCATCACCCGGGGATGGTATGGGTGCCTCTTCATCTTCCCGTGGGAGGAATGGCGGAAGATCGAGGACCGTCTGAGTCAGGTGCGCATCACCGACATGAACGGCGATGTGGTGAAGCAGTTCTTCGCGGGCGGAGGGAAGGTGTTTCTCGACGGACAGGGCCGAGTCACCATCCCCGCGGCACTGAGGGAGCACGCCGGTATCAGCGGCGAAGTTGTCGTGCGCGGGGTCATCAACCGCATCGAGTTGTGGTCCCCCAACCGTTGGGTCGAGTACCAGGCGGTGCAGTTCACACCCCAGCGCATCATGGAGAAAGCCGCCGCGCTTGGTATCTGACGCTTCGAGAGACTCAGAGACACCCCGGGCAGAGACGGAAAGCGACGCGCCCGAGGATCAGCGGAACGAGGAGCCGGTTGTCCACCAGCCGGTGCTGCTGAGGGAGACGCTGGAGTACCTGGCGCCGGAACCAGGAGACGTGATAGTGGATGCAACGGTCGGGTCCGGCGGGCACGCATCGGCGATCGTGCAGCGGATCAAACCAGGCGGCAAGCTGATCGGAATTGACCGGGATCCCGATGCGATAGATAGAGCGAGGGAGCGGCTGGTGGGCGAGCCGGTGACGCTGGTGAACGATGATTATGGGAGACTGGAGGTGATACTGGATCAGCTTATGATCGACGCCGTGGACGGGATCCTGATCGACTGCGGGGTATCGCTCGAGCAGCTGAAGACAGCGCACCGAGGCTTCAGCTTCCGGCTCGAGGGCCCGCTCGACATGCGGATGGACCCCAGGCTTGAAACCACCGCGGCGGACTTGGTGAACCGACTTCCAGAGGATGAGCTGGCGAGGATCATCTGGGAGTACGGAGGGGAACGGCGGGCACGATCGATAGCAAGGGCAGTTGTCGCAGCACGACAGCAGAGCCGCATCACAACCACAGCACAGCTTGCGGCAATCGTCACAGCAACAGTCCCACCACGGGCGCGTCCGAGACGCCTTCACGCAGCCACGAAGACTTTCATGGCGCTGAGGATCGCCGTGAACGATGAGCTCGGATCGCTGCAGACAGCACTAGATGCCGCAATCCATCGAACCAGGGCCGGCAGCAGAATCGTGGTCCTGACCTACAACAGTCTCGAAGGCGGAGCAGCCAAGGGGGCCTTCCGCCGAGCACGCGATCGCAGCCCGTGCCCGCCATTCCCGTCCGGCCAGGCACACCGAGTCCGTATCTTAGCAAAGAAGGCGGTCAAGCCATCCGAGCGGGAGAAGCGGGATAACCCGCGCGCTCGCTCGGCGACGCTCAGGGTAGCGGAGAAGCTGTGATGTAAGCGCAGCCACAAGAGCGGCGCCTGCGGCGGCGGCGCCGGCAGATACACCGAAGCGAGGGCGGTAAGCACCATGAGATCGCAGCAATTAATGTTGCAGAGCCGGGCACCGGAGCTGTCCATATCCTCCAAACAACAGCCAGGCAGCCTTCCGCGCGTGCGCCCGGTTACAGTGGAAGCAGGGATAGCAGCCGTGGTGCTCACCGCCCTTGGCTTCGGGTTTGTGTTGATCTATGGGATGGCCTCGGCGGCCATCGCCCGGAACGGGTATGCGGAGATGCAGATGCGCCAGGAGGTCGAGGGCCTGCGGGCGAGGACCGCGCTGCTCAGGTACCAGAACCACCGGGCAGAATCCACCGCCAACGCTGAGGCGACGGCGAAGCAGTTGGATATGGTGATGAGCGATTCTGTCGGCGCGGTTGATTTCGTCTCCCTCCCCTCCTCCGCACCGGCCCAGATGACGCGGCTTGCCCTAACGCCGGTGGGAGAGCGGGCAACCATCGCCTCGGTCGTGAGCCAGTTCGCATCGGAGGTAGGCGCCGGGGGCCGGGCAGAGGCGAGCACGGATAGCGGCCACCGCCCTTAGGCGGTGGCTCTTTTTGTGGCCCTGTGGTGGTCGGGGATGAGGCGATGAGGCGACGGTTAGCGAAGCTCTGGGGCAGGATCATGAAGCACATCGGGTGCGCGCAGATCGCGAACAGGGGTAGCCTCTGGTCGACGATTGCGCTCATTGGGTTTGCCTATCTCGCCTGGCAACTGTTCTTCATCCAGATCGTCGGCCATCGGCCGTACCGGGACCAGGCAGACGAGATGCAGGACCGGTGTTGGCCGATCGAGGCGCCGCGCGGGGTGATTTACGACCGCAGCGGCAACCCGCTCGCGCTCAATCTCAAGTTCTACTCGGTGGCGGCCGACCCCAAGCTGCTCCAGCGAAGGCGAGGCGAGGTAGCTGAGAAGCTCACCGCGCTGCTCCGGCAGGACCGCCAGGAGTTGCTTGCCAAGCTGAGCCCACCTGGGAAGACCAGATTCGTCAAGCTGCAGGACTTCGTGGACGCGCCGGTCGCCGAGACCGTGCGGAAGCTCGATTACCAGGGTCTGATCGTCAACACGCAGTGGCGGCGGGCCTACCCGCATGGAGAGTTGGCGGCCTCGCTGCTGGGGTTCGTGGGCAACGACCGGATCGGGCTGAGCGGCGTCGAGGGGGCACTCAACGACCGCCTCGCCGGCAAGGACGGCGAGATGCTGGTGGCCCTCGACGGCCGGCTCCCGAGGTCGAGGTCGGAGATTCCTGGGCGCACGATGGTCACCCGCCAGATGACCCCGGGGAGCAGCGCGCTTTTGACGATTGACCTCGATCTGCAGGCGATCGCCGAGGAGGAGCTCAAGAAAGCCGTCGAGAAGGCTCGCGCTCGGGGCGGCGCCGCCATCGTGATGGATCCGGAGACGGGGGAGATACTGGCGCTGGCGAGCCAGCCGGGATTCGACCCAAACGAGTTCCAGCGCTACCCGCGCGAGAGCTGGGTTGCGCATTCGGTGGTCAGCCCCTATGAGCCGGGCTCCACGTTCAAGGTCATCACCGCCTGCGCGGCGATCGAAGAAGGGGTGATGAGCCACAGCGAGACGTACAACTGCACCGGGGGGCGCCAGGTGGGGCGGCACACTATCAGGTGCGCCGCGCACGGTGGCAGCGGCGCGCACGGCGTTATGGATCTCGACAAGATGGTTGTGAAGTCCTGCAATGTGGGCATGGCTTCGGTGGCGATGGCGATGGGCACCGACCGGATGTACAAGTGGGTGAAGCGCTTTGGCTTCGGGGAGAAGACCGACATCGAGCTGGCGGGCGAGTCCGGTGGCATCGTCACCCCCCCGGGCACGTGGGCCCAGGTGCAGCTCGCCAACATTGGCTTCGGCCAGGGCATCAGCGTGACGCCGATCCAACTTCTCGCTGCCTACTGCGCCGTTGCGAACGGCGGCTACCGGGTGCATCCGCGCGTGGTCAAAGCGATCACCGACTCGAACGGCGCGATTGACTACCCGAAGCCGCCCAAGCGCGAGCGGATCCTCTCCGAGGCAACGGCCGAGCGGATGCGCCGCGTGTTGACCCGGGTGGTGGAGGAAGGCACGGGCAAGGTCGCACGCATCCCGGGCCGGCTGGTTGCCGGGAAGACGGGAACCGCCCAGAAGCCCACCCCGGAGGCGGGGTTCCGTTCCGGGCTCTACATCGGCTCGTTCGTTGGCTTCGTGCCGGCGGACAACCCCCGTCTGGCCGTGATCGTAGTGATAGATGAGCCCCATAATGGCTACTACGGCGCCGTCGTGGCGGGCCCGGCGTTTCAAGCGATCTGCCAGCGGGCGCTGACACAGCTCCGGGTCCTTCCCAACAGGCCTTCGCCGAAGACGGGGCCTGGCGTTAGCGTGGCGACGGCCAGCCAGGGCGACTAGCGACAGCGTGAGACCTGCGAGCCGGTCGCAGTGCTATAATCTATGATAGAGGATACGTCGTGCGGTGAGTGGCCAGGCAGTGTCCGGGAAGAGGCGGAAGCGGTTCGACTCGCTGGTGAAGGCCGTGGCGGGCGCGCATCTGTCCGGGCTGTCATCAGTAGAGGTCACCGGCATCGCCTATGACTCGCGCAAGGTAGAGCCCGGGTGGGTCTTCGTCGCCGTTCGAGGGGAGCGTTTCGATGGGCACTCGTTCGTCCCACAGGCCATGCGGAATGGCGCAGTAGCGCTGGTGGTCGAGGCGGGGCACGAAACCGGCATCTCCCCGCCTTCGGGGGGCTCTGTCGCGGTGGTGCCCGATACCCGCGCCGCGATGGCCGCGATAGCTGGGGCGTTCTACGACTATCCCTCTTCTCGCCTCGTGCTCGCGGGTGTCACCGGAACCAATGGCAAGAGCACGACCACGCTCGTGATGGACGCCGTCTTCCGGGCGGCTGGACACAGCAGCGGGGTGATCGGAACGCTCGAGTACCGTGTCGGCGACCGGAAGATGCGCGCCCCTCACACCACCCCTGAAGCGCTTGACCTCCAGGGGCTGCTCGCCGAGATGACCGATGCGGGCGTGACGCACGCGGCGATGGAGGTCTCCTCTCACGCGCTCTCGCTGCACCGGGCGGACGGGTGCCAGTTCGCCGCCGCCGTGTTCACCAACCTGACACCCGAGCACCTGGACTTCCATCGGACGCTCGATGACTACTTCGAGGCGAAGCGGCATCTCTTCTGCGATCCGCAGTACCTCCCCTCCGGCGGGGAGCGTGTCAACGCAGTCAACATAGATGATAGCGCCGGCGAGCTGATCGCCCGCGACGCGCTTGGGCGGACTCTTACCTATGGTCTGTCGTCGCGCGCCGATTGTCGGGCCGAGCAGATTGGTCTTCGGCCGGAGGAGACGAGTTTCCTGTTCGTCCATCCCGCGGGGCGGGCGCAAGTAGCGATGCGACTCATTGGCGAGTTCAATGTCTACAACGCGCTCGGGGCGTTGGCGGCATGCCTCGGCCTGGGAATAGAACCGGCTATTGCCTGCTCGGCAATCGAGCAGATGGCGCCGGTGCGCGGCCGGTTCGAGCGAGTGCCCTCCGCTGCCCGGAATGTGCTGATAGACTACGCTCACTCGCCTGACGGGCTCCGGCGCGCGCTGGAGACGGCGCGGCGGGTGACGAGGGGCCGGGTGATAGTGGTCTTCGGCTGTGGTGGTGATCGCGACCGGACCAAGCGCCCGGTGATGGGCGAGATCGCAAGCCGGCTGGCGGACGCGTGTGTGGTGACTTCGGACAACCCACGCAGCGAGCGGCCCGAGGGGATCATCGGCGAGATTCTGGCGGGCATACCGAAGGAAACGCGGGACCGGTGCTCGGTGGAACTGGACCGGGCACAGGCGATCCGGCTGGCGATCACCCAAGCGAGGCCGGAGGACTTAGTGCTGGTCGCGGGCAAGGGCCATGAGGACTACCAGATCTTCGCGGACCGCACGGTCCATTTCGATGACCGAGAGGTAGCCGAGCGGGTACTTCGCGAGATCGAAGGCGGCAGCGGTGGCTGATCTCCCGCTGAGACTCGTGCTCTCCGCCACCGGCGGCCAGCTCTCGGGAGCGGCCGCGCCGGCGGCCTTCCGCGGGGTCTCCACGGACAGCCGCTCGCCCGCCCCGGGGTCGCTTTTCGTTGCGCTCAGGGGTGAGCGGTTCGACGGACACGACTTTGTGGCGGAGGCATTGGCCAGAGGCGCGGGAGGCGCGCTAGTCTCTGTCGAGGTCGAGGGGGCCGGGCCGCTGATCATAGTGCCGGACACGCTGCTGGCGCTGGGCGCGCTGGCTGCTGCTCACCGCGCTGCCCTCTCGCCGAAGGTCATAGCCATCACGGGCAGCACAGGCAAGACCAGCACCAAGGAGATGGCCGCCGCTATACTCTCCCAGGGGTGGCGCACTGCGCGAACACCCGGCAACTACAACAACGAGATCGGGGTGCCGTTTGCGCTGCTTGACCTCGACGAAGCCTGTGAGGCCGCGGTGATCGAGCTGGCCATGCGGGGGAAAGGGCAGATCAGGCACCTGGTGCAGATGGCCCGGCCGCAGGTCGGCGTGATCACCAATATCGGTGTCTCGCACCTGGAACTGCTGGGGAGCCGCGAGGCCATTGCCGAGGCCAAGGCGGAGCTGCTGGTGAACCTCCCCGAAGACGGCGCGGCTGTGCTGTATGCTGACGATGACTACTTCTCGCTGCTGGTGGAGCGAAGCCCCTGCCGTGTCATCTCGTTCGGGCAGCGCCCCGGTGCGGACGTCACTGTCAGCGACGTGCTGGTGAACCAGGACGGCTCGACCCTCTTCCGGCTCCGGGCTCATTGGGGCGAGGAGGAGATCAGGCTCTCGGTGGGAGGCCGGCATCAGGCGATGAACGCGGCGGCGGCGGCCGCCGCCGCGGTAGCGGTTGGGGCCGACCCGAGATGGGTGGCGCCCGGACTGGCCGCTTCTGCTGGTGCCGAGAGACGGAGCCGCATCGTCCGGGCGCCCGGCGGATGGACGCTCATTGACGATTGCTACAACGCGGCGCCTGACTCGATGCGGGCGGCGCTGGACCTGCTCGTGGACATCCGCGGCGAGCGGAAGTGGGCGATCCTCGGCGATATGCGAGAGCTCGGACCACTGGCGCCGGAGTGGCACCGCGAGATCGGCGAGCTGGCCGCGTCGTCGGGGTTGTCGGGCCTGGTGACCGTAGGGGAACTCGGTCGGTACATCGCCGAAGGAGCATCGGAGTTCCTCGGCGAGGGCCAGGTGGTTCAGGCGGCAGGGAATGCGGAAGCCGCTGCCGCCTTGCTGGGCCGCTTGGAGCCCGGCGACGTGGTACTGGTGAAGGGATCGCGCGCGCTGAAGATGGAGGAGATCGTCGAGCGGCTGCTTGGGAGGGGCGAGGAGGCGTGATGGACAAGACTCTGGGCCCGCTTGTCTGGCTCGTAGCCCCCGCTATCTCACTGGGGATGGTGCTTCTGCTTGGCCGCCCTATGATAGCTGTGCTGAGGAAGGTCGGAGCCGGCCAGCGGGTGCGAGACGATGGTCCCCAACGGCACATGCAGAAAGAGGGCACGCCGACGATGGGGGGTGTGCTGATTGTGGGGGCCGTCCTGTGCGCCGCCGTCGTCGGGCAGCTCTGGCAGCCGCGGACCATAACCATCGAGATGGGCGTGCTCCTTGCAGCCATGCTCGCCTATGGATGCGTCGGGGTGGCTGACGATTGGCTGAAGATCCGCCAGGGCAGGTCGCTCGGCCTCCGCGCGCGGCAGAAGCTCGCGCTCCAACTGGTGGTGGCAGTTGGGTTCGTCTGTGCCCTGGCAGGACAGCGGGCGGTCGGAACGGCGCAGATGCCACCGGTGGGACGGCCTCTCACCTGGTTTTGGGCTCTCTTCTGGCTGATGGCGATGGTGGGCACGCCGAACGCGGTGAACCTATCCGACGGGCTTGACGGCCTGGCCGCCGGTTTGTGCGCGGTGGCGGGAGCGGGATTCGCCGTGCTTGCGGTCAGGGCCGGGAACGCTGAAGTGGCGCTCCTCGCAGCGGCTGTGGTCGGCGCCTGTCTCGGGTTCCTGGTCTACAACCGCCACCCGGCGAGGGTATTCATGGGCGATGTGGGGTCGCTTGCCCTTGGCGGCTCGCTCGCAGCGATGGCGGCATGGCTGGACAGCCCGGTCGCACTCATCGGTTTCTGCCTCGTCCCGTTCGCCGAGGCCGGATCAGTCATCATCCAGGTCGTTTCGTTCAAGACCACTGGTAAGCGGGTGTTCAAGATGAGCCCGATCCATCATCACTTCGAGTTGTCCGGCTGGCCGGAGACGCACGTGGTCGCGGTCTTCTGGCTTGTCCAAGCCCTGGCGGCAGGCGTGACGTGGGCGGCGTTGATGATACGATGACTGGTTCACCCGGAAGCAGCACGCGCACCTTCCGAGGGAGGCGCGTGCACGTGATCGGCCTGGGGTCCTATGGTACCGGCCGCGAGGTGGCGCGGGTGCTGGCCGCGCGGGGGGCGGAGGTCACGGTGTCGGACATCAAGCCGCCGCAGGAGCTCGGAGATGAGATCGCGGCGCTGAGCGACACGGGGGTGCGGGTGCAGGCCGGCGACGCCGCCTATCGGGGAATCGAGGGTGCCGACCTGATCGTTCCGAGCCCCGGCGTGCCGCTCGACATCCCTCCCCTACTCCGGGCGCGGGAGCTCGGCATCGAGGTGGTGAGCGAGGTCGAGGTGGCGTACTGGATTGCGCCCTGCCCGATCATCGCGGTGACCGGCACGAAGGGCAAATCCACAACGACCACTCTGATCGGCGAGATCCTGCGCGACGAGGGGAGGAAGGTGGCGGTGGGCGGGAACATCGGGCGGCCGCTGATCGCGCTCGCCGACCGGGCAACGGCGGATGAGGTGCTGGTTGCAGAGGTGAGCAGCTTCCAGCTCGATGCCACGGACGAGTTCCGGCCGAAGGTGGCGGTGCTGCTGAACCTGTTCCCGGACCACCTAGACCGCCACTCAAGCATGGCCGAGTACCGTACAGCGAAGGCGAAGCTTTTCGCCAACCAGCGCCCGGAGGATGCCGCTGTCATCAACCGCGACAACCCGGAGGCATGGGCGCTGAGAGCGCTCACCAGAGCCGCCTTGGTCCCGTTCAGCCTGTCAGAGGCGCTTCCAGAGGGGGCTGACCTGGCGGGCGGCCAGCTTCGAGCGCTAGGGCAGGCGGTCTGTCCGGTGGAGTCGGTGCGGCTGCGCGGCCGGCACAATCTCGCGAATGCGCTGGCGGCGTTGGCGGCTGCGCAGGCAGGCGGGGCGTCGCTCGCCAAGGCGGCCGATACCCTGGCCCGGTTCGAAGGCTTAGAGCATCGCCTGGAGCTTGCCGCCGTCGCCGATGGCGTCAGCTACGTTAACGACTCGCAGGCGACCACCCCTGACGCGGCGGTGGTCGCGCTCGAAGCATTCGCGGAGCATGTCGTCCTCATCGCGGGCGGCAGGCCGAAGGTGCACGACTTCTCAGTGCTGGCGCAGACCATAGCGAAGCGCGGCGCGGATTTGGTAGTTATGGGTGAGGCCGCAGAGGAGATCGCGGCCGCCGCGCGCGCCGCCGGCGTGGGTGTCATCGAGCGGGCGGCAGATCTGAGCGAGGCAGTGGCGCGGGCGCAACGACACGCCCGCGCCGGCGATGTCGTGCTGCTGTCGCCGGCCTGCGCGAGCTTCGACCAGTTCGCCGACTACGAGGCGCGAGGCGCGGCGTTCAAGACCCTCGTCGCCGGGCTGTAGCGGCGGGCTCGTTCGCTGCGAGAAATGATCAGTCACTGATCGAAACCCCCAGCGAGCGCGCGCATCGCCCGCCGGGCAG
>Ga0315275_10004170_pt1 | contig 13479 bp, 23 predicted proteins | sample YL17G03_0_MG_FD_205557 | JGI IMG/M metagenome (GOLD analysis project Ga0315275, IMG submission 205557) | Sediment microbial communities from Yellowstone Lake, YNP, Wyoming, USA - YL17G03_0 | ecosystem: Environmental > Aquatic > Freshwater > Lake > Sediment | place: USA: Wyoming | collected... | reverse complement strand
AAGGGGGTTGGGTGAGGAGATGCTTGCAGAGAACCGCAGATCCGAGCAATGAGCTCCACCTTTTTGCACCTCAGAATAGTTCTATAACACTTTTTAAGATATTGGTAGAATACCAAGATTGAATATAGATCTAAGGCGCTAAATGCTGGTCAAGCTGGTCAAACTTCCATTAAACTTCAACTTAACTTCAAATTAACTTCAATTTTACTTTCCCAAAACTTCCCAAACTTCCCAGAAACTTCCCAGGCCCAAGAGAACTAATGGTAGGGGAAAGAAGGAGCGGCGGGGCTATTTGGGAGGCTCTTCTTCGCTCTCCGATTGCTGTTTTGCGACCTTCTCTTTTAACTCTGCTATCTGATCCCTCTCTTCCTCTGTGGTCCCATAATCACCTAGACGCTGTGCTGTCTCTATTGCCTTTAACAGCACTTCGTCCTCCTCTCCTGGAAGGTAATCAGGTTGTTTAAGGCCAAAGCGGCGGCATGATTCCCTAATTTCTTTATTTTCTCTATTGATGCGATACTTCTTCCAGGCGGGGCTCTCTTTTTCGGGATTGCTCTCATAAAACTGTTCTAATTTTCTCGCGAACTGAGAGACTCTCCAATTCCGCTCTAGGTCGGAGGGTGTCGCTCTCCGGTGAAAGAATGCTAATGTCCCTGTCCCGGCGCCCTTGTATTTCTTGGCATCCTTCTCTGTTGTGATATGCGGCCAGGAGATAAACGGGCGCTGCGGATCACCTTCAACCGGTGCGAAATGTAGTCTCTCTAATAGCTTTTGCGTTGCTTCAAACAAGGCGAAAATGTCCTCATCCTGAAAGACACCTTCTATCTTGGTATCCTTCAAATGATCTAATGCAAAACCAACATCAGCGGCGCCATTCAGCCAACGCTTTACCTTCTCTTTTACAATAAGATTATTCCTTTTGCGTATATTGGCGTCATCAGGTGGATTCCTGAGCCTATCTTTTTCTTTTTCCGATAGAAGGGTTTTGCCTTTGGTTGGGGTTGACATGATTCAATTATAGTTACCCAAAGTAGATAACTTTTTTGGTTACCCAAATAGGGCAACAAATTGATTTACAGATGCTCATTTAGAAAATTATATATAGTAAGAAATTAGTAACTATTAGGCATGAAGCCTGTAGCATATCCAGCATCACTAGCTCTGAAATTGGGCGAACATCAGCGGCGGGCGGTCGAAAAGCTGGCTGAAAGGGAAAAGATGAGCTTGGGGGGAGCGGCCCGTGTGCTCCTGGATGCTGGAATCAAAGCGCGGGGCCTGGCATGATGCCTGCCGGAGGCTGCTAGGTAACTAAAAAATAGAAAAAACGGTGTGCAACATGAGATATGATGTTTTAGAATATAGACTTTTCTTAAAACAAACTGTCTTGATCCCAGTGAAGATCGCTGAGGACTGTATTAGACCACTCCGCAAGTGCCATGGAGTCTGTCAGAGCGACGGCGGCTGTTGTGGATTTTTTGAGGGTCTCTCTCTAGATGGGGATGCCATCTGCTCGCGGGAGGTGGGATAGTGACAACTACTAAGGATCTATGTTTAGTGATAATTGCTAAGGACAGATCTGCTGGAGCAAAAAAGCAAAATAGTGTGTCATGTCCCATAGGACGCAGAGAAAAGAACACCGGTGGAGATGCCGCAAACACCTCCACCAGAAAAGAGTCGAACCTCAAAGAGGTTGAACATCAATGAATAGCAATAGCAATGGTAATAAGCCTTTCGACGGGTACAGATTTGAATTGCTTTTTTTGAATAAAGTTGTATCTATCGAATTTAAAGGCGGTGGAGGGACTACTGGTTTTGTTGATGACGTTGCCGCAGATATGCTTTTCCTAACACATAAGTCCGGGAGAAAAAGCGCGATCAGCATCGATCAAATTGGCCGCTGTCATGTGGTTGGAGGGACATGATGGCCGATCTTAAAGCTAATGTGAAGCTTAGTCACTGTGGAAAACCACTCGAGATGTGCTATTTTTGCCCTGTGTCTGATCTTTGCGATGAAGTTTTTAATCGGGGAGCAGTAACTGTTGAACAGTCTACCACTCAAGAAATATCTCAAGAAGTTTTAGACTTTTATGAAGAGCTAAGTTGCTGGGCTTTATCCCGGATTTATGATTTAGAGGAGCAGTTAGCAGCGGCCAGGGACACTATCCGGCGGCTCATTAAAGGTGATGCAGTGGAGTGGGATGTATGAATAATTTTCCTATCACTTTTGAGGATATAACCTATAAATTGACTGATAAAGGTGGAGGGGACGCTTCTCTTTTTGACAGAGCGAAGGCGGCTAAATCTCTCCTTGCCAAAATGCGGCTAGCCGTAGAGGTATTCGACTCTAGAGAGTTAAGACCGGAGATATGGTATTATGAGGATGGCTATTGGCATCCCGGAGGAGCGGCGCTAATCACTTATATTCTAGATGAGGTGGCAGGGAATCTTAGTGATAGCGAAAATATAAACGACTGCCTTCGCAGGATACGAGGGAGGCTAAGGCTGAAGCCTATCGAATTCGACATAAGCCACCCCTACTTTATTGGTTGTAGGGATGGTATAACATTAGATCTGAGAACAGGGAAGGCAAGGAAGGCGGCGTGGACAGATCTTATCAGCCTGCCACTACCAATAAAATATGATCCCTTTGCCCAGTGTCCTAGGTTTGTTGAGTTCCTTGAGGGTATCACCGCTACTGATGACGATAGGCTTGGTGTCATTGACTTTTTAGCTAGCCTACTGATCGCGGAACCCATGGACTTCTTTGTGGCTGCACCAGGCCTGGGAAGTAACGGCAGGACTGTACTTAAGAATTTCATAAGGGCTTTTGTAGGTTCCGATAGCTGCAGATCAATCCCTTTAAAGGATCTAAGTAATCGATTCACAACAGGATTCTTGACAAGGTGCAGGACCAACTTCTGCAATGAGACAGAGATTAACACGATTATCCTTGAATTTATCAAAAGGGGGTCTGAGAAAATGCCTGTAGAGCAGAAGTTCAAAGGCATGGTTAATATGCTGCTATATTTAAAATATTTCTTTGATACTAATACCATGCCAATGATTGCAGATACCTCTTATGGTGCAGAGAGGAGAATAGTTAGGTTTGACTTCCCGTATCGGTTTGTAGATAATCCTAACCCCGATGAGCCAATGGAGAAGCAACGGGACCCGGATATTCTCAGTAAAATCACTACTGAAGAAGAGCTGTCAGGTGTCCTTAACATGGTCCTGGAGAGAGCACCTGAGGTAATTAGGCAAAGAATGATTCACCACCGGGAGGGAGGACTGCAGGAATACGGCCTACAGTCGAGATCAGGTGACGTATTCATTGAGCTGTTCCTTGAGGCTACAGGAAACTATAACGACCGGGTCCATATTGCCACCATTAAGAAGCACTATCAAGAGTACTGTACAACGACAAATTCCAGCCTATTAAGCTTCAAGGCTCTAAAGACGTTGATTGAGGATAAACTAAAACGCTATTTAGAAGCTAATTGTAAAATCGGTAACGAGAACAAAAGAGGCTACAAAGCAGTAAAATTTAACGAAGAATTATTCAAAGGTGTTATGGATATTCTCAAAAACGCGAGAGCAGAAGGCGTATCCGTATTCCAAGCACTTATCATGACATATCCTGATGAGCTGCAAAACACTACCCTTACTACTAAACACTACCAAGACACTACCACTAAAACCACTATCAGTAGTATATATAGTAGTGTTGTAGTGAAATATAGAGAGAAAAAGGAAAAGAGGACTGAAGAGGGTAAGGGGAATGGTCGAGATGAAGGATTCCCCACAGAGAATTTGCCTTCAAAAAACCCTACTTTCACTACTACACTACCAAAAGAGCCATTAGATAACGATTTTGGTGGTAGTGATAGGGTAGTTAAAGGCAGTAGTGTGGTAGCGGAATTTTTGCAGGACGGTGGAAAAGCTAGCTTAGACCGATTGATAGCAGAATTCCCTGAGGCTAGTATATTCGACCCACCGTGTCCGGTTATGCTGGCTGAAGGTGGTCAGAAGATTACCTTTGATGAGCTGGAAGCCTGGAAGCGGAGGACTTGGTCTACTGTGGAGGAGGAAGTCAAAGATTTCCTTAACTGGTATGTAGGGATCAAAACTCAAGCTGCAGTAGTGGCAGAAGCAGAAGCAGAAACAAAGAAGGAGGCTGGTTATGGTGGAGAAGCTGCTAGCACTTGATTTTGAAACTGCAGGAGGAGAGACTGCGGTATATGGTGGTAAAGGAAAGCCTAAGTTCCGGCTGGATGCAAGGAAGGCAACACCAAAGCTGCTATCATATGCGACAGAATCCGGCGCCGGCCTCCTGCAGCCTGACGAGTATGTGAGGATCCTTCCTATCCTTGCCAATCCTGAGGTAGTGAAAATTGGCCATAACCTGGCCTACGATCTTGGACTGATCCGAGCAGCTTTAGGGTTCCGGGTTCCGGTGGTCAACCTCTTTGATACCATGATTGCCTACCAATTGCTGATATCAGGGCTTTATGAGAACTCACTCAAGAGGTCTAGCTTGAAGGCGGTAGCTAAAGATCTGCTTGGTGAAGAGCTGGATAAAGGAGTACAAGCCTCGGATTGGTCGGGTGTCCACAGCAAAGAGCAGCTTGAATATGCTCTGAAGGATTCCGAGATACTGATTCATCTTTATCCTGTACTGAAGGAGAAGCTGCAGGAAGCTGGCTTATCCCGGGTGGCTCAGATTGAGTTCAACTGTATACCGATGACTGTTGAAGCCATGCAGACAGGCCTCCCGATAGATATTGAAGGGCTGCGGGCTAAGATAGCCTCTCTCACCCGGATTATAGAGGATAATGAGATGGCAATAAAGGCTATTGCCAAAGAAGTAGGCTGGAGATCTCCGAGTAAAGATAAGAAGAGACAGGTATTGAACCTGGCTAGTCCACAGCACCTTAAAGCACTTCTGCAGCTGGTCTATGGCGGCGGTGATGGTGACGGTAGTGAAGTTAAAGACTCTTCTGAAGCCACCATAAAGGCTCTTCTTCAAGCACAACCCGAGAAGTCATTAGCTGGCCTCCTGCGAGACTTGAAGAAGTACGATATGCAGAGACGGTTCTTGAGATCCTGGCTGAAGAACCACGATAACGGTCGAATCTATAGCAGCTATCAGCAGATTGGGACCAGGACGGGAAGGTACACTTCCACCGGTCCTAATGCGCAGCAGATCAGTAAAGATCTGCGGTACCTCTTCAAAGCTGGTCCCGGTCGGGTTCTGGTGGAGTGCGACTATTCTAATATAGAAATGAGGCTGGCCGCAGAGATCTCCGGAGAGCCCACTCTGATTGAGATGTACCGGGAAGGTAAAGACGTTCATAAAGCCACTGCGGCTAAAGTATTTGGAATCTCAGAGGATGAGGTAACACCGGAGCAGAGGAAGATAGCGAAGGTAATTAATTTTGGCGCTTTATATGGTGGCGGTGTCCACTACCTGATAGAAGCACTACCTAACTTGAGTGTGGAGGAGGCTTCTTCCTATCTGGATGCCTTTAAGATGGGTTATCCCGGCCTGTTGACCTATTGGGACCGGTGCAAGAATCAATCTCTAAGGGTAGTGGTCAATAGCAAAGAGTATCATGTCGCTAGATCTGCATTAGGTAGGCTGGAGTATGTACCACGCCGGGATGAGGCTACAGGACAACGGCATAAGAAGCTGAAGAATAGGCTGGTCAATGTACCTATCCAAGCTACAGGTGTAGATCTCTTCAAGCTGGCTTCTGGTTTGTTGTACCGGGAGTTCTGCAGGCCTGAATATGCAGAATTTCAATTTCTGTTATCTTTGCATGATTCTGCGCTCTTGGAATGTCCTGCGGAGAGGGCGGGGGAGTGCGCTGGTTTGGTCGAACAGGCGTTCATGACAGCGGCTGCAGAGATCTTTGAATATGCACCATGCAAAGCGGACATCAAGATAGGTAGGGATTGGTCCTTTGCAGAGGAGGCCCCGGCATGTCGGTAAAGAGCAAATCCAAGTCTCGTCTTTGCCGCAGGAATTTGCTTAAAGAGAACACTCGGGCCAGGCTTCGGGCCAGGGAGAGGGACGCGGCCAGGGACAGGACCAGGGCGAAGGCGAAGTTCGACCGGCAGGACTACGACGGCCACAGCTCCGAGGAGGGGGCGGGGGGCAAGACCGATTTCAATAGAGTGAGGTAAGAAATGAGTACTGAAAATGGCCCTAAAGCGCTTAGAATTGCACTGAAAAAGCCCGATGATGCACGCAGGCTTATCCGACGCGTATTAGCGGAGATCTTCGCTCAGAGCGCGGAGGTTGAGAGCGCGGGCAAAGTCGCCAACCTTCTAACCGTCTGGTTAAAAGCGTGGGAAATAGATAAAATTTCAGATATAGAAAAACGTCTTGAAGTCCTGGAGAAGGCGAAGGAGAAGGACAAATGAAAGCTGGCGCCCTGGATCGAAGAGTAACGGCGCTAGAGGCCAGGTGGCTTGATGCGGATGCGGATAGATCAAAGATCCGTGCATTTCTTTCCAAGCTCACCGACGAAGAGCTTGATCAGTACGGGGAGATCGCACTGCGGTATGAGTCCGGCGTCGCACTGACCGAAGAAGAAGAAGAACGATTTCTTGAAGAGCTGGCGGCCAAATATGGTTATGAAAGCTGAAGCCCTTAATCGAAGAATCAGAACGCTTGAGGCTGAAATACCGACTCAAGAACCTAAAAGTATCTGGAAAGAGATTCTTCCTCAATGCACCATCGAAGAGCTCCGCCGGCTCAGAAAGATTCGTCTGCAAATCATCGAAGAGCAGAGAGAACCGACCGAAGAAGAAGCATATTTCCTGGCAGAGCTGAGGACCAAATATGGGACTTGAGAGCTTGAGGAAACGTATCAACGATCTTGAGCAAAAGCACGCCGAGCCTGAGAAATTTGTGCTCCGGTGGGCCGATGAGGATGAAGATCCGAGCAAAGACGGCCCGGATGTTATCCGGCTGAAATGGTTGGATGAGCTTGAAAGGCAACCTTGAGAAGCGCATTGCTGTGCTGGAATCCAAAGGCTGCCGCAGGATTGAAACGTGGACCGATTACGTAAAATGGTGCTATGAAGGTTGCCCGAAGCCAGTTGAATGGGAACCCAAATTATTGGCTTTCATTGAAGAAGAGACTCAGAAAATCAATGGTCTAGGAGAAGAAAATGAGGATCCCCAATTTGCACAAGCGTGTTGAAGCGCTGGAGGCTCGGCAGGCTGCTAGCGGCGCCCCTAGTTGGTGTAGTTGGAAACGGCGCCTTACAAAATGCAATGCCCTTCTTGCTGGTCTGCCGTGGACCTGCCCAGGCCCAATGACTCCCGAAAGGGAGGGCTGGAGAGATGCGAAGCTGGCCCGGTATAAAGAATATAAAGAATATTTTGACGCTCTAGGTGGCGAAAAATGAGCATTAGTAATCTGCAAAAGCGAATTGGAACACTGGAATGTAGAAGCCAGGCGAAGGATGAACTTGTTCCGTTTTCATTTCAATGGCTGAACGAAGATGGCACACCGGCCGGTCCTCTGGTCCGGCGAAAGGTGCCGAAGATGAGACTCCGGGCTCTGGTGGATAAGAAACTGCCCGAGCCCCAGGCTTTGAAGAGGGAGGGCTTGGGGCTCTCTGATCAAAACCGATCGATCAGCTACAAAAAAAAGAACGTGATCGCAACGATGCGTGATTTCCTCCATATCATGTCCAATCTGTCTATTTTTGTCCATCTGTCCATGTCACCCGGCCAGGTAGAGGTAAAGCATGAATCCCTATAGCTGCCGGTCCTGCCGGCGATATGGCGGGCTCTTCTTGATCGGTGGGACGCATAAGGTCAAGTGCAAACCTCGAGGCCTGAGGGATATCCCTCTTCCTGGCACCTGTCCCGGCTGGGGTCGGAGAGGATCCTCTTGAAGGCTGGCCGGAGATGGCCTAAAGATCTTATGTGGACTTCTCCCCGGAGCCTGTCCCAAAGCCACATAAGATATAATCGCAAGCGGGAAGGAACCCCTGCGCCCGTGGGCGTAGGGGTGGTACGTGCAACTTGCAGCCTTCTCCGCCTGGCAGGCTCTCCTCCAGGCCAGGGGCTAAATCACTTCTGGCTAACTTGTGATTCCTATAGACTATGAACTGTCCTATCGTCAATTGCCCGCTCTTGGTTAATCACTATCGGCTAAAACCAAATTCTGCCATAGAATCCGGCGCGTAACCCTAGGGGGATTGACCCCGAAAAGGTATCTATAAAATTATCTTATCCCTAGTCGGCTCTTCTGTGGGTTATATATCCCAGGGCGGGTAACCTGCAAATCTCAAAATTAGCTCCATGACATTTCCTTAAGCTTCTTAAAAATGTCATAGAATTTTGCCACACACACACACAAATATATTTTGGATTTCTACAAAGAAACATTTAAATATCTAGCGCGAAAATAGGATTTAGCATGAACGGCAAAAAGAAGGAAAAAATCGTGGATCACAAAGAGATCGAAAAAATGGTTTTGGGAATAACTCATTGTGACGGCATCGTGCCTAGACAAGGCTATATCCACATTTGGGACATTTTAAAAATGGCCCAAGGACTAGGTATAAGCGAAAGAAAGACCAAAGAAGCAATCAACTATCTCCATTCGCGCGACTTTATGGAGACAATGCCAGGCGATTTCGACGAATATAAGGTCACTTCTGCAGGAGAGAAGCACTTGGTAGAATTGGTGGCAGAAGGCGCCATTACGGAATCCTTGGCAAAAATGTGACGAGATGCAAAATGTCCATCTAGGCTCCTGCAGGAAGATCTCCGGGGAGGAGGCCCTGCGGAAGGCCAGGGTGATGAAGGCGGAAGCCTTGGGAATTGGAGAACCTACGGGCCTAAAAAGGTCCATATAGTAAAAAGAATCATGTAAGAGACTATCATGGCAAATTCGGAGGAGCAGGCCTCTACCATCAGCAACCTTACCGCGCTAACAGAGTTTAAGGCCGGTGTGGTTCGAAGCATGAAGCAATATAACGTGGGTGAAGTCGAGACTTTCGATAACGCGGATGATTTTTTGGCGGATCTACATAACTCCGAGTAATTCCCATGCCGTATAAGATAGACCGTACTCAAGAATTTAAAGATCAATATATAAAATTAACCAGAAGAAATAAAGCATTACGGGATAAGCTCGACAAAAAAATCTTGCAAGTTGTAAATAATCCTGTATTAGGCGAGCCGAAAAGCTATAATTTGAAATATACACGTGGGACACACGTTGATCCGTATGTTATTGTTTATATGATTTTTAGCGATACTATTCTGTTTTTATATGTAGATCATCATAATTGTGTTTACGAAGATGCCCCTAAAGTGTTTAAGGACATTGAAATAGAATTCCCCGAACTATGGGCTAAAATGTCACCTGAATTGAAGCGCCATTTAAAAGGCTGAGATCTCATTTTTATTCGTGAGCCTTTTAAAATTCGATTAGGCCCATTTCTCTTGCTCGCCTAGGCTGCTCTGACACCAGAAAAGATTTATTTCAGCCAGGCGCAAGGTATGAGCCAGGGAGGAGCAATGCAAAGAATTCATGCGCCTTTTGATGAGCCTACTTTGGCGCAGATCGACCGGGAGGTTGATAAAAAAGGCATTAGTCGGGCTCAATGGCTCAGTTCTGCAATAGGCTCATATTTGCGCCTTCTTGAGTTCACCAAAGGCGCAGATCCGGCAGAGATGGCGCAGGAATTGGCGCAGCTCAGGAGCACGCACGAGAGCCAGTGGAGAGAGAGCCAGCAACTTAAGCGGGCCGAAGAAAAAGCACGCGAGGACCTGGAGCAGACCAGGCGCAAACTGAGCCAGCTTGAGGATCAGATGGCAAAGGCCTTGATGGAGCTGGAAAAAGCACGCTCTGACATGCTCCTTTTGGAGCGCGACTTGGCGCACTACCAGGACACTATCAAGCTAAAGGACCAAGAGATAGGGTTTCTTCAGGCGCACATTGCCCAGCTCGTTCAATCGATCAGCCAGTTATCCCTAAAGCCCGGCGAAGAGGAGATCAAGAAAAAGGGCTGGTGGCAGTTCTGGCGATGAAATGTCTGAAGCGATTTCAAGTAACCATAATATATATAATCTTGGCAGTTCATTTACCATAAGGAGAGATTGTTATGGTTGAAACAAAAATAGTAGAATTTAGAGTATTGAGAAATGCACTGATTAATGGCTTGATCCATCTTTCCAACGTCTCTGACAAAGCGGTTGTTGCTGCCATTACTCATCCAGAAGAAGGAATATTAGGATTTAGCTTGAACAACGTATTGACAAACGATGAGAATCCTGAGTATCAATCGTCTGCTAGTTACGCATTAGTGATAGGGGAAGAAATAAGCGCCTTCCCAGAACGTATAGATCCAAAAGATTGGCCTGTATTCTATATTTGTTGTACAGAGCAGTTCATTAAATCTGTTTCTACCCTTCCGCCTAGAAACGAAAAATTTCTCGATGTGAAACTTTACCAAACAAAAGATACCACCATACCTAATACCGTAAAGAGTGAAACGGTGATTTCAGGAGAACACAATTCGCATACAGCATCAATTATACGACACTCAAGTTCATTGAACGATAAGAGTGAGTTGAAAGTAGATGACGCTCAATTAGCACTTTACAGATAATCCTAATGTTATAGAGGCCAACGCAAAACACTGGTGGCAGTTCTGGAAATGAGAAAAATATGGCTAGTTCAAATATTCTCCAGATCCTAGAAGAACATGATGGTTCAATGGAGCGTAGCCAATTAAGAGCTCGTCTTCGTGGATTTGGTATTGGCCGCATTAACAGGAAACTTGCAGAGCTAGCAAAGGAAGGCTCGATAAAAATATCTGGAGATACTATTATCTTGGTACCTACCTATAGAGCCGAACAAATGCTCCGATGTGGGAATGTAAATGAAGACGGTAGCGTAGAGCCAACCGGACATAAACAAGTTTCAATCCCGTATGACAAAACTTTATTTCGAGTTCTGGACGAGTCAAATACATTATGGGAAGAGATCACAGTGGACGAAGGCATGGTAGATCTACTCCAGGCAATTTGGAGACATGGGATACCAACCAATCACTCATGCCAAGGAGGGAAAGACGAAGAGGCTTGGATACGTTTTGCGTGGCATAAAGATGTGGTTCGCTTTAATGGCTTGGTTGGGCATCTTTCAGGGAGTGCGGGCAGGAAAAAATGGAATTTCCACAAAGAATCCCTTACACTTTCATTCCCGCCAGAACATATAGCGATAATGACTGAAGAATTGAATAGTAAACCTATCTCTCTGTAAATAGTTCAATTGAACCTTGAACTAATTTTTCTTTATCTTTCAAGATTGAGTATTTTTAATATATTGCTTTAAATTTATCTCTATCTCCGATTAATCATCATCTATCAACCGCGTAAAATCTCACGCGATCTATGCAGATTTCAGGCCTTATAGAGAGATGCCCAAATTAGTCAATAGTTCAGCTGAACTATTTTAGCATCAACACATATTTGCGTTTATCGGAATGCAACGGCTTGGTTTCGATATACTCCGTGATTGAAGCTAGGAGCATAGAAAATGTTTGCTTACTGAGTCTCATCTTCTTCCTGGCATCCTTCGCTAGCATCTTGCCGCCATTGGCCGCGATCAAGGCCCTTAGGATCTCCCCTCTGTCCTTCTGGAGAGGCTGTGGATCCACTCTCTCAAGCCGCGCCAGCCTTTGGCGATCAAAGGCTCTCTCCCTGGCTGTGGCTTCCTCCATGGTTTCCAGCCTTGCCCTGAGGTCCTGGAGCTCCTCCTCTCCCCCCTCCCCGGGCCCTACCCCTCTCTCCTCAATGGCGTCAAGCCTGGCCTGGAGGACCTCGAGGTCCTGGATCCTGGCCTCAAGGGGCGCTGTGGCCTGTTCGATAGCCTGCAAAATAATGGCCTCAAGCTGGCTGGATGTTATGATAAAAACGGGTTCTTCTATAGGCGGTACGTCTACATGCGATGCCACGGGGGCAAAGCTATTTATCCCAGTATCCACTACTTCTATCATACGTGTTATCCCCTTGCGGTGGGGTTCTCAGCACAGGGGGGTCGAGCCCCTGTGTTGAACCGATTTTTTGATTTCTGTTGCTACTGCTGATAGTAGTGATTAATATTAAATGTTATGCTATCATGTCGCAGCCTTCACTATTTTACGATCTCAGTAAAAGCTAATTCTCTGGGTGGGCCATTTCTCTTTTCCGCACCTCAGAAAGTTCTATGTCATTATTAAAATAATTGAGTGAAATGTAATAGAACTAAACCTCTAGACCGACAAATAAAAGCCTGTCTGAAATAGGAGAGAAGGCTTTAATAGAATACATCATCAATAAGTATGGAATATGGGGATTAATCATGAGAAAAGCACTGCCCTTGGCCTTGGTAGTATGTTTCTTCGCGATGCCCTGTCTAGCTTTCCCGGATAATGTTGCTGTTGACCCCTATATGGTCTATTTCGATCTAGGACTATCCAAGTCTGACTATATGATCGAAGTATCGGAACCAGTTATAAAAGAAGACCTGAATGGTGACACGCATACAGATTATGGATTCATGATCAGAAGTAGGGTAGGGATGACGCGGGTTATCAACTTTATGTTATTTTATAATAAAAATAATACCGTCCTGCCTTCAGAGAGCGATATGCAGCTGATGATAGATCTCGGGATGAATCAGATGCCCGGTGCTATGAATGTCCAAACTGCCACTCGCCCTGTCGATGATACTTTTGGAGGAGTCGCTTCATACGACTACGGGACCTCGATTGGCAATGTCAAGATGTATGGGTTGAGCTATTTTCCAGTCTCTCAGAATGGCACCCTTCTAGTGACTGTTGTCTCAACCTATCCATGGGAATCTGGGACGCTTCAGCTATTCCGGACTCTACATGTTGAGCGGGTATTTACGCCGCCAGAGGATTCTGATTCAAAGGAGGAGAACCTATTAAAAATGCCTTAGAGGAGGTGCTATGAGCTGGAGGAGCTGGGAATAACTGAGGAATGCTTCTGGCCGCAGTGGAGGAGGCCGGAGGAGCGATAAATATGAGCGGCCACTATCCCATATCTGAGGAGATCCGGGAGAGGCTGGCCTTGAGGACGGAAGGAGGGGAGTGAGCATGGACGCGGCAGATCTGCTGATGGAAGATATCAGAGCCCGGCTGAAGGAAGATCCGACCACAAAGGCCCGGCTGGTGAATGCACTGGAGAGGGTCAGCTTGAACGGTGAGGGTTATGTCTCTATGACCGACTCAATCTCCTTAAGGAATTTCTTGTGTGAGGTATACGAGCTGCCTGTTATGACTTTTGATAATGTCCACATATCACAGTTAAGGGGGTTGGGTGAGGAGATGCTTGCAGAGAACCGCAGATCCGAGCAATGAGCTCCACCTTTTTGCACCTCAGAATAGTTCTATAACACTTTTTAAGATATTGGTAGAATACCAAGATTGAATATA
>Ga0315275_10004169_pt1 | contig 13480 bp, 8 predicted proteins | sample YL17G03_0_MG_FD_205557 | JGI IMG/M metagenome (GOLD analysis project Ga0315275, IMG submission 205557) | Sediment microbial communities from Yellowstone Lake, YNP, Wyoming, USA - YL17G03_0 | ecosystem: Environmental > Aquatic > Freshwater > Lake > Sediment | place: USA: Wyoming | collected... | reverse complement strand
GGAGCACCTTCGCCGGATAATCGGATTCCTTCTCGGCGAGCTTGTAGAGTCCGTTGATAGAGCTCGTGATGAACTTCTCGTGCTCGTAGGCGGCCTTGAAGGCCTCGAGCGGGGAGGTCCACTTGAATTTCGGCTTGTCGATCGCCTCGAGCTCGACTCGCGCGTCGCGGTCGCGCAGGTGATCGAAGAGCTTCATCGCGTGAGCCTCTTCCTCCAGTTTCTGGACGCGCATCCAGCTCGCAAATCCGTCGAGGTTCAGCGAATGAAAGTACGCGGCCATCGAAAGATACAGATACGCGGAATAGAGCTCACGGTTGATCTGCTCGTTGAATCCCGCGTGGATCTTCTTGCTGATCATGAAATCACATTCCTTTCCACAGGCTGTGGATGTTGCAGTACTCGCGCGCCCAGACCTGTTTCGCCGCGATGGTGAAAACCGCTTCCGGCGCTTCCCCCGGCTTGAGGAATTTCCGGTACGCCTCGCCGTCCGCGATGAGCTGTATCCACTCTATATAGTGCTTCTCTTCCATCGGGTGAGGAACCGAACCGACCTTCACCTTGTAGCCGCCGGCCACCTTCTCGATCACGGGAACGTGCTTCTCCTTCGACGCGTCGGTCGTGTTTTCCTTGAGGAGCGCCATCGGTTCTCCGCAGCACACGAGCTCGCCGGCGCCGCCGTGGAGCACCTCGACGATGTTCCCGCACTTCGCGCATTTGTAGATTTCAAGTCTCTCCGCCATTTGAATCTTCCCCTTTCCGGGCCCTGTGGAGCCCGCGCTCCGGACCGGGGCCATTGTATTGCTTCACCGCGGCCAAATCAATAGTTCTCGCCGAGGAGCTCGAAATGCGCCTTCGGATGAGCGCACGCCGCGCAAACCTCGGGGGCTTCCTTTCCCTCGTGCAGATACCCGCAGTTGCGGCACCGCCAGACGACCTTCGCGTCGCGCTTGAAGACCCGCCCCTTCTCGATATTCGCCTTGAGGGCCTGGTAGCGCTTCTCGTGCTGTTTCTCGGCGACCGCGATCGACTCGAAAATCGCCGCGATGCTCTCGAAGCCCTCCGCGCGGGCAACCTTCGCGAAGCCGGGGTACATCTCGGTCCATTCGTAATGCTCCCCTCCCGCGGCCTCGGTGAGATTCTCGGCCGTCGTGCAGATGATGCCCGCGGGGAACGCGGCCGTGATCTCCACCTCCCCCCCCTCGAGGAGCTTGTAGAGGCGCTTCGCGTGCTCGCGCTCCTGGTTCGCGGTCTCCTCGATTATCGCCGAGATCTGCTCGTACCCCTCCTTCTTCGCCTGGGCCGAGAAGTAGGTGTACCGGTTGCGCGCCTGCGACTCTCCGCAGAACGCGGTGAGAACGTTCTTCTCCGTCTTCGTACCCTTGAGCGCCATAGTTCAAGACCTCCTTGCATAGAGTTTTCGCGCTGCCAAATGTCACTCCGATCTATCCGGAACGCCCGGCTCACCGGCCGCCGTGACCCTGTAGCCGAGCGATTCAACGGCTCGCGTGAGCCCGGCGAGGTCGAAGCCCGAACCTGCGACGATCGCCTCCCCCTTCCTGAGATCGACCTCGACGGATGCGACGCCCGGGCTCCCGGCGAGAGCGCGCTGCACGGCGTTCGCGCAGTGATTGCACGTCATGCCTTCTATCGAAAGGCGAATGATCCGGCCCTCCGCCGCCGCCTTCGGCGCCTCGCCTACCTTCACCGGTTGAAAAAAGCCGTACGCGAGAACGCCGAGGAGCGCCGCCGCGCAGATCGTGTTCACGTACCAGGGGAGCATCCAGTGGGCATGGGACATAGTATGGGCGACGTTTCCCCTGAACAGCGCGTCGAGCACGAGCCCCGCGACGAGCGCCGATACCGCAACCGCGGCGAGGTAGATCACCGCGATCCGCTTTCCCATGATCTTCCAGACGGTCGTGATTGTCGCGGCGTTCGTCGCGGGACCCGTCATGAGAAACACGAGCGCGGCCCCCGGGGAGACGCCCTTCATGATGAGCGCCGCCGCGATCGGCACGGAGGCGGTCGCGCAGACGTAGATCGGAATCCCCACCGCCATCATGATAAGCATCGAGACGATCCCGCCCCCGAGGACGCTCGACAGGTAATCCTCCGGAACCGCCGCCGAAATGGCGCCCGCGATCAGAATCCCGATGATGAGCGCCTTGTTGACGTCCCTCGGCAGCGTCACGAAGCCGTACTTGAGACCCCGCAGCAGTCCGCCGTGATTCCGCGCGCCGCTGCAGCATTCGGCGGTGCATGCCGACCGCTCATCCGGCGCCGCGCCCTTCTCATACCCGAAGAGATTGACGAGAATCCCGCCGAAAAGTCCGCTCACAAACGCTACGACGGGCCGGAAGACCGCGAAGACGGGCCCGAGAAGGCTCAGGGTGACCATGATGCTGTCGACCCCCGTCTGCGGGGTCGAGATGAGAAACGACGTCGTCGCGCCGGCGCTCGCGCCGTGCCTGCGCAGGGACGCCGCGACGGGGATAACGCCGCACGAGCAGAGAGGAAGGGGAACCCCAAACATCGCCGCCTTGAAGACCTGCCAGAAACCCTTTCCGCCGAGATGCCGCTCGACGGTCTCGGGCTTCACGAGCACGGAGAGAAGACCCGCGACGAGAAATCCGAAGAGGAGAAACGGCGACATTTCCCGCAGCGTCTCCCAGATCGAGAGCCCGAACTCAGCAACGAAGTCGTGCAAGATTCCTCTCCTCCTCGCCGTTCCGCAGGATGCCTACGCGGGTCAGCGCGAAATCGTATCTCACCGGATCATCCGGCGATATCTCTCTGAATCCCTCGGTTATTTCGCGCGCCGTCTTGAGATCGGCGGTGCGCCGCCCAGTGAAGCCGAACCTTTTTGAGATGCGGTACATATGCGTGTCGAGCGGCACGATCAGCATCGCGGGAGGGATCTCGCTCCAGCCGCCCGGATCGATTGCGTCGCGCCGCACCATCCAGCGCATAAACAGGTTCAGCCGCTTGCACGCGCTCCCCGACTCCGGGGAGGGGAGCAAGCACGCCCGGAAACCGCCCCCCTTGCTGAATACATACCGGGAAAAACGCGAAAGAGCCGGAGCAACGTCGGAATCCCCCGGATCGAGCTTCGCGTAGAAAAGCTCCCTGAGCGAGCCGTGCTCCTTCAAGGCCGCGCGGATACCCCTGAGCATCGAAACCATATCGGCGCCCGTGATCCAGCGATGCCTGAAGCTGTGCAGAGCGCCTTCGACATCCTCCCGGGATGCGTCGAGCAGCCAGAGCGCAGGATTGCTCCCCAAGGGTTCGAGAACGCGCGCGACGCTCCCGCAGATCTGTTTCACGGTGCCGAATGCGAGCGACGAAGCGATCAGGGCGACGACCTCGCGATCCTCCGGGCTCTCGTACCGGTGCACGAACTCGAGCGGATCAGGAGAGACATAGCGACGATCGTTGTATTTCCGGTACAGACCTTCGAGAGCGGCCCGATCCGGCACGCGGGAAACACTTCCAGATACCGCCGTCGAGATCAATTCAACCCCTCGCTCCCCTCTTCCTGCACGCGGGGCACAATCCGAGAAACTCGACGCGCCGCTCGAGGACACGGTACCCCGTACCCCGTACAATACCCTTGTCGCATTCGGTGAGCTTTCCGCCGGACGGCACATCATCGATCCGCCCGCAGCGAGTGCAGCGTATGTGCGAATGCTCGTCCATGGTCCCGTCGAAACGTCTCGGTGAGCCGCCGCTCCCCAGGCGGTGTATGATACCCTCACGAGAGAGAATCTCCAGGTTTCGATAGACGGTGCCGAGACTGATCCGGGGAAGGCGCTTCCGCACGCTCTCGTACAGCTCGTCGGCGCTCGGATGCGAATGGAGCTTCATGAGCTCCTCGATGATCATGCTGCGCTGTTTCGTTTTCCGCACCGGAACGCTCCTGCTAATTTATAGTAACAGTAATTATTATTGATAATGAGGCGCAGCCAGAACGATGTCAAGCGTATTCGTATGGGGGAATTTCTCCGCCCGACATGATCTTCCGCTGCGAACGCGGATGATCGGAGAGCACCGAAAAGGGGAAGGGGCTCTCTCAACGGTACGTTGTCTTCACGGTCCCCCAGTCGACATGCTCGACACCCGTGCTCGTCAGGGAAACGACCTTCCTGACGTCGACATAGCTGCAGGGGCGCGCCAGAGTCCCCGAACAAAGGCCGGAGTATGACCTTCCCTGCACGAGCACCCGCTGGCCGGTGTAGGCCGCGAGATCGATCGCATCGGAGACGAGATAGCATTCCGTGAGCGGCGCCTCGGAGGTGAGAAGAAAGGAGCCGCAGAAGCAGATGGAGACATCGGGCCTCGGAACATAGCTCAGCACGCCGAGGATGGTCACGGGACCGTCATCGGCTCCGTAGAGAGCCCCCGGGATCGTCAGGCTCAGGAGACACGTCAAAAGGGACAAGGAAACAAGCCGTTTCATCATCGATTCATCCCCTCCCCGCCGTTTCTGTTTGGGGGCTTCCCGCATCGAATGCGGGAAGCCCCCGGTACGTGCTACCTCAAGAGCACCATTTTCCTTGTCATCCGCTCACTGCCGCAGACGAATCTGCAGAAGTAGATACCGGATGTCACCTGGCGTCCGTAATCGTTGGTGCCGTCCCAACGGTATGTATGGATGCCAGGCGTCACGGTGCCCTCGAAGAGCGCCTTTACGAATTCTCCTTTCACATTGTAGATTCTGAGCTCGGCGCGGCCGCTGAAGTTCGCCGGAACGCCGAACTGGATCGTCGTGACGGGGTTGAACGGGTTCGGATAGTTCTGCGAAAGGGTGAACTGATCCGGAATCTCCGGAGTCTCCTGCCCCTTCGCGGCATCCTTGCCGACAACCGACGTTGCCGTCCCGAGCCAGTTCAGAACCCGGCCGAGCACCGCGGCCCGCGTCGTCGCGCTCGTGATGTAGTTGAAGTTGAATGCGAAGTACACGGACGCGTGGTAGGTACCGACGTACCGCATCGCCGCCGCGCTGTCGGGCGCCACCGGGATCATCGGCCAAACACCGTCGTACTGCTTGCCTTCCTTGTAGTAGAAGGCGAGCATGTCTTCCTCGGACAGGAAGCCCTCGGAAGTGGTGCTCGACAGATGATACTTGAAGACGACCTGGCCGCCCGTATAGGTCGTCGAGCGCTTCAGCTCATCGGGATAGCTTCCCGATATCGCGAACCGCTCGCCGTTGCCGATCGGATCGCCCGACGTGCTCCAGAGGTACCGGTACGTAGAGCCCGGATCGTCCGCCACGTATGCAGCACCCGTGTGCTTCTCCATGAACGTTCTGTTCGAGGAGTAGTACGAGAGGTCCTTCCCGAGGAAGAAGATCCGCTGCTTGACACCGTCGTTCAGCGCGAGGAAGTTCGTGAGCAGCGTCTGCTGCGCGGTGGTGAAGTACGTCCCGTGCTCGGCAATGACGCCGATGTATGCATTCAACTGCGCGACCGTCGGCAGCGACGCATCGGCCAGGGTCAGCACATCGCACGTCTTCCCGATGGCGGTGAAGGCATCGATGTACATCTGGGCCGGTGTCGCCGTTCCGCCGATGAGCACGAGGTAGTCGCTCGCCGGCATGACGGTCATCTGGTACGTCGCCGCAGGAGCCGTCGCGGGATCGGTGGTTGTGTTGGCGGCGTTATCGGTCGCCGACACGTACACCTTGATCCTCGTCCGCGGCGGCTGGCCGGGAATGTTGCCGCTGTATTCGTTCGGCACTCCCGTCGGAGCCATCGCGGCCGAGCTCCAGCTCATCCCGTTGTCGGTGCTGTAGTAGAGCGTCGTAGACGCGACACCCGAGAGCGCATCGGCGACCTGCGTCTTGATGACGTAGGGGCCGACGTTGTCCCAGGTGCTCGTCGGAACCGTCGTCGAGATGAACTTCGGTCCCTCGGCGTCGGTGGCGACGCCCGCCACCATCACGTCATCGACGTACCAGCCGGGATACGTAACGGAGGCATCGCTGCCGAAGTGCAGCCGGACGATGACATTCTGGCCCTTGTACGGGGTGAGATTGAAGGTCACCTTGTGCCAGAAGTTACCGGTCGTCGTGCCCGAGAAGCACACCTCGTTCGGAATCCCGGCGGTCACGGACTTGGCAACGTTGTTGTACCCGATATCGGGCGTGATGATCGTCCACGTGGCGCCGCCGTTCGTGGAGATCTTCACGTTGCCGCCGTCGTAGCAGGTTCCGGTGCCACCCTCGATGTTGTACCACTGCCAGAAGCTGAGGGTTGCGTAAGGCTTGCTGCCCGGCACCGTGGTCGGCGGCAGGTCGAGCTTCGAGTTCGAGCTCACCGAGTAGTTGCTGGCGAGCTTGGTCGCCCACAGCTTGATGCCCGAATGGGCATCCATCGGACCGGTCGTGGGATCGCCCCACTCCCAGTCCTGGCCGGTGGCCGTGAAGCCGCCGTTACTCGCCTCGAAGTCCCACGCGTAGTAATCGACGATCGCAAACGTATGGTAGCCGACCGCCGGGGAGCGGCCCGTATTGGGAACCGCGGCGACGTCGCGAGCGAGGATGAAGTAATTGTACGCGTCGCCGACGACGGACGGGCCTGGAATCGAGGCGCGGTAAACGTCTCCGCCCACCGCCGCCATCGGAATCGTCACGTTGCCGCCGCCGTTCTTGTTGTACGTAAGGGCGACGTTGTTCGGATCGACGCCGACGTTGTCGGTGATCGTCGCTTCGACGACGTACGGACCGGCGATGTCGGCCGAGTTGCCGAGCGGCGCGTGAACGATCTCGGGAGGCGTGATGTCTGTCGTCACGCGGAACAGGTGCTTATCCGCGGGAGCGCCGGCCGGATGATAGCTCGTCGTACCGTCCAGGTTCGCGGCGCTGAGGTAGTACTGCACCGTCGTTCCGTTCGACTGGGCCGGGATGAACGCCCGGTACTCGTTCGGCGTACCCGTTCCGGTCATCGCGACCTGGACGGGACCCGAGCCGACGTCATAGGTGAGGTAGATTCGCGTCGGATCGAGGGTCTCGGAGTAGATCCGCGCGACCACCGGGTATGGATTGGTCATGTTCTCGGTGTCGTGGAGCGGCGTGTGGACGATGTCCGGCGCCGAGAGCCACGCGAGCGTCCGGTCCATGACCGCGGCCCTGCGTTCCGGCTGCAGGATGTAATACAGGTTGAATGCGAAGGCCACGGAACGGTAGCTTGCGGCGTTGTACTTGATCGCTGCCGCCGCGTCGAGACTGATCGGCGTGTGCGGGACGACGCCGTCCCACTCCTTGCCTTCCTTCTCGTACTCTCCCTGTATCTCGGCCCGATCCTTCGCAGTTCCGGTGCCGGTGTACTGGAATACGATCTCGCCGCCCGGATAGGTCGTCGAGCGCTGCCATTCGTCGGGATACGATCCCGCGATGACGAAGCTTTCGCCCGCGCCGATCGGGTCGCCCGGATATCCCGTGATCTGCCAGTAATTCGGGTTGTCCTGGACGTAGTTGGCCCGCAAGTACTGCTCGAGCCACGGCCGCGTCGTCGAGTTGAAGCCGAGATCGCGTCCCATGAGGACGAGCCGCTTCTTCATGCCCTGCGTGCCCGCGGCGAGGTACGCCGTAAGGCCGTTCATCTGGTCGGTCGTCAGCCCGCTCGGCTCATCGACGAAGATGTACTTGTAGAGCATCAGCTTGTCGGTCGTGAGCCAGCCCTGGGTCGTCCGGTTCCAGTAATCGGCGTCGTGACCGTAGGCATCGAGCGCCGCGCGGAACATGTCGAGCGAGGTGCCCGTCGTGCTGCCGCTCACGACGACGAGAACCGGCGCCGACGGCATGATGCCGAACGCATACAGATTCGCCGGCGCGCCCGCGGGATCGACGCTCTCGTTCGCCTCCGCGGACGTATCGGTCGCCTTCACGTAGAACTTGATCTTCGTTCCGTTCAGCTGGCCCGGGATCGCTCCTGACCACGCGTCACCCGTTCCCGCGGTCATCGGCACCTCGGTGAAGGTGGCGCCGCCGTTCGTGCTGTAGAAGATCGAAACGCCCGCCACGCTGGAAAGCGGATCCATCACGTGCGTCGTGACGGGGTACGGTCCGGCCGTGTCGAACGTGCTTCCCGGCACCGTCGTGCCGCTGATGACCGGCGGGATGTCGTCAACCGACGTGCTGCGGATCATGACGTCGTCGACGTACCAGCCGGGGTACTGAACGCTCGGGTCGCTCCCGAAGTGGAAGCGCACCATGACCTGCTGACCCGAGTACGCCGAGAGATCGAAGAGCTCCTGCTGCCAGAACTGCTGATTCGTTCCCATGAAGCACGGCTCTCCCGGGATCCCCGCGTTTACGCTTGGTGCCGTTCCATCGTAGCCGCCCATCGGCGTTACGATGCTCCACGTCGTCCCACCGTCCGTCGAAACCTTCACGTTCCCGCCGTCGTAGTTATTCTCGTTCGAGTACCAGTGCCAGAACGTGAGGATCGCGTACGGCTTGCTCGCGGCCAGCGCGATGGGCGGAATGTCGAGCTTCGCGTTGGCGGATGCGGGATAGTTGCCGCCGAGGATCGTGGCCCAAAGCTTCGCGCCGGAATGCGCGCCGCCCGGTCCGCTCGTCGGAGCACCCCATTCCCAGATGTTGCCCGTCTGGACAAAGCCGCCGTCGTCGGGCTCGAAATCCCACAGGAAATACTCGACGATTTCGAAGCGATACGCCCCGGTCGAGGGCATGCGCTTTACGTTGCCCGCGTAAGCCTCGTCCATGGCGTATATCCAGTAATCGAAATAGTCGCCGACATTCGTCGGTCCCGGGATGGCCCCATGATAGCGGCCGTCGCTCAGGAGCTCCATCCGCAGACGGTGCGCCATCCCGTCGTTCTTGGCGTACATGAGGTACACGGATTCTACGCCGATGTTATCGGTAGCCTCGGCGTAGATGTGATAGGGACCTTCCAGGTCGTTCGTGTTGCGAAGCGGCATGTGCGTCACGACGGGATCCTCGGTATCCCGCGCCACGCGGAAGATGTGCCGCGAGCCGGGGGCGCCCATGGGATGAGTCGTGACGTGGCCTTCCACGTCGCCCGCCGTGATGTAGTAGGCGACCTCGGTCCCGACCGGCTGGGCCGGTATGGAAGCCGCATACTCGTTCGGCGCGCCCGTCGCCGTCATATGGACGCTCACGTCCCCCGCACCCGCGTTGTACACGAGGAAGAAGGTCGCGGGATCGAGCGTGAAGTAGTCGGACGTGATGAGCGCCTTGACCGGATACGGATGCGCGGTATCCTCGGTATCCCCGAGCGGCGTATGGGCGATCTTCGGATAGCCCTGGAGCCAGTCGAGGATCCGGTCCATGAGCGCGGTGCGCGTCGCCGCGTCGGCGATGGCCTCGAACCCGAAGGCGAAGTAGACGAGCTTGTACGTTCCGTTATCGAACGTGAGGCCCGCCGTACCGGAGCTCGTAATGGCCTCCGGCGAGACGCCGTTCTTCACGACATCGTTCGCGGTCGCCGCCGCGGCTGGGACGCTCGGATCGTAGACGAACGCCGCCGTCGCGGATGCGATCGGGTTGATCTCGGACGGATAGGCCTGGTTGTTGGCCCCGGTGCCGCCCTTGATCTCGAAGGTGAATCCAAAGCCGACCGCGCTCGTCGCAACGCCGATCACGCCGCCGAGATTGACGTCGTCCTGCACGTACGCTGCGTGCAAGTAGTTGGCGTAGAACGGGGTCGTGCCGATATCGTAGCCGATATCCTGCCCCGTGATGAAGAGCCTTCCGCCCCCGTCGAGGTACGCGGAAAGCTCGGCGACGTCGACCGTGCCGAGAGTGGTCGTATAATCGTTGCCGGTGAGCCAGATGACCGATTCAAAAAGCGCCATCGTGGCTGCATTCGGCGCCGTGCTCACCGTAAGGTACGATCTGCCCGAACCGGTGACGGCCTGCTCGAAGTAGGTCTGGAACTCCTTGCCCGCGTCATCGTCGACGATGAGAACCTGCGCGCTCCTGAGGGAGACGTTGAGCGTAGTCGTCGCGCCCTCGGCCACGGCGATGCCATTCCTCGTCGTCGCGGGATACGGGAAGGTCGGATTAAAAACAAGGTCGTACGTCCCGACGGGAAGCGTCACGCTGTACTCGCCCGTCGCGGGATTCGTCGACGTTGAGAGAACAGGATCGCCGAGATACTTGATCGTGATGTCGGCTGCGATACCGGCGCCCGTCTCGAAATCGGTTACGAATCCGGCGATGAGGCCCGACGGAAGCTGGTTGAGCGTCACGTCGAGGGTCGTCGTCGCATTGGCTACGATCGACACGGTCGTCGTATAGGTGTCGTATCCGAAACGGCTGACCTGCACGGAATGATCCCCCGCGACGGCTTTCAGCGTGTAGTGACCGCTCGCGTCGGAGGATACCTGCTGGCCGGTATCCGTGAACCGTATCTTCGCTCCTTCGACCGTTCCGCCGCCGCTGCTGGAGATCGTTCCCTCGAGGGTTCCGATCCCCGTGAGGGCGGCCGATACCGCCGCGAAAGCGTTTACGCGGCCCCAGCCGTAGCTGTTGTCCATACCCGGATCGCCGCGATCGATGGCGGTCTGCTGCAGGAGCAGCTTCGTCTGCTCAACGGTAAGCGTCGGATTGGCCTGGAGCATCAGGGCCACAGTGCCCGTGACATGGGGCGCGGCCATCGAGGTGCCGCTCCAGTCAGTGCTTTCCCATGTTCCACCCGGAACCGATGAGAAGATAGTCACGCCGGGGGCGGAGATATCCGGCTTGGTCCACGTCCCGACGTAGGGAGGATAGTTCCACGTCACGGGACCGCGGCTCGAGAAGCTCGCGATCACGTCGAGACTGTCGGTCGCGCCGACGCCGTAGGCGCTCGGAACGTTGCCGGGGCTGCCCGTCGTCGATGCGCCGGGCCCGCTGTTCCCGATCGAGAAGCTCGGGAAAACGTTCGCCGCGACCATGTTGTCGGTCGGAACGACCATCTCCGAGTAGGTCCCCGTTCCTCCGAGCGACATATTAACGACCTGGGCGCCGTCATTCGTCGCGGGATTGTTGTCCGGGTCGATGATCCACTCCATGCCGCCGGCGACCTGGGCGAAGGTGCCGCTCCCCCCAGGAATAACGAGGCCGTGCATGAGGCGGGCTCCCGGCGCGACACCGATCGCATAGCCGCTCGCGCTGCCGCCGATCGCGGTGCCCGTCGTATGGGTTCCATGCTGATCGGAGTCATGAGGTACCGTGCCCGGGATTACGTTGCCGTTCGCGTCGAACTCCGCCCATCCCCCCGGATAGGTCGGGTCGGCGGGATTCAAGGTTTTCATCTTGCCGGAAATGTCCGGGTGAGTGATATCGACGCCCGTATCGAGCCCGCCGACCACTACGCCGGTTCCGTTGAACCCGTACGTGCTCCACACCTGCTTGGCGCCGATCTTCCGGATGGAATCCCAGACGGGCGCCGACTGCTGGAGCGTCGCATGGCCGCCGTCACTGGGACGCGGCGGCAGGGTCACCGTGAAGTTGTCGAACACTTCGCGGACATCCGGCCGCGCTGCTATCTCACGGATAACATCCGGAGTTGCCTGCACGAGGATCAGGTTGTCGATCCAGAATCGCCGGGTCAGTCTCACTTTGGGTTTCAAGGCCGGCGTCGCGAGGTACTGCACGAGACCGTCCTGAGTCTGCCCGGAGACGGCACGGAGTTCGGTGAACACCGCCTTCCTGTCCCCACGGAGCGTCTTCAGATTGGCCACGGAGCTCATCTTTACGATCGCCGTTACGTATTCATCCGGCTTTGCGGTGGACAATTGCACTCCGAGCCCCGGTGCGATCTTGGCCTTTACCCCTTCAAGGGGATCGGCAGACTGCACCGAGGGGAACAGGATAATGAGTGCCAGAAGTACCGCCGCGCAGCTCAATAAGGCTTTTCGGTGTATCATTGCGAGTCCTTTCTCCGCGATTCCTTGCAACCGCGGATCGTATTGATCGCGCTAAGAAACAGAGACGGTTTCTTCCTGACCCATTATCCTTTGTACTTCTGGGGGTACCTGATTTCGAAGTAGTTGAACCTGTAGTCCTCGACCTCTCCGAACAGGAATTGCCCCGCCGGGCTCACGTCGACGTCGTCATAGGAGATTGCGCATCGGGCCCAGAGCTTGGTCTCATACTTGGTCACCCCTCCACCGCTCTGCTGCCCGAAGGACGAAGTATTCGGGATGTCAAAGCAGGTAAGGTACCAGATTTCGAGACAGGACCACGTATTGGGGAACCATCCGTAGATATTGAAGCTCTCGTTGAACACCCGTTCGTTACTCCCCCATGCTTTGTCCTCATTGCTGTCAACCCAGAGCGACAGGGTGAGATCGCGATCGAACTCGGAGGCCAGACGCTGCGACGGTTCCGGAATGCGGATCTTCCACAAGGCGAGCGCAATCTTGTGCGGTTGCCAGAGATTGCCGTTGATGAACCACATGCCGTCGCACGTGACCGAGGTTGGACCGAGCTGCTCGATCCCCTTCTGCCAGACAACGACCTGTGGATAGGGAGCCGGCGCCGGCCCCGCAACGGGCCTGGCGGCCTCGCCCTGCAAACCGTTCGTAAGCGCGACTTGGCCCGTAGCGAGGTAGGCCTGGACATCGACCTCCGCGGGGAGATTCTTCGAGCACAGGCGCACCACTTTCTCCGTGCCGGTCACGATGGGATCGTCCTGCGCGCTGAGGGCGGATGCGAGGACCAGGCATACGAGGCAAACCAGGGAAACGATCAATTGCAACTTCATTTCGAAGTCCTCCTATGCTGATCTCAATTGCTCATCGCTTGGAAGCGTGAGCGCTCACAACTATACGATTTAGTCGGGCGCTACGATCACCTCCTTCCGAACCCGGCGAAACGCCGGATAGGACTCGAATATCTCCATATGTTCTAAAGGCTTGCGCTCTGTCCAGCTGGTGATGCCGAAATCATGGAGGTGCCCCAGTACAGCCACAAAGAGTCAAACGCCAAGCTTGTTCCCGTCGAACCGTTTCCGGGCAGGTCCAGACAGGATTCCCCCAGGTCAGGCGATTGGTGAGTCTGCTATCTTACTAGATTCGGGTGGGTGGATTCTATCATAACGAGGCGAAAAAGTCAATCCTCCGCTCAGGAGAAAGGCATTGTGGCGGGACGGCAGTTGAGCGGCACATCCATCCCCCGTTCATTTTTCGGCCTCGGCCCCCACAATGACTTTCGTCGTGGAGCTCGCGATCACGTAGATCCTTTCGTTGTTGCTCTGGGGATCGATGGGGATAATAAAGAAGCCCTTTTTGACTCTGCTGTAACCCATCGATATGCCGCGTATCATTTCGCCGTCTTTGAAGACGACCTTGATCTTGATGCCATGGAGGGCCTTCTCGTCCACTTCCCCGAATCTCGTCTTTTCCCGGTACTGTGGATTCCCCTCGGCGCTTTTCACGAAGAACACGGCCTTGAGATCGGCGACCTTCACCTCATGGATGGTCCCGACCCCCGGGTCCAGCGAAGTATTCA
>Ga0315275_10004168_pt1 | contig 13482 bp, 11 predicted proteins | sample YL17G03_0_MG_FD_205557 | JGI IMG/M metagenome (GOLD analysis project Ga0315275, IMG submission 205557) | Sediment microbial communities from Yellowstone Lake, YNP, Wyoming, USA - YL17G03_0 | ecosystem: Environmental > Aquatic > Freshwater > Lake > Sediment | place: USA: Wyoming | collected... | reverse complement strand
CTCTCCAGGACGCGGAATGATCCCTCCCTCGGGTGGCTTTGCCAGAGTATCCAATCCTGCAGCAGACCAAGGCAAAGCTTTTCTGGCGCTCGCAACGGCAATCCGCTCCAAACCTCCTCGTTGGTAAAGTGATACGCCTCCGGACGCTCCGGAGCGTCGACGCCTTTGGTGAGTGACTTGCGCCAGTAGTTTCGCGCCGGGTCCCAGACCGAGAATCCACCGTCGACGCGCGCGTACAGAGTGAGCCCAACCATGGGTGGCCGTCCGGGCTTGCGCGGCCAGAAGTCGGGCGGCTGCCCTGACTGGATGTGGCTCTCATCATGAAGCAGGCGTCGGATCTTGCCCTTTAGCGTCCACTCGATGCGCGCACCGTTGCGCCCGTTGCGGCGCCCGAGCGCCGGCAGGCCGGCCCAAGTACGGGTGAGCACCCACCAAGCCACGTCGAGCAGGAAGCTCTTCCCCAGTCCGTTGTCTCCCGTGAACAGATTCAACCGCGATCCGGGTTCAATCTCGGTGCGCTCAGCGGGGCCGACTCCCTGGAGGATAAGCGACTTCAGCATAGGTCCTCCTTACTGCAACAGGCCACAAGTGTGAAACAGCAACCCGCTACCCAGAAACCGTTCTCTCCCTGCACGCTACACTCGGAAGCGGAGGAACCCCGGCAAACTCGAAGAGCCAACATCACATGATCTCGCTTTTGTCGAGGGCCAGCTGCTCGGCCTCGGTAGCGTTCTTCCGCTTGCCGCGCTTGCCAGCTTTGGCATTCGGAGACGGGACCTCGCAGATTTCCTCCAGCCCGTGGGCGATGGCGAGCGAGCGATCCTTCTTGCACTTCTCGCGCACGCGGTCGGGCCAGAGACTGTAGGCGAGGTGCGCCCAGTCGTAGTCGCCGGCTTCCAGCTTTTTCCAGCAGGCTTCGAGGTCCTTGCGCCATTTCAGCAACCGCAAGAGTTTCCAAAGGGGGCAGGCGGTAATGAGCACCCCGTCGTTCAGGTTTGGCTTCCAGCGCGGTGCCCAGGCGAGCAGTTCCTGCTTGAACTCTTCGAGCTCGCTCTGCAGTGCAACGGCGGCCTGTAGCTCCTTCGTCCGCTTCTCGTTACGCAGGCGCGGGATGTCTCGTTCGAGGTCGTTCAGCTTGGGCTGCACGAAGTCGTTGACGCATGCGTAGAGCGTCTGGTCCGTGAGACGGTGGTAGTAAATCCAGAGCGTATAGCTGCCAGAGGTGGTGGAGAGCGGCCAGTAGATGGGCGCCTGGCGACGGCTCTTGGAGTAGCGCTTCAAGTGGTCGGCGAAGAAGCCGGAAGGCTTGCGGAAATACTCGCGCAAGGTGCGCACGCCTAGAATCTCGCAGGCTTCAGCACAGTGGTCAGTGGTCCGTGGTCGGTGGTCTGCAGAGAAGTGGTCAGTGGTCAGTGGTCGGTGGTCAGTTGATTCAGGCTTGCCACTGGCCACTGCACACTGGCCACTGCACACTGCTTCCAGCACCTCGCGAACACGGCGCTCGATGTCCTGCGGATGACTTGGGTCATCCACGAGGATGCCGTCCCACGGGATGTGCGCCAGATATGTCGGCGGGATATCGCCTGGGACGGGCAAGCCTTGCGCCGTCTGCAGCATGCCTGGCGAACAGATCGGCAACGGATCGAACGGCTCTGGCTCTTCCGGCAGGGGTCGGGCACCGGTCGCAAGGCGAACATCGAAGCGCGCGAAGACCACGCCTACCGCCCACGAGACGAGTTCGGCGGCCAGTCTCGCAGCATCGCCGCTCTCTTCCGCCTCATTTTCCTCGCTGTCTGCGGCGACGTGAGCGTTGGCGTCGTCCTCCTCTGCGGTCTCACTGGTGCTACGGAAACCTTCGGCGATCGTCCGGCGATCGATGCCGTCGATGCCGTAGAGTGCGAAGCAGCGCTCGTCGGTCTCTGCCTGAATGGCAGCCATCTGGCGCTCAGTGTCACGCACGCGCTCGGCCCATGCAGCGGTGCACCCAACAACAGTGTCGCCCGCCACTTGTAAGATCGCCGGCAGCACAAAAGCATGCGAGAACTCAGTACGCGTGTCGAGCGAACGTCGCAGCGACCAACCACGCGAGGCGAGCGACCCAAGAGTGATTCGATGAGCAGGGGTGATCGGCGGAACGGGTGTACGCTGGATGAGTCCGTTCTGAAACTGGATGCGAACAGCATCCGATTGAAAGCGTATAAGTGCCGCAAACGCCGAAGAGTTGAACAGGCAGTGGAACGCACGGAGGGAATCGATACTGACGAACGCGGCCATCTTGCCGTCGCTAAATATTGCGCCTGCGGGCAGCTGCTGGGCCGAAAATCTAGCCCCGCGTCGCGGCCAAGTGAGGCCGGGACGGAGGTAGTATTCAACGGACTTGATAATCCTCGACCACCCGGAATCACCGTACAACGGATCAGCCCAAGCCTTCATCTCTTTCCCGTTTCTCTCCCAGTTGAGCACCAGGTGAAGGTCAGCGTAAAACGGGGAGAACTTCCCGCCCTTGGCGAAAGGGAACCAGCGCTCGGATAGTGTGGCTCTTGGTACTTCCCACCATGCTCGCACGAAGCGGAAATCGTCTGAGGTTTGCGTGCCGACTCTTGCTGTCCGCCCGTTGGCCTCGAAGGGCGGGAACTCCGTGAACAACCGACGAAGCCGCTCGGTTACCCAGTACGCAAACGGTGAACCCGGCACTCGCGAAGCTGGAGGAGTTCACCTCGAAGCGCTGCTTGCCATGGGCCGTGCTGGGATCGTGGATCGCCGCGAGCAGCGCTGCCGCCTTGTCGTCGGCTTCGAGCACGCGGAGGAAGACGGTCTTCATCGAGAGGTCCTCTTGCGGGCAATGAGAGAGAACGGCCGACTGATCTGCGCGCAAAGTGCGTTCATCGAGCCTGCTCGCGCCTGGAAGTGATGACACGCTTCCCTTTTTCGGTCAGGCGGTATTGCTGCAAGCGACTGTTGGGCTTTTCAGGGAGTGTGCGTTCGACGAGGCCCAGTTCCAGAGCGCGATGAACCGAGCGCTTGAACGAGCCGGATACGGTCCGGGCGCCGCATGCTCTCGCCCACTCGGAGATGGGCAGCGGTCTACTCTCCAGCCTGCGCAGTAACGACTCGGCCCCCGACTCGGCCCTCGACTCGGCCCCCGACTCTGGCCGCGGCTGCCCCTGGCCAACCGGTACGCGGAACGAAATCGGCGAGCCGGCTCTCGCAAATGGTGCCTCAGCCTCGTCGTCGCAGTTGAGGAAGCGCGGGAAGCTGCCCATGGCTCACCGGATGAAGACGATGGCATGGCCGGCGGCGAGCAACGGGTCTAGCTCGTGATGATCGGTTGTCAGGAGCCTACCGCCACGCCACTCGGCCAGGGAAATGCGCCGCCAGTGCGCCTTGAGCTTACCGGCCCGCTCGACGACGTCGCGTGGGAATTGCATCTCCACCGTAATTCCGAGCGATTGGAGGTCATTCCACAGATCGCCCAACTGAACCGAAGAATCGCGGCGCACGGCATCGTAGTAGACCTCGCAAAGATTGATCGCGTGTACGATCACCTCGACCTGCGGATCAGCGAGCCGTGCCTTTACTTGATCAGCACCCTCCTCGCCGCGTTGCAGGGCAATCACGGCGCATGCGTCGAGCACTACGACCTGCTCACTCATCCTGCTTCTCGCGACGTCCCTCGATGGCGATCTCCGCCTCCTTGAGACGGGCGAACTCGTCACTAGTGCTCAAGCGTTGGCGCCACCGCGTCTGGACCGCGGCGAGCCTTTGGCTCCGCTCTTCCGAGGACAGGTCGCGGAACGCCGGGCCCGGCACGGGCGCGTCGATGACCACGACAAGCTCGTGGCGGCCGGGCGGAACGGATTCCGGTAGCTTCAATGTAACGGTCCGATCCGGCGGCACGTCACAGGTGAGATTCATTGTGTGCATGCGGTTCCTCCTGGGCACTTGGTCGAAAACTAGCACGAAGACACGCTGGTTGCCTTTCGCGTGGAGCCACGGCTAACTGCGGACTTCTGCAAGCAATATGCTGCCACCTCGACCATCGCGGTGTCGAGGACACCATAGCCGAGATCCGCGAACACCGTCGGTGGTGCTTCCTTGAGCAGAACCTCCTCCCGCCATTTCTGGAAGCTCGACAGGAAGAAGCCGGTGCGCGAGGTGATGGCGCCGAGCACACCGTGTTGAGGGAGGAAGCGCACGCCACGTTCGACAAACGCCGCGTACACATCGTTCTTCGTGCGCGGGAATCTAGTAGCGATGTATTCTTTCGCCGCTTTGGCGGACTCGCCAAACGGCGGATTCATGAGGACCACCTCATAGCGTTTGCCGCAGACGTCGATGAACGCAAAGCCCCGCCCCGCGTCGTCGGCAAAGAGGCGGCGCTGGTAACCGCTGCCATTCTCTGCCTGCTCCGCGTAGCGTCGAAGTTGCTCAATCACGCGCTCCTCGGCGTCCTCCCAAAATTCCGCATCGGAAATTCCGGAAAGGTCGAAGAGCAACATCTGCTCTGCCTTGCGGCGCTGCTGGTCGGGGAAGAGGGCAAGTTGCTCGGTCTTTGACAAGCCGAGCCACTGCTTCTTCGCCGCGGCAATCGTGCCGCGCAGCTCCTCTTCGATCTTCAACAGTGAGCCCGCCTCACCGGCGAGCTTCATCTTCTCGAATACGGCTTCGATGAGCTGGCCGAGCAGACGCGGCTGGAGCTGCGCTGTGAACTCCCGGAGCAACTCTTCTTCGCCCGGCATCGGCTCGGCGCAGACAATGTTCGAGCGTTTGATGGCCGGGCGCTCCGCCGGCTTGAGGCCGAGCCGCTGCCACGCCTTCTGCGCCCGCAGCCAGAGCGAGAGGCCGGCGATCTGGGCGCAGCGCGGGTCAATATCGATGCCGTGGATGTTGTGCTCGATGATCATCTTCGGGACCGCCTTCAAGAAAGCGTCCCTCGATGAGTAGGCAGTAGGCAGAGGGCTGAAGGCAGAACCGGAATAGTCGTACCCTATTTCCTTGAGAGCGAGTTCATAAGCCCTTTGATCAACCGGCCGACCTCCGCAGCGGACTGAAGAATGCCCTCCACCACTTCCGGGCCCAGGTAACCCAGTCTCTGCGCGATCATAATCTGAGTTTCCACTTCCCGAACCGAGCCGTGGGCGATGGACAGGAAATTGTGAAACTCCTTGATCGACGCTCGACCCTGACCCTCCGCGATGTTCGACGGAATCGACACGGCGGCCCGCCGCAGCTGACTGGTCAGCGCGTACGTCTCCTCTTTGGGAAAGCGCTTCGTCGCTTGATAGACCATCTCCACGAGGTCCATCGCCTTCTGCCAGGCGATCAAGTCCCTGTAGTTCTGCCCCGCCATCGGCGCTCCTCTCTTCCAGTGCCGTTAGCCTACAGCCTACTGCATACTGCGCCTCCCAGGCCTCCTCATAGATCACCTCGAATAGGTCGAAGGCGTAGAGGCCGAAGTGCATGGAGCCGCACGCCGGGTCGAGCAGTCGGATCTCCCGCGGATCCTTCAGTGGCCGATGTGGGATGTAGACAGGCTGTTTGAGAAGCTGTTCCTGGCTGAGATTCTCGTCTGCACTCTCACCTCTGCCCTCTGCCTTCTGTCTACTGCCTACTTCCTCCCCAGGCGCAAGGAAGATCTCGTTGGGGCGGCGGACGAGGTAGCGGCATTGATCCTTCAGCCTGGATTCGCCGCGGGTCATCTCGTACCAGATGCGGCCCAGAGTGTTGTCGGTGAGGAACTCGACGACGTAGCGCGGCGTGAAGAACTGGTTGCGGACGGCCAGCTCGTAGCTGTTGCGCGGGGCGGCCGACTTCTCTCGCATTTTCTTCCGCTCGGCCGGGTCGTTGAAGTACTGGTAGATCCAGCCGATGGTTTCGTCCTGCTGCCAGAGTGGCGCAAGAGCAGGTGCATTCAGCAACGCCAGCACCTGGTCGAGGCACTGCTCCTCCGGAAAGACAAGGGAGCGGGGATCTCGCAGATCGAAGAGCACGCCGAGGTCGGTGGCGAGCTCATCGCACATGCGATCGAGAAAGACCCGATACGTCTCACCGCGCGGACCTAGCGCACCACCGCTCAAGCGCTCGAACAACTGAAACCCGTCGGACGCCATGCCGCGGCGGACACACTCGATGACGTGGCCGCGCTCTTCGCAGAGTCGCAACGCGGCAAGCCGGTTGAGTGCGGTGAAGGAAGTCTCACGGACGAGCCGGTCGAATGCAGCTGCTCGCCTTTTCGTCTCGGGGCCAACTTCGTTGGCGGCAAGATGGTCCTGCCACTCGCGAAGCTCCCGCGCGATCTCCCGTCCCTTCTCATCTAGGTGACCGAGCGCATCCAGCGGCAACGCCGTCCCGTCCGGCTGAAGGCCGTAGGTGCCTTGCAGTTGCTTTCGGACGTCCTCGGTCAGCAGGCGGCGACAGTCGCCAACCATCTTCGCGAGCGCACTGCGGGTGGGTTGGTCGAAACTCATAGTGGTCAGTGGTCGGTGCTCAGTGGTCAGTCTTCTGCTTCAGTGAAGCGCTGAGACCGTTGATGAGACGACCGACTTCGGCGGCTAGGTTGAGCAGGGCTTCCGCCCGTTGGGGTGGCCAGTAGCCTTGTTCCTCGGCGATGATGATTTGAGTTTCGACTTCCATCAGGGAGCCGTAGGCGATGCTGAGGTGATTGAGAAACTCTCTGGTCGACCTCCGACCCTGTCCCTCTGCGATGTTCGACGGGACTGATACGGCCGCTCGTCGGATTTGGCTGGTCAGACCGTACAGCTCCTCCTTCGGCCATGTCCTTGTCTCATCGTAGATCGCCTTGACGAGGTCCATCGCCTTTCTCCAGACGACCAAGTCTCGATAACTCCGTACCGTCATTCTCTGTCCGTACTGCCCACTGACCACTGCCCCAGGCCACTGTCTTCAGCCTCACTGACCACCGACCACTGCCCCCTGACTACTGTCCTGGAACAGCGCCACGTAAGGAGCGTACGTGAATCGACGATTCCTGGACTGCCCACTGGTCTCGCGCAGGATGCCGGCCTTGACGAACTGCTCCACGAGCTTGTTGGCGGTGGCATACGCGCAGCTCAAATGCTCCTCGACCAGGCGAACCGTGGTGATTGGCTGTTCGAAGAGGTAGTCGAGCAGGCGGGTTCCGGCGCCGGCGATCGCCTGCTCCGCGAGCAACTGACGATGGCGTTCGCGCAGTTGCAGGATCGCCCGTGCGGTCGCCGTCGCGGCTTCGCTGACTTCACCGACGCCGAGCAAAAAGAACTTCAGCCACCCTTCCCAGTCGCCGTCGTTCCGGAGCGCCATGAGCCGGTCATAGTACTCGGCGCGATGGGCCTTGAGATAGGCGCTCAGATACAACAATGGGCGATGCAGGACTCCACGGTGGCAGAGCAGGAAGGTGATGAGCAGCCGTCCGACGCGGCCATTGCCGTCGAGAAACGGATGGATCCTCTCGAACTGCGCGTGAGCCAACGCACAGTGAAAGAGAACGGGCAGCGATGTGTCGTGCAGGAAACGTTCGAGGTCGCCGAGCGCCGTATGCATCTCATGAACCGGCGGCGGTACAAACGTGGCCGTGGCCAGCGTGCACCCTTGCGGCCCGATCCAGTTCTGAGTGCTGCGAAACTCGCCGGGACTGCGGTTGCCACCACGCGTGCGACCCAAGAGCTTCTCATGGATCTCGCGGATCAGGCGCAAGCTCAAGGGGAGATCGCGGAGGCGGTCGAGCCCGTATTGCATCGCGTGCACGTAGTTCACGACCTCTTGGATGTCTTTCGGGTACTCCTGGCCCCGCGGGTCGACCTCGAACTGAAGCACTTCCTCGAGGGTGCTTTGCGTGCCTTCGATTTGTGAGCTCAGGACGGCCTCTTGCCGGACGTACATCGCGACAAACAAGTCCGGGTTTGGGAGGATCGACGTGACACCATCTAAGCGACCCAGCGAAAGGTCGGCCGCCGAAAGGAGCTGGACCAACTCCGGTTCCACCCGAATCGCCGGGTCAGGAGGTAACGGGGCCGGGATGAACGCTCGGTACCCTTGGGCTTGTACCACGTAGCGACCGGCTCGCATCGCCCTCTTACGACTCCACTATTTCAGTCCCGCATAACATGGCCTACCCGGGAGAACTCTTATTTCAGAATCTTGCCGATTCGTAAAACAAGCAGCGAGTCGTCGTTTCACTGAATCAAACGACCCGACTTCTCTACCCTTTGCGAACACGGATGTACCTGTTTGCGCGCAGCACTTCCCCCAGGCGGGCACGGAGCGACGATAACCATGACTCCAGGTCCGCTGTGTTCCGAAGGAACTCTGGAGGCGCAAGTTCGGTCAGCTCGATGATTTCCTCAGTTGCTTCAGCTGGCGCAATCGCAGGCTGAGCCGGTGGAGGCACACGGCGACGAATTTCTTGGGTAGCCTCTGCCCTCAGTGCGGCCAAGCTGGCTTCGCGCGCGAGCAGCCGGCGGAGTTCAGCTACCTCGCGGCCCGGCTCAGGCGTCGTTGGCAAAGGGTTAGCGGCAAACCTAGCAGCGATCTCTTCCCGATCCTCGGGGGTGATGCGAGTCCACTCGGGTAGCGATTCCAGCTCCTGAATGGTCTCGCGCACGGATTCGGCGTACCGCATGTGCCGTGCCTGGTATTCAGTGCGCACTTGATCGAGGACCGAGCGAACGTCGCCACGAAGCGCCGGCAGGCGCTCCTGGAAGTTCTCCGAACCAAGAGCCTCCTGAATAGCGGCCATACGTTCTAGCGACAACGAGGACAGACCCGATGCCGGGAAGAGATCGGGCAACTCGCCCAGGCTGCGTTCCACTTCGCGAGCTTGTCGGACTTCCGCCTCCCCTCCGCCACCAAGCGAGTCTGAAACCGAACGAGCCCAGGTCGTGTCAGCCAGCAGCGTGCAGTCCACTGTCCCGAGGACAGCGGTCGCCCCACTTCCATCTTGTTTGAGGAGGTCGGCTGCCGTCTCGAGAAGACGCGTCGCGCGTTCCTCACCGGGCAGACCCAGCAAACGCAAGCGGTCAGGCAAAGATCCGATCTTCTCAATGAGACCGGGCACGTGCTTGCGGACGGCGCGGCTGATGTGATCCTCGAGCGGCAACACCTCATCGCCGAACATTTGCTGCAGGTTGGTTGCGGCGCGATCAAGCGCTTCCAGAGGTGTTGGGCTGTCGCGACGTGAGACGCCGACGCGATTGAAGGCCACCGTGGACTTCATGGCTTCCTGAGCGAGCGGTCCTGATGTCTTCACAACACCGCCCGGCGTGTGGAGCTCTATCTCGCCGGCGACTAGCAAAGCCGCGAAAAGGTACCGCGTTGCGTCCTTGGACCAACCGTATGGAGGCCCAGCGAAAAAGTCCTGGAGCGCGTTGCCCTGCAAACGGCCGGCGCCGGACTGATCTGCCTTTTCTTGAAACGCTCGCAATGTCTCGGCGAGCGCAGCATGATTCCGATCGACTTGCGGCCGGCCGCCCCTCACCACCACCAGGCCCAGCGGGTCGAGTTCCCTCGGCATTCGATCCAGCCGTTCCACGGCAAGGAACTTGGCGGCCACGTCGGTCGCCGGCCGAATCGGGGCCAGGCGAAAGCTCTTGAACACTTCCTTGGCAACCTTATCAAGCTGGGTTCGCGCGGCGGCGTCGATGGTGAGGCCCTCTTCGCCGACCGGTCGCGGCCGACCAGCAAACACAAAGGTGCCCTCTTGGAGCGCCTTGGCGAGAGCTTTCTGGGCGCGTTCGCACGACACTTCCGCGTTGCGGCGTTCGGCTCTGAGGAACTGCGCGACATCCCGATCGGCCTCGCGCTCGGGCGTGTTTTGGACGATCATTTCCGAACGGCAAGCTTCTACGAGATGATCGTCAAGCTCTGCCGGCAGCGCGATCAGCCAGGCGATCGTGTTGCGGAACTCCGGAAGCGTATTCGTTTCCGTGAGCAGCGCGGTGCGGCGGGCAGCCAGCAAGCCGGGCTCCGTTGCCTCTATACGAAACTGAATCTCGGCATCATCGCCAACGATGGCGACCTTGCCGTACCGGACCCCGGCCTTCACCTCCTTCACGTTCTCGAGACGGATCGAGGGCGGTGGATCGAAGATCGATTCGAGGAGCTTGTTACGAGCGTGATTCACTTCGGCCGCTGGCGGAACGTAGGCGTTGCGCTTGTCCCGCAGCGGCTTGACCCCTTCGCTGAGGAAGAGGAATCCGCCCGCCTGCGGGTCCTCGATGACGCTGCACTCCTTCTCTGCCACCAACTTGCGGAGGACCTCGCGGACCTCGTCGGTAAGTGATGCCGCGCCAAGCGAAGGATAAAGCAGCGCGGCGATGTTCTCGGGCGTTTTCGGAAAGCCCTCCACCGCCTGTAGGGCTGCGATGGCTTTCGCGACACGGATTGCGAGCTTGTCGTTCGGGAACGCCTTCGCCACCCGATCTACTCCGGTCACGACGTGCGGCAGAACTTTGGCGATGTCGGCACGCAGCGTATCGTAGAAATCGTCCGCACACGCCAAAGAGCTGATCGGCCGATCGGCAACTTTGACCGCGCCCGCCGGCAGCACGCGACTGGCATCGACGAGCAGGTCCTGGATCACCCGAATGGCCGACCGCAATCCGATTCCACCGGTCGAGCGCGCAAGAGTCCGGATCAGCTCCAAGAGCAAATCGAAGTGTTGTGGCAGAAATGGGTACAGACGAACGAACGTGTCGGCGTCCGGGTCACCTTTGAAGAGGACCGTGCCCTGAAGCCGAGTATCGGTCAGCAGCTTCTGACCACGTTCTGCGAACAACTGCTTCAGTCGTTGCTCTCCGTCGGGTGATTTTGTGAGCAAGCGACGATACGTGATCTCACGGATATCGCGGGCGTCGAGGTCAATGGCGATTGGAAAACGGTCGCGAAGTTTGTTCAACTCGGCTGAATTGTGTGCTGCTTTCTCGATGATCTCCGCGAGCGTCTGTTGGCCCGTCGCTGCGATCCACACCTTTCCATGGCCCAGCTCCTTCAGGTTGCGCGCCATCCCGTCGAGATTGAGGATCAGCTCGCCGCGCGGCGCGACGTACTGACCAGTTTCGTCGATCAGAAAGAGGATGTTCTCCCGGCCCGTCTTGCGGTGGACGAGGTCGATCATTTCCTGTGCGCGCGTGCGAACGTCAGCAGCCTCTTCAAAGCGAAGCCGACTGAAGCTCTCCGGTGTCTCGAATTCCTGCGGCAACAGCTCCGGGACGATTTGCGCGGCGCGGGCCACACCGATCAGGGGATCGTTGTGGATTTTCTCCCACTCGTCGTCGAACTTCTTCCGGTACGCACCACGGAACCGGTCTGAGAGCCCGCGCTTGTCGAGGGTGAACTCCAATTGCGCCAGCTTCTTTTCCTTCGAATATCCGGCCCACTGCAGGACCTTCCAATAGAGCACCGTCGACACGGGCGCCGATGCGGTATCGGCGAGTTGCTCCGCACCGAGATCGAGCATCACGACGGCAGTTGGCTTCTTTGTAGCGAGGGTTCGCAGCTCAGCTTTGAGCGCCGACGAATTCAAACGTTCACAGAGCAGGTCGAGAAACAGCCGCCCGCCGACTGTGCGCTGCGGATCGAGCGCAAACCCAAGGTACTTGGTGAACGAACTCTTGCCTGACCCGTAGAAGCCAGCAACCCAGACACCAATCTCCGTTACCTGCCCGCCTCGAAGGCCCTCCCCGAACACGTCGAGGAATCGCTGGAAGCACTTTTCGACGTTGTCGGTGACCTCGTACTCCTCGATCTCAGCCGCCAAGCGCTTTTCATCGGCAGCGTAATAGTCGATCACCTTCTCGATGGGGCGATCGATCGGCCGGCGCGTCGAGAACAGCTCCCGAATGCGATTCATTCCAGCCCTCCCAGCAGTGTGGAGCGATAGTTGCCGTCAACGGGATAGAAGCCCAGGAAGTACAAGCCGTACTGGCCAGATCGCCGGCCGGGATAGAAGATCACCGTGGGAACTTTCACCCGGTCGTGCAGGCCGCTTTCCAGTGCGCGGGTACGGAAGTACGGGTGGAGTGCGGCCGTCTCGGTCACAAACACGATCGTGCGCTCTCTGGGTTCGGAAACGTGGCTTGCTATGGCTTCGACCAGGGCATTGTTCGTTCGTAGAACGTCGCGGACGGCTTCGTTCAGTGCAGCGGGATCAGCGTCTGATTCGAGCGCAAGCCATTCGTCCCAGCGGTCCGAGTCATCGACGATCTTCCAGAGGAGATCTGCTAGCGACACGCGCTCCACAGTCCATCCCTCATTCTTGAGTTGTGCAGTCCACACAGGGAGCTTCTGCTTCACGGCCAGCGTTTCACCAGGTTCATGCACGAAATAGAAGAACGGGTCGCTCTTGGCGGGATTCAGCGCATCTGGCTGGCGCAGTTTGGTGAGAAGTTCCTGGAAGGTCTCATCCAGCGAGGGCATCCACCACCTCCTGCATGCTCTCATACCGCCACGTGATCCGGACCACGGAGCCGGCGGCCTGCACCACCCACCAGCCGTCGCTGCTCAGACGATCCATCGCGGCAATGACTTCCCGCTCGTGCAGGCCGAACAGGGCCCAGTCCCGGTGAGCCACCACGCCCGCATCGGTTGCTCCGCCAAAGTGGAGATCGTGGGCGAGGTAGACGATCGTGCCATCGCTCGGCCGGTAGTTGATCGTTTCGCGGCGCCCGCGGCGAGCGGTGCCGAGCAATCCGAACTCGGTCAGGATGCGCACGACGCCCTGTGCAACGCGCTCTTTCACCGTCTTGGACCATAGTTCGGGAATGCGGCCCTCTGCTCGGGCGTCGACCAAGAACGCCGTGACGTCCTTTGTGCTGAGGGCGAGCCGGCCTTGCGTCAAGGCTGGCCAGTAGACCTCCACGATGGCGTCACGCAGGAGCACGTCCTGTCGGGCAGCGTACAGTAGGCAAATGTCAGAGAAGAGCCGCCCACCATTGCGCCGGCCCAGGACCGTCCGCATCAACAGAGCCGGCTTGCCTTCCTCGCAGAGAAAGCGCGGCGCGAACACTTTGCAGACGACATCGTCGGCCCGCCTGGCGGTCGCTTTACCGAGGATCCCCTCCCTGTGAACGCGATCGCGGAACTCAAGGGCGCTCTCACCTGGCCGCCAGGCCCGGAGAAGGGCCTTCATGTCGTCGAGCAGGCCGCTGCCTTTGCAGACCGCGCTGGTGTAGCGGGGAGTCGCGGCGGGTGCCGCTGCGGCGGCAGATCTCACTTGCGGCCCTCCCGTTCTTCGAAGTACGGGTAGCAACGGGCCGCTTCGGCAAATGCCGCGTAGTAGTGGGCTGCAAATTCTGCGATCCCACGCCCGTTGTCGAGCCGATTGACGTCCCCAATCGACACCGGACCTTCGACGCGCATTACTGTCCGTTCCCTCGACAGGGACTTCAATTCGCCAAGCAGGCGATCGGTGCCCTCCCTTAGAATATCTGCGAGCGCGGACTGGAGGGCAGATTCCGCCAGACTCGTCGCGATAGCATGCTCCAGACG
>Ga0315275_10004164_pt1 | contig 13489 bp, 10 predicted proteins | sample YL17G03_0_MG_FD_205557 | JGI IMG/M metagenome (GOLD analysis project Ga0315275, IMG submission 205557) | Sediment microbial communities from Yellowstone Lake, YNP, Wyoming, USA - YL17G03_0 | ecosystem: Environmental > Aquatic > Freshwater > Lake > Sediment | place: USA: Wyoming | collected... | reverse complement strand
TGCACGCCGCCTGCGACCTCCCACCGGTCGGCGCGTGCTGCGAAGTCGGTCCAGTTGAGTTCGGATTCGTAGTGCCGGCAGACTTCCGTGACATCAATGACATTGCGGAGGCTGATGCCGTTGAATCGGTGGTGGACGGACATGTGCATGCACAAGTGCAACAGCAAGTCCGTCGGCGATAGCAGCAGCGCCTCAACGCCCGCGATTGTTCCTGGCGTGGCCCTGGACCAGAGCTTTTCGAGTTCGTCTTCGTGCAAGTTCGCGTTGCAGAGCGGTGTCACCAGCGTCCAGTGCACCTCAACCGGGAAGCTGCCAGGTTTGGACATTGGCGGCATATCTTGGAAGCCGGTCTTCGCGGCGATGGGGTCGAACGGCTGGTCCGAGTCGTAACCAAGTGCTCGCAACATACTCACCGATTGAACCAGGTCGTCCGGCCTCACCAGCAGGTCGATATCCGCCATTGGCCGGAGCGCGATGTCGCCGTACACGCGCTCGGCGAGGCATGCGCCCTTCAGCGGGATGACCGGGATGCCGGCGGCCTGGAATGCGCACAGGATCTTGCCGAGTTCGTGAAAGAGACCCATGTTGCGCGCTGCGCTGGCGAGGTAGATCTCGCGCAACTGTTCCACTACCGACTGGGGCGGCACGACGAATCTGGCTTTCAGGCGGGAGTAGAGCCACGGTGCGACATCGTGTTGGAGGGCGAGCGCGACGACCAGTTGCCATTCTGCGGAGGCCAGGTCCACCGAGGCCAGCGAGCGTCCTGCAAGCAGGGCGAGCAGGCGCTCGCCATCCTTATTCACCTTACTCATCAGAAGTTGCTGTTGCGGGAGCGCGTGGCCTGCCGCTGGTCGTGAGTGCTGTGAGGTCAGTGGCCGCAGTGGCGAACGATGGTCCTCTGGACCTCAGTCAACGCGTCGAACCGCCGCGGGTAGTCCAGGCGGTAGTAGATTCGTTGCCCTACCAAGCGTGCGAGTTGGTCGAAATGAGAAGCAATCAATTCCCGGGCCTGGATATCGAGAAGGAAGGAGTGTTTCACCAACTCGATCATCGCCTCGCTCGCGCTCATAGGGGCGAACTCCACGTGCCGTGATGCGCCATCGCCCAGGAAATAGACGCAGCGCAACGGACGCGGCTCATTGCAGAACGCAATCTCATCGCCTGCCAGAAATCGGGTCTTTGAGGTGAATTGCACTGGCTCGGCGACCCGCGCCGCCGGGTGAACGAGCGCCTCCTGGCTGTCCTCCCACAGGCGGATCGAAGGGTGGCTCGGCAGCACCTGGTATCCAGTTCGTGTTGCTTCGATGACAAGTCCGTCGTCGGTCAGAAACCGGTACCCGCCGGTTGCGAAACTCGCTGCCAGAGTGGACTTCCCCCGCCCGGATTCGCCGACGAACACAATCCCTTCGCCGTCGACCTCCACAGCGCTGGCGTGAAGCACAAGTTTGCCCAGTCGGCTCAGTGCCAGCGGCAGGACCTGGTTGAGGTAGAGATGGCGGATTGTCTCGGCGGACACCTCAGAAACGGGATGGCAGAGGACCTCGTGCCCATCCGCCGAGACACGGTAGTCCGCCAGATCCGGAAAACGCAGGAGATAGCCCGATTCTGTGCGGTGGAACTCTGTCCACAGCACACCATCTGGAAACACCCATCGATGAAACGCTGTGGTCCCGAGCGGCGCCTGTGGCCGCGGCGCTGCCAGCCCGAAGTCCACCACTATTCCGTGTCCTTGCTCAGGACACGCGCCACGAAGCGCGCGGTTTCCTCCGGGGACGGGAACAGATCCGGATAGTCAGCTAGGACTTGCTGTTCGATCTCGCCTGCTGTCCGCCGGCCGTCACAATAACCGAGCACGGTCGCCCGCGCACGTCCCTCTCGGCTCAACTGCGGCACGCGAGTTGGGCTTGCACGATCGAGGTCTCCTGGCGCCAGCGGCATCCCCTGCCAGGTTGAATGCCTGAAGCATTGCCCTGAGGGCAACTCAACCACCCACGCGATCATCTCGTCGCGCGGTTTGGCCATCACGGTTACGCCAAGGCGCTCGCCCGGGTTCACCTCGACAGCTTCGCGAATCGGCAGAAACGCCTGTGGGCGCTTGATCGGCCTTTCAGCGAGCGGCGAGTTCGTCATCCACACACCGTCTGCCAGCTCGCACTCGAACCACCCGGCCAAGCCGTGCAGCACTCCCTTTCGCTGGATGGGCAGCGACACCTTCCATGAGAACAGCGCCGGGTCGTCGGCGTGGAGATCGATGTCGCCGAGCAGGACCGGCGGGCTGAGGAGTTCGGCTGGTCTGAGGCGCGCGGTGTGCCGGGTGTTGACAGCGTACTCCCTCAGCCAGCGCAATGCCGGGGGCACCGCTTCGTCCTCCCAGGCGGCAACCGGGCGATAGCACTCCGTCGATTCCGCGGCCGCGGCATAGAGCCGGAGCCGCGCGGGGATCAACGTCCCCCCGGGCTTCAGGAACCGGCGCCTGGCGTCGACGAAGTACTGGACGATCCCGGCATCGAACCCGAAGTGCCCGACCTGGTCACAGATGACGAGGTCGACCTTCTCCGGCAGGTCGGTTCGGGCGGAGTGCGATCTGATGAAGACGGACTTATCAAGGAGGCCTGCACGGGAGAACGAGGCGCGGGCGACATCGGTCATCGCCGAGGAGTCGATGCCGTAGACCCTGGCCGCGCCGGCGTGCAGGCACATCAGGCCGAGGATGCCGGTTCCACATCCGAGATCGGCGACCAGGGATCCCTTGCGGACCGTGCGCGTGACGGCCGTCTGATATGCTTCGAGCCTGACCAGGTCCGAGACGTACCCGAGGTGCTCGTCGATCGAGTACACCACTACTCCGAGCCGCTGCCAGGAGCAGCCGGCCTACTGCTTCATATGCTGTCCGCCATCGCCATTCGCCGACCCGACGGACTGGGTCAGCCGTGCGAGGGCGCCATGGAGCCGAAGCACCGGGCTATGGTACGGGCTGCGCGCAGGAGTGTGTGCGTCGGCCGTGACCGGCCCCGTTCGTGGTGTTTCGTCCATTGCCAGTTTCTCCTGAGCCATCCTTTGGTGTTGTTGCCCGAGCGGGCAACAATCGACCATCAGCGCTCTATTATACCAGCGCGTCACATCCCGCGAGACTCCAAAGCCGCCACTCGACCCACCCGGCCAGCGAGGGCTCTCGGCGGCGCTCGATGAGCGAGACCGCCCGATCCGGCTCGATCCAGTTCCTTCGGCGTTCCGCGATGCGCGACCCGAGTTCGGTTTCGCTCTCGTCCAGTTGCCTGCGGAACGTGCTCATGAAGTCGGCTTTCGTCGTCCGCCTCAGCACAGACTCGGGCAACGCACCCCGCAGGGCACGCCTGTGGAAGTACTTCGTGGAGCGGCCGAGTGACCGCAGCCGCTCAGGCGTTGACAGCGCGAACTGGATGATTTTCGGATCGTAGAACGGCAGGCGCAGCTCGAGGCCCTGGCGGGCCATCGAGCGTTCCTCGGTCTCGCGGGCGAAGGAGCTGTAGGCATCCTGAAAGACGAGGATCTGCGTGCGCTGACTGCGCCGCTGCAACCGCGGCGGGTCGTCGTGGTGGTACTGGCCTCGCCGCTCATCGAGCCTGGCCCGCAGTCCGGGCGTCAGCCAGTCTGCGCGCCCGGTCTTTGCAGTTTCCGTGGAGGCCGGGTCTTTAGACCAGGCGTACATTCGCTTCAGAGGAGCGGGGAGAAGCGGTGCGAGACCAGAGCGGGCAAACCACCACGCGGCCCTCCTGACGCCGAGAATCCGAGCATCAGCTTGTGCGCATGCCCAGGCGTCTCGCCAGTTTCCGGACGCCAGCTCTTCAGCGTAGTAGTGGCCAGGACCGCCGAGACCCAGCCATTCGTCTCCGCCTTCGCCCGCCAGCAAGGTCCGGCAGCCTTTCGCTCGCGCCGCCTCCCTGAGATCCAGCGACATCGTCCCGTTCGGGTACCCGGGACACTCACCGTACTGGCGCGCCCAGTCCCGATACCACTCGAGCGGACGATAAGCCGGCGGGACTTCGCGAATGCGAACGCCCAGGTGCTCGCCAACCGCGCGAGCGTATTCCATCTCGTCAGCATCCGGATCGCCGCTGAAATCAAGGGTGTACCCTTCGATGGCGGGCGCAGGTAGTTCACCCTTCCGGCGGAGCGTCTCCGCTATGGCGAAGATCGCCGAAGAATCCAGCCCACCGCTCACCTCGAACGCAACTGGCTTGTGGGAGCGGGACATGCGTCGCACGTTGTCCGCAAACAGCCCGCGGTAGTACTCGACGTACTCTTCGTCCCTCCTGAACGGCAGTGTGGCGAAGAGATCGGGTTCCCAGTACTGCTCTGGATGCGGGCCGGTGGCTCCGACCTCCATCTGATGAGCCGCTACGAGCCGCGTGACCCCTTTCCAGAATGTCTCGTCTCTGGAATACCACTCATTGGCAAGGAACTCCGCTAGTATCCCCTCGTTAAACTCGTGTTTCACCCAGGGCAGAGCCAGAATGGCGTGGAGTTCCGAGGAAAACGTGAACGTCCTGCCGTCCCAGTGATAATTGAAGGGCTTGTTTCCTACCCGATCCCGGGCGCAGAAGGCCTTTTGCCTGCGGGCATCCCAGACGACAAGGGCAAAGTCGCCGTCTATGTGCGGAAGGCAGTCCCGCCCCCACACCTCGTAGGACCGCAGCACCAGCTCGGCATCGGACCGATCGCGCAGTAGAACACCTCGTCCAAGCAGCTCGCGACGCAATACCTCCCAGTTGTCGACCCGTCCTTCCATGACCAACACGAGGCTCTCGTCCTCGTTAGTCACCGGCTGTCTCTCTTCGAGTGATTCAGGCGTCGTGCAAAGCATGCACTGGCCAAGCGCGATAGAGCCCTTCGCCCAGTGGTGGATACCGTCAGGCCCTCGATAGGACATGGCGGAGGTCATGCCTTCCACCAACTCAGGGTCAACCGGGGCGCCATCGAATCGGATGATTCCTGCGATGCCGCTCATTGGACTACACGCGCTTGCTCAGTAAACCGTTCTCGAAGGTGGCATACCGGTCTGCGACCGTTGCTGGCTCGGCCAATGCGACACAACCGTGTTCGACCCAGGCGTGGGCTGCGAAATGGCCGTCCGGCTTGGCGACTCCAATACGGAGGCCGGCGGCGAGGCCCTGACGGCGCAAGAGCCGGCAGAGAACCAGTGCGCGGGTGAGGCAGTCGGGGTGGAAGGGGTTCCGGTTGGCAGCGCCGCGGACGATGCGAGCGAGGCTGTGCGCGGCCGCGAGATCAGTCCGGCCGGCCGTGGCGCCGTCTCCCAGGAGCAGCAGAGTCCGCATCATGCGGAACCCGAAGAGGCGCAGGCCGGCTGCAACGATGGAAAGCGTCAGCCATGCCTGGACAAGGAGCCAACGCTGGCCCCAAGACAGCTCCCGAAACGCACGCCACGAGTGGCCCGGCCTACCCATCCTTCACCTCTACCAGGCCGTGCTCAAGCATCTGACCCAGAAGGACTTCCACATCGTGGCGGAGGGCGTCAGGTGTCACATCGTATTCGGCCAGTAGTTTGACGTACGCAGCCTGGATAGACGGCTCGGTGGTGAGAAGCGTCCACATCCGAGTCCCAACGTCGTCCAAGCCGAGGTAGGACTCGGTATTGAGGTTGAGTAAGACAGACTCTCCGTCCAACTCGCGGAACAGGACCGTCTCCGGAACGATGACTTTGCTGGAAGAGGCAATCATGGGACTCCCGCACATTATAGCGACGAGTCCGGGAGGGACCGGGCGCCTTGGAGGCTTTCAGGCGCTCCGGGGTCCGCTACCAGTGGGGGCGCTCCTGCGAAGACGGGCGAAGGCTCGGGGCCGACCTCTTCAAATCCGATGTGCATGCGAAGCAGCCTCACTCCGCGCACTTCGCAGACGCGACGAACCTGGGCCACTTTCTCCTCGGTGATCTTGTGCGAGGAGACGACGACCACCTTCGCGCCACTCTGCGCAAGGACTGCCTCGGTCTGGTCGACGTCGCCCAGGATCGGGTAGCCGTTCACCGACTTCCCCGCTCTGGCTGGGTTGTCGTCGATGAAACCGACCGGGGTGAGGCCCAGCAGAGAGTTCGACAGCATCTCCCGGACAGCGCTGGCTCCCCCGATACCTGCGCCATAGATCACGGCTGGTTCGCCACCGATTGACGCTCGCATCCTGAACTGGTCCGCCAACCGATAGGAGACCCTGGTTCCGTTCGCCAGAACGAGTGCGACAAAGGTGTAGACGCCGAACAGAGAAAAAGGGACCTCCGATGGCACGATCATGGCAAAGAGGGCAACACCTGCCAGCGACCCGCACACGACAGCAAGGCACAATCTCCAGAAATCCTCGATTCCCGCAAGCCGCCAGGATCCACGGTACATGCCTAACCACGTGAATGAGATGACAGTCGCCGGTGTCAGGACCGCCAGCATGGCCAGAAGCTGTCCACGCGTTGCCGCGGGGTCCCAGTCGTCCAGTTTCAGGCCTATCGAGAGATAGAGAGCAACGGCTATCACGGCGATGTCCACGAACACCACGAAGAACGATCGCCGCAGTACAGGCAGGTCATAGATCCGCAGGGCGACCCCCCGCCGCAGCAGCGCAAACTCGCCGTAGCCCAGCCTGTTCAGGCCTATGAGACCCGCGAGGAGAATCCCGCCCAGCAGGTAGCCGGACTGCTGTTTGGTGAGAAGCAGGGACGCCAGCGCCATCAGCGACAGGAGGCCGCCTGCCGCATAGAGGGTCAACACGGCTTTCTGGTGGCTCAAACCCAGAACGAGCAGTCGATGGTGGATATGGTTATGGTCGGCCTCGTAGAAGCGGTTACCCGAGCCTTTCTCGAGGCGCGAGAGCGTTCTTCGAGCCATCGACACGATGGTGTCGGCAACCGGAACCCCGACCAGGAGGACCGGGATCAGGGTGGCCAACCCAGACGACAGCAAGGCGGGACCCGCGAGGGTGAAGCAGCCCAGCAGGTACCCGATCGCGGTGGCCCCGGAATCCCCCAGGAACACCCTGGCCGGGTGGATGTTGTATGGAAGAAAGCCAACGATGCTGCCGCCGAGCACCAGGACGGCCGCCGCGTTACCTGGTTCATGGGTCATGAGAAGTACCCCGGCGAGGCTCGCTGCTGAAATGAGCCCCAGGCCGGCCGACAGTCCGTCAAGGCCATCCACGATGTTGAACGCGTTCGTTACACCAACCAGCCACAGAGCCGACAGCGGGATCGCCATCCACCCAAGCGAAACAGGCACACCGAAGAGATGCACGGTCGGCGGAAGGAGTACGCCAAAGGCTATTGCCACGGCTGCCCCCATGCCGTGCGCAATGAACTTGGGGAGTGCCCGCATGTGCGAGATGTCGTCGCGGATCGACACAAGGAGAATAGGCACCAGACCGGCAAGGATGCCGAATGAGACGGCCGGCGCGGCCCACCTGGGCGCCCACCGAATCCCGATCGCGCCCGCGCCGAGAAGCGTGACGGTGGAAGCGACGACGGCAAGCCCGCCAAGCCGGGGAACCGGGTGTTCGTGAACACGCCGCAGCCCCGGCTCGTCGATGGCACCCACTTTCCATGCCAGCCACGCGGACGCGGGCGTGAGGAGCCAGGCCAGGAGTCCGGCGACGGCGGCTGGCGCGAAAAGTGCAATCAGTTGTTTCACGAGACGGACCGGAAATCTCTATGCGGGGACGTTGTACGTGGCGAAGGACTTCAGTCCTGCGGACACAGTCCTACGCTCCCTTCTCCGCCGGGTAGTACCCCACGTAATCCTGCTTGTAGTAGTTCGCGTAGTAGTACGGGTTCTTCTTGACGTTCACGCGATTCAGCACGGACCCGAGGATTGTTGCCTTCGACGAGAGCAGTTGCTCGACGGCCGTCCGGGCCGTATGACGGTTTACCTGCTCGCTGCCGATCACGAACACGACGCCTGTTGTGAGATGCCCGATCAGCGAGGCGTCCGTCACGGCCATCACCGGCGGCGAGTCGAGCACCACCCAGTCGAAGTGTTGGCTAAACGTCTTCAAGAGGTCCTTGAAGCGCGAGGAGCCAAGCAATTCCGCCGGATTGGGCGGGTGCGGACCGGCCGGCAATACCCACAGGTTGTTGGTCGCGGACTTACGCACGGCGTCGTTGGCCTTCGCCTTTCCGACGAGCAGGCTGGACAAACCGGGATCCTGCGTCACGTTCATGAGCTCGTGCTGGCGCGGCTTCCGCATGTCCGCGTCAATCAGCAGGATGCGCTGGCCCGTTTGCGCGAGCGACATTGCCAGGTTCGCGGCCACGATTGTCTTGCCCTCGTAGGGCTGGGTGCTGGTCACCACCACGGAGCGCGAGCCCTCTTCCGCAGACGAGAACATGACGTTGGTCCGGATCCCGCGAAACGCCTCGGCGAAGTTCTGCGGGACCGCATCGATGAGAAGCGGCGATCGCCCGTCAACTAACTCCTTCTCGCTGAGCCCCGGCACCAGGCCAAGGAAGCTCAGGCCGAGGAACTGCTTGATTTCGTCGGGGTTCTTGACGTTGTTGTCGAGAGACCCTACGAAGAGCGCGAGGCCGACACCAGCGATGATTCCACCCAGGAATCCCAGCAGGAGATCCCTCGACTTGTTCGGCGAGACGGGGCTTCGTGGAACCTCGGCGTGATCGACCACACGGATGTTGCTGGTCTTCAATTCGCCCGAGATCCCGGTCTCCTTTGCGCGCTGCATCAGCGTTTCGTACATCTGCTTGTTGCTCTCGGCCTCGCGCCGCAGCACGCCGTACTCGATGCCCCTTCGATTCAGCGACAACGCGTCCGTCTTCTGGGCGTTGAGGGCCTCTGACAGGCTTCGCTCCTGGGCCTGGGCAGACAGGAACTCGTTGCGAACCGACTGCACCACTTTCGAAATCTCGGCACTCAATTTGGCTTCAGTGCTCTGGATGGCCGATTTCTGCTTGATCATGTCGGGGTGTTTTTCACCCAGACGATCAGCCATCTGTGCCTGCTGGCGCTGCAGGTCGGCCAGTTGCGATTTCAATTGCTGGATGAATGAGTTCGACAGGATGGCAGGGAAGGTGTCGAGTGCCGTTCGATCGTTTTGCAGTCCCTTGAGCTGGTTATAGAGTGCTTCCTTTTCGAAGCGCTCCGTCCTGGCCTTCGTGTACGCCGCATTCAGGTCGGCCAGGCGCTGGACGACGATGTTCTGGCGATCTTCCAGCGCGACGGCATCCCCTTTCTCGCGGTAGCGCTGCAGCGCCAGTTCGCTGTCTTCCAGTTTCTTCCGTTCAAGGGCCAGTTGCTGCCCAAGCCAGTCTGATGCCTCCTTGGTGGAGAGGAATCTGTATTCGAGATTCTGCTCGATGTACTGTTTGGCGAGCGTATTGGCCACAGCAGCCGTGATCTCGGGGTCTGGAGAGGAGAACGCGACGTCCACGAGGCGGCTGTTCTTCACCGGGGAAATACTCAGGCGGCCCAGGAAGGCATCGATGATGCGCGACTGGCGGTTGGTTTCTCCCGCGCCCGGAACACTGACCTTGGCTGGCGCGGCCGCAAACAGGCCCGAAACCCATCCAACGGCGCCGTTGAGCCCCCCCCTGACTGTCCCTGCGATACTGAACGACTTCGGCGCCTGCGCGTTGCCGCCGCCGAACTCGGGATGATCCCAGAGTTTCAGCACGTCAATCGTCCTTCGGGCGAGCGCGCGACTCTTCAGGATGGCGTACTGTGTGGGGTAGTAGTCGTAGTTGTTGTCGTTCTGCTCGATCACTTCCTTGAACGTCACCACGTTGGGAGTCAGAGGCTCAATCAACAACTGGACGCGGCCCTCGTAGATGGGTGTGGCTGAGAATGTGTTGATGGCCATCCCCAGGAACAGAACAGAGAATGCCGTCAGGGCGATCCACCGGTGCTTGTAGACCGTCCGGACGTAGTACATCAGCTGGTTGCCGGACTCCCCTGGTCTCTCGCCGTAGCTGCCGTAGTCCCCGTAACCACCATACGAGCCGTAGCTCCCATGCGTGCGTGGACCGACGGGAGCGCCAACCGGGGGCTGTGGGTTATCTGCAGCTTGCCCGGACGCTGCCGGTGTGAACTGATCGGACATCGTCAATCCTCTGTTCTGCTTGAGTCGATCGAGCACGAAGCGTCTCGCTGACCCATTATCGTGCAACACCAGCGCCTGGACGTGCGGCGTTGTTGTGGGGCTTGCTTCCGGCAGACCGGCGATCAAGGAGTACTCGAGCCAGAAACATCGGGCCGGAGACGAGATTCCTGCGCCAGAGTCTCCTGGGCTGACGAAGAAGCCGGGGGAGCCATTCCAGACCGTGCTCACGGAACCACGGGGAAGGGTACTTCACCGTCCCAGCGTAGAAATCGAAGGCCGCTCCGATTGGACCAAGCAGCCTTGCGTTGATTCTGTTCCTGTTCCTGAAGATCCACTTCTCTTGTTTCGGCGCGGTCATTCCTACCCAGAGGACGTCCGGGTTGGCTCGGTTGATGTTCTCTACCATACTGTTGTCGGTTTCCGCGGAGAACTCCTCAGCGAACGGAGGCGAACAGGTGCCCACCACGCGAATGTTCGGATACTCCGCCGCGAGCCGCTTGACAATCCTATCGAGCGTAGCCTCTTTCGATCCAAGGAAGTAGAAGCTCCCGCCGCCGACGTTGAGCGCGCGACAGACGCCGAGGAAGAGCATCGTGCCGGTAACGCGCTCTCGTATGTTCCCTTTCGACAACCTCGAAGCCAGGACGATGCCGAACCCATCGGGCACCACAAGATCCGCTGCCGCAATGGCCTTTGAAAACTCACCGTCCTTGCGGGCGACCTCGAGGGAGTGCGGATTCGCGCACACGAAGTACCTGCCTCGCTGTCCTTCGTCGCGCTTGTCGTCCAGCCACGAATCGATCAGATCCAAGCACTCCAGATGGTTGCTGGTCGTGACCTGGTAGCCGGTTATGCGTTCAGTGTCGGTAGGCATTCAGACGTGGAAACACCTCAGCCGGACAATTCGCGCTTCGCTGCAACGATCGCGGCTCCGAGGTCAAGAAGCCGTCACCGCTGAACGCTCGGCTGGAACATCCCGATCAGACTGCCACCGAGTTGCGGGAAGATCTTGAAGAAGGGGACGCCGACTGCGTATTTCACGCGCCAGGCCAGGGAGTCCGGCCGCCATCCATACCCCGTCCTCCAGCCGGTCGCTTCGAGGCCGTATCGCCTGCAGAGTTCAGAAAGCACGGCTGGTGAGAAGTAAGCGGTGTGTTCTGGATTCGCTGCTTCGTTCCGTCTTATTGCGACGCGCATGAACTGAAGCATCCCGAAGGGGCTGGGTGTCACGATGATGACCGCGCCTCCCGGGGAGCAGAGCCTCCTGAAATGTCTCAGCATGTTGCCTGGGTTCGAGAGGTGCTCGATGATAGAAGCCGCGAGAACGAGGTCAAAGGTCTTGCCGGCAAGAAAATCCAGATCTTCTACGTTGGCCTGATAGTAGAGGATCCGGCCACCGGCGTCCTCAGGCAAAAGGCTGCGGACTCCCTCAAGCGAGGCAAGTTGCATCTCGATTCCGGTTAGGCTCTTCGCGACCTCACCCAGGCGGCAATGGAGCACTGCATCGCGACCATATTCAAGGTAATCGCCCGCGCATCCCAGATGCAGCACGTTGCGTCCCGCCGCTTTGGCGATAATGAAGTCGTCAACCGAGACATAGGACAGATTAGGCCACCGCATGACGGTTCCCCCTCTCCAGCCAGACGGTGCGAGCGGCGGCATAGACGTCGTTCATCGAACCAGCCTTGTTCTCCCACGAAGAGAGCGCGCTGCGCCGGAGACACGCCTGTGACCGCTCGTCACGCCGCTCCGGCTTTCCCGCCAGCGCCGCCAGCGCCGCCGCGGCGCAAGCAATGACGTCGCGAGGCCGGGTCGCAGGAATCTTGATTCCACAGCTGTCATCGACCAGGTCCCCTTGCCCGCAGATGTCCAGACAAACAACAGGAACTCCCAGGGCCAAGGCCTCCATAACCACCGTCGGCATGCCCTCGTGCAGACTGAGAAAGGCGAAGACATCGGCATTCGCAACGATTTGCTGGGCCTGGACCCTCGGTACCCAGCCGTGCCATGTGCACCGGCGTGCGATCCCGAGTTTCCCGGCGAGTTGCTGCCAGCGTCTGCTCATTCGCCCCTCTCCGATGATATCGAGATGCCAGTCGATCGCTGCTGGGAGGCGGCGCGCCGCGTGGAGAACCAGTGGCAGGGCCTTCCGCGATACGTGCAGGCCGCTCCACGCGATGCTGAACGTACTTCCGTCACCGATGTTCCTCGGCGCGACTGCATCAAGTGGCGGTCCGCTATCTGGAATGACAACGCTGTCTTTTCCCCACACCCGCAGGAATGCGCGCCGGGTATCGGAGGTGGACGAGACGAAGCCGTCGGCCCGGCGCACCGCCTTGCGAACTCTCGGGTGGAAACGCAACTGAAGGTTATTCACCACCACTTTGGCGAGGTGGTAGAAGAACGGGCCCGGACCGAGCACCGACGCAAAGCGTAGCGGGACATTCTGCGTGCCGCCGACCGGCCCCCAGACAAATGGCAGATCTAGCTTCCAGAGGTAGCCTGGCTCGCGGTACCCGGTCATGTTGATCTGGTGTGCCAGATCAAAGGGTATCCTCTCGGCGAGATCGCGAGCCACGTCGAACGCCTTCAGATGCCACTGCCGATAGAGCCTGTAGTAGAGGGGCGGGAATGCACGCTCAAGCCAGAGACCATCCGGTCGCGGTACGAAGAACACTTTCAGCCTGTCGCTCAGTCCGGGCACCTCTCGCAAGCGGCGCTCAATGGCCTCCCGGTTTCCTTCGCGTTCGCCGCTAATCACCCATAAGTCGTGGTGCTTCGCGAGGGTTTCGACCCACCCCCACCCGAGACCCGGCTCAGACCCCCTATCCGGATGCGCCGCCGCGGCGACGGCAAGAACTTTCAGTCTCCTATGTTCAGCCATCTCGTCAAGAGGAAGGCACGCCGGACCTTCGGACGGTCGCGAGCGCTTGTGACGCGATCGCTGCGTCACAGGCCGCCATGAATCGCGCGTAGTAGGCCTCGGGGTCGTAATCGTTCACCGCCCGCTCCCGGGCGGCCTTCCCAAGACCCGCCGCGAACACCGGATCGTCCCACACCCGACGGATGGCGCGCGCGAGAGAATCAGCATCTGCCGGCGCGTGGAGCAAGCCGCTTGCGCCGTCCTGGATGAGTTCCGGGAAGACACCATGGTTGGGAACGACGACCGGCCTGGCGCGGAGCATCGCCTCCGCGACGCTCATGCCAAATGTCTCGTAGCAGGTGCTCGGGCTGACGACCACCCGCGAGCCTTGGATGAAGTCTGCAAGGGCGTCCCCGTAAAGGGGTCCGCCAAGTTGGACGTTCGGCGGAATCTCGTCCGGCACGCGATAGCCCGGGTGTACACCGCCGACGAGTCTGAACGGAATGTCGGGGCATTTCCTCGCAGCGTCAAGCAATTGAG
>Ga0315275_10004160_pt1 | contig 13493 bp, 13 predicted proteins | sample YL17G03_0_MG_FD_205557 | JGI IMG/M metagenome (GOLD analysis project Ga0315275, IMG submission 205557) | Sediment microbial communities from Yellowstone Lake, YNP, Wyoming, USA - YL17G03_0 | ecosystem: Environmental > Aquatic > Freshwater > Lake > Sediment | place: USA: Wyoming | collected... | reverse complement strand
CACACCTTCCCGACCGATGCTCATGGCCAACAGATAGGGCGAGGGAATCGCCATGACCTCTTGAGACTCGAGGCTCTCCCCTTTTTGCGTGACCACAGTCACGACATAGTGGTAGCAGGTCCCGTTGGCCAAATCGTCATGGACAAACGGACTCTGGATGCCTTCCAAGCAGGTGCCTTTGTCTTTTGTTACCCCAATGACGGCTTTGAAGTCGTCGTCGCCGGCAATCGGACGCGTGAGGTCGGAGAACTTGATCATCACGCCCTTGGTAGTTTGGAAATAGAGATTGTAGTACATGGCATCGGGAACGGGATCCCAGGTAATGGTGACCCGACCATTCCCCGATTTCGCGACCACGTTCGCCGGAGGCGGTGGAAGTTCTTCTTCCTCGGCGATTGAATCGCCGGCACCCCATTCTCCCTGGATTTCTTCGATAGTCAGATGCGTTTGATCAAACCGAAACATCTTGTCGAGTAGCCATGCTTTGATCATTGGTGGTGCCTCGTGTGACAGACCGGGTGATACCGAAGAACTTCGCCTCTTTCAACAACTTAGATTGAGAACGGGAAGTCTAACAAAGCGGCTTGAAGGGAGTCAACGGGGTGAACGGGAACCCTCGCTGCTCTTCGTGCTCACGGAGCCCCCACGATAACGCTGTGGTCGCTCGACGCACGCAGTTTAAGAGCAGCGGAGGGCCCCTTTAGGGAGAGTGTGGAAGAAAGAGGGAAGCGGCGATCTATTAAAAATAAGCCTCAGGCCTGTTCGACCGATTCTTCAATGAGCACCTCATTGGTCTCTGCATCGAAGTTCAGCGCGGCCTCACCTTCTGCACGATCACTCGTCACGATGAGTGTTTCAGAATAGGACGTCTCGGAGGTCTCGACTGATATCAGTGACTCCTCTTCAATCGGCAGGAGAGCCTGCTCAGACTCGCCGAGTTCTTTGAATTCACGCAACGGCGGGAGTTGGGTCAGGTCTTGTAGTCCGAAATGCTCGAGGAAGAACTTGGTCGTCCCATACATGATCGGCCGACCAGGCACATCTTTTCGCCCGACGATCCGCACCAACTTGCGCTCACACAACGTACGCAGGACACCCGACGTTTCAACGCCTCGAATCTCTTCGATCTCAGATCGCACAAGCGGCTGCTTGTAGGCAATAATGGCGAGGGATTCGAGCGCGGAGCGAGAGAGCTTTTGCGCCGCCTTGGCTTTATCCATTCGTTTCAGCCAGAGCCCGTACTCCTGCTTCGTGACCAGCCGATACCCACCTGCGACCTGCACAAGCTGAATGCCTCGCCCGTCCTGATCTAAATCGTTCGTGAGAATTTCCAGCGCCTGGACCACTTCGGTTTTTGAGACCGTCCCCAAGATCGACATCAGCCGAGCGACCGGCACGGGTTCGGGCGACACGAATAAGACAGCTTCAAGAATGGCTTTGAGTTCCCGCGCGTCGATGGCTTCCGTCTGGCTGTTCACGGCCTCGCCGCTGACTTCCTTCGCCGCAGCTTCCAGCTCCGGCACCACACCGCCCTCAATAACCGGCATTGTTTCTGCCAGAGTCATGTCATCTATTTCTTGTTCAACAGTTGAGCTCATGCTCCCCTCCATTCAGCGTCATCCAATTCTGCCGGGTCTGGTATGAGTGAAAAGGCGCGCGACACGAGAATCGGCCCAAAGTTTTCCCCTTGGAATACCCGGGCTGTTCGAAGCTTCATAAGTTCCAGCAACGCCAAAAATGTGACAATGATGACGAGACGATGGCAGGACGGCTCGAAGAGCTCGACGAAACTCACCGACTCCTGCCCCTCCAACATTTCCAAAATTGCGTTCATCCGCTCCCGAACCGTCAAGTTGTCGGGCAGGATGTCCATGAACTTCTTGCCGGGATTGCGATTCAGGATCCCTTGCAGCGCATCTACTAAATCGAACAGACTGACATTGTCCAGCAGCGTCTCATCTGATTCCAATTCGACCGTTGGGCTCTGTTCACGACTGTAAATCTCCCGCCACAACCGCTCATGTTCGTCCAGCTGATTGGCGGCTTCTTTGAACTGCTTATACTCGAGCAGTCGTCGCACCAATTCCTCACGGGGATCGGGCCCGTCTTCCTCGTCATCGGCCGTCTCATCGGCGGGGAGTAGCATCTTGGATTTAATCTGGAGCAACGTCGCTGCCATCACGAGAAATTCCCCCGCGACAGTCAGATTCAAGTCTTCCATCGCCTCAATATAGGAGAGGTATTGCTGAGCAATCAGGTGGATGGGAATGTCGTAGATGTTGATCTCGCTCTTCTTAATCAGATGGAGCAGAAGATCAAGAGGCCCTTCAAAGTTCTCGATGCGAACCTGATAGGGTAATTCGGTTTGTTCGGTAGCGTCGAAGTGGTTATCCACAAGCGTACTTGTACCAGCTTTGGTGGAGAGGAGCAAGCCTCCATCTATTAGTAGTGGTGGAAGGGACAAACCTCACCCGTCACCGAGACCGAATCAGGTAGGCGATCAGCAGGGCGCTGAATATCAGGAGGGAAAGGATGATGCCGTATTGTATTGTCTGATTTTCGAGCCCCAGGGGTGCCTGTCCGGTCGCCGATTTGGTCGCTCGAGTAAACTCCGGACCTTTTTCAAAAAAGGCTTTGGAAAAGTCATCTCGACCCTTGAATTTGGCATCGGAAAAATCCGCCGTCGAACGAAAGGTGGCCCGCCGAAAGTACGCGTCCCCCTCGAACAGAGTAAAGGTGAAAAACGCCTCACGGTCAAACGTTGCTTCAGAGAAATCCGCCAGGCCTTGAAAACGGCTCCCGGAAAACCCGGTGCCCAACTTGAAATAGGTGCGCGAAAGATTGACATCCTTCTCGAAGACCACTTCCAAAAACTCAGCCAACCCGTTGAAGCCCGACTGCTGGAAGGTGACCGGCCCCTGAAAGACAGATCGGTGAAATCTCGTATGCGGGCCAAACGCCGTTTTCTCAGCAAGCAGGTCGCGAAGAAATCGCCCCTGCACAAAATAGCTCTCCCGCAGGAATACCGCCCCTGACAACGTCACCGGCTGCATAAACAGGGCCTGTGAGAGATCCACCAGTTGTTCAAACCTGGTTCCGCTGAACGTCACAGGCCCCTTCACCACCAGCAGCCCTTGTCTCGATTGGTGCCTAATCGCTCCGCGAACAACCGAATTGGCGATCATCATGGAGCCGGAAATCACGTGGACCTCGCGTCCCTGCAGCTCCTTGACCCCCTCGAGCTCGGGCGGCAACGAAGCAACTGGCAACGTATCCAGAGACAGATCGCCGCGAATGACCACCCCTGAGAGATCAATCCCCTTCCCTTCCCTGAACGCCTGCAGCAGCTGCGTCGCATCCACCGCTCGCGTCTCTCGCTCTTGCTCCGTGCAGTCGGCGCCCAGATGAAGCGTCAGCGCCCCTCCCGGCCCTGAAGCGGGCGTCTCCACCTGACAGTTCGAAGCCGCGGCTCCGAGCGGCAGCCAGAGAAGGGCCAGCTCCCCCACCATGATCCATGCACACATCCGATTCATCATGCAGGCCCTTATACGGAATGCCATGGCCCAACGCAAGCCAAGACCGCTGAATCACTTTACTGCCCAACCGGATTTGCTACACTTTCGCGAACGAACAACTGAACTTTGAACGATGAACGCGGAACGCTGAAGTGACAATCGTTCCCTTCTTCATCGCTCATTGTTCACCGCTCAGCGCTTCCTGGCTGGCGGACTATTTCAGCATCCTATTTGGGAGCCCCATGATGCAACGCCATCTTGCCATCATCTGCACATTGATCATCACCCTCCTGTGTGGGATCCCCGTCGCGGTCTCGGCGGACACGGTCATCGAACTCCCGGTCCTGGCGGCGATTCGCCAGAACAATCTTGGCGTGTTTGAAATCCTGATGATGTGGTGGGATAAGAAACCGGAACCGAACCCCGTGCAATTACAGTGGCTCCTCGCCGGAGTGCGACTGGGGAACGCTCATTTAGGCGCCATGGCTCAGGCCTTTGCCTATGCCGTCGAACGCACGCCCTCGGTCCAGCATAGCGGGACCGTCTCCGTGCAAGGGGTGGCCTATCAACCGACGGGCAGCGACGGACCAAGCGCCGGCGCGGCTATGGCCGTGGGATTCATCGCCATGTTCAAAGGAGAGCGCATTCAGCGGGGCATTGCCCTCACCGGAACCATTGAACCGGGAGGACAGATCGGTCCGGTCGGCAGCATCCCGGATAAGATTCGTGCCGCTGCACGAGAAGGCTATCGGACCGTGCTAGTTCCACGCGGGCAGATTCATGACGCGCGATGGAACCTGAACGACTTGGGATTTCAGCTCAATGTAACAGTGAAGGAAATTGATACGATCGATGAGGCGTACCAGCTAATGACAGGCCAACGAATCTAAATCAGGATGCTGGAAAAGCCCGCCAGCGGCAGAGGCTGTGGCGCGTGAAGCGCGAGAAAGGCGCGACGTGGACAGATTAGGTTCCCACCTCGCGTGGCCCATCTGGCTCGTGCCGTCTGTCTTGCTCGGCTATCCCGCTAGGCCGTGGCTCCCAGCATGATCGCGTCATATTCCGCTTGCGTCAACCGATGCATGCCCAACGCCAATCGTCGAGTGAGTTCGGCCTGATCGGCAATCTGCAACACGTTGAGCAACAATGCCTGGCTCGCAGCTGACGAGCAGGCCAACCGGCGCACCCCGTCGATTCGCACAAAGCCAAATCTGGCCTCTTTTCTCAGCTCGTCACTGAGGAATGCATCCAACGCGGAGAAGTCCAACACAGGCGACACGATCTGAAACTCGGCACAAAGCCCGACCTTCAGCACATACATAAGCCCACGGGACTCCGCATCGAGATAGGTCTGGAGATTCGTCCGGATCAGCCCAGTGCAAAGTCCCCAGAGGCCGTGCCCGAGTTGCAGCTCGGCACTTTCCTCCGAGGTGCGTTCTCGCAAGGCCCCGGCTACGAACAAAAAATGACTCATTTGGAGGTTCATCACAGAGTATTCAGCGGGAGGATGATGCACATGCGGAACGGACGCCATGATACCGGTATTAATTCCAAGCGTCATCTGGCCGGATGACTCGACTGAGTCGACCAGACCAGGCATCCTATGCGGGTGTCAGTGCGTGTGGTAATCGTCTGCGTCGTCTAAGAGACTTTCTGGTTTTTCAAGAAAATCGGCGTCTGCATCTTCCCCATCCAGCGTGAGCTCTTCTTCCACATCTTCATCGGCCTCAACAGCTATATCCACATCATCCTCGCCCAGCTCCTCGTCAAGATCGGAATCTTTCAGCATCGGCGACCCCATCGGTCGCGATAACACGGGCTTCTGTGGCTCCTCATCCACGAACGGCTTCACGGGCTTATTGACAGGGGCTGGGGCCGCTGGTTTGGACGAAACAGCTGAAACCTTCTTCACCACCGGTTTTTTCTGGGCTGGCTTGAGTGCCGATGCAGAACGCTTCTTGGCCGTTTTCTTGGCAACAGGTTTCTTAGCTGCCTTCTTCACTGCAGGCTTTGCTTTGGCTTTAACCTTCGCCTTCGCAGGTGTCTTCTTCGCAGGTGTCTTCTTCGCAGGTGTCTTCTTCGCCGGCTGCTTCTTGTTCTTCGCCATCGAAATTCTCCTCTCTCATCCATGGATGTCTGACGCGGCCTCCATCTAGCATGAACTTATGGGGTCTTGCAACTCACACACCTACACTCTCTGATAGGATACTAAAAAAAGACGCTCTTCTCACCCGCCCACCTTCTCGAAACGGAGAATGGATCAATCGAATTGTCGCATCAAGAGCAGCGAGCGAGCCTGCCTGGTCCTCCCCGGCTCGTGCCCATGCGCTTCCATGACTAGCATGATAGAATATCAGGCGAGAAGAGTGTTGAATCCTTCTCGATCAAATCGGCTCTAATAAAATAGAAACAGGATAGTCAGGGAGTTCCCGATGAACCCTCGTTTACTTGTAGTCATGCTACTTGCAGTGGGACCGCTCTCGGCCTGGCCGACAGCAGCGACACCCCTTTATACCGCCATCATTATTGAGAGTAGCTCCCCCTACTTCGTCCCCAAGTCTGTCACCGTCTCGACCGGATCTCCGATCAGGTGGGAGAACCCTACCGCGACAGAACATACGGTGACCCATACCGGTTGTTTGGAGGACGGTGTTCACTGCGCCTTCGATTCCGGCCTAATGCTCCCAAACGGTACTTTTGCACTCCCCGGACTCGCTCCTGGCCGATACCCCTACCTCTGCCGCATTCACCCCATCATGCGCGGAGTCATCACCGTCATAGAGGCTTCCCAGTTGCCCTCCCAGACATAATCCAGCCCCCCCCTTTAACAGGTCCTTGCGGGAATGGAACTCCGTCGTGTAGGCTGCGGCGCTCGAATTTAACAGGACAGATCATGAAACCAGCTGTCGCCGCGCATCAACCGCTCAGCCTCACCGGAGAGACGCTCAGTCTCCTGGCCTGGCACATTCCCGATCTCATCGCCTATCAGCACCATGAAGACGAATGGTGGTTCGCCCCCCTCGATGACAACCTCCCGATCGTGCGCCTGAATCGCACCGGCCTGGAAATGTTACAGGCAATGAACGGCCATACGTCCGTTGGCGCACTGGTGGAAAAATACGGGACGAAGGTCTGTGGACCGGACGGACAGCCGGGACAGTGGCATTTGGAACATTGGTCCCTGCCCACCTACTCGTTTTGCTACTTCGGCACTGAACCTCCGGGCGGGCACCGCCACAAGGCCAAGTGGGACTTGCTCCTCCAAGAAATCAGGGAAGGCTGGTCAGGACAGGAGGGGTTCGAGGGAGAAGAGCATCTTGAAGACTTCCATCACCATGAACTCTCCGACAGCAGCGAAGACGACGGCCACTTCGACCTGATCGAAACCACCGTATCGCACCTCTTCCGGGAACCGAACGAGACACTCAACGGCTTGACCTATGGCCGGCTCCTCATGAAGCAGTTGCGGAAGCTGGGCTGGTTCGCGCCCAAGCCCCGCGTCATCGTGGAAGTGGGCGGCGGACTCGGTTACCTCGCCCGCGAGTCGGGCAAGGAACTTCTGCCGTTTGAAAAGCAGACCATCCGCTACATCTCCCTCGACATCACGCAGCCCTTCCTCAAGCTACAAGTGACTCGCGCCAAGGCCGGAGGCTGGGGCGGCATCGGCACCCGCGCCAACGGCGAATGGCTGCCATTCAAAGATAACTCCGTCGACCTCGTCATCGACAACGAGAACATGGCCGACATGACGCCGGTGAAATTGACCAGGAAAGAACTCCAAGAGGGAACAGGCAACACGCCGCAGCATCAGGAAGCCTTGGACTGGATCAGACGCGTGCGACTGCCGCTGGGCACGGATCTGCCGGAGGACGTCATCTTTAACCTCGGCCCCTTTCGATTCGTGGCGGAACTGTGGCGGGTGTTGAAGCCGGGCGGCAGGGCGTTTCTCACTGAATTCGGGGTCGAGGAAGGCTGGCCGGCGCCGGTCAAGCTGCCAGGCCACACTGAATACGAAGTCCAATACAGCCATCTACGCCAAGCCGTGCGCTGGCTCGGCTTTCAAGAGCGCTATCTCTCGCTGCCCAAGTTTCTCGCCATCAAACCGGACACCAAGGTACTCTGCACCGGTGCGGCCTATACCATTCAGCGATTCTGCCAAACCATGAGCAAGCCCTTTCCCGTGCGTGCTTACACGGAGAAGGAACTACAACAGGCCCTGGGCGACATGCTCCCGAAACTCCTCGGCTGCCACTACCACGACGTGGTAGATCCTGCCTGGTTCGGCCTCCTCGACTTCAAAGTCTTGTTATTGGAAAAGCCAGGCGGAGCCCCGAAAACCAGCTTCTCGGAGAACCAAGGCTATCGGTGGTACTCGCAGAAGTAGGGGGATTGAGGGTAGCCTGATTCGTTCCCTGTGCTCGCCGACCGCGCACACAAGAATATCAAATTTCCATACCAAGGGCGGTGCGCAGTGGGGAACAGTCCGATCACCTTACTTGGGAGTAACGGGGAGAGCACGGGAATGAATCGCTCGGTCAGAAGTCGAGAGGTACTACTGCTAGACCTGCCCCTGAAAGTCCACCGTTCATTCTCTTGTTAAATATTTTTCCCCATATAGCGATCAAACCATTCCTTGCTCGCTTCTTCACGCGAGAGGCCATTTCCCGTTAGTTTTGCTAGGAAAGCCACTCGCAAGCCACTTAGCAACAGCGCCAATTCCGAACGCCCAGAAGAAACGTGACCAAGGGCTATTAGAGAAGATCGCCACGACCAAGAAATATAGCGCTGCTACTGCGGCCAGTATCCAGACCCAGCCGAGAATCCCGGCGACCAATTCAACCAGACAAGTTTTGTTTTTGTTTCCATTCGCGCATCCTCGGTGATCAAACATAGAAGTGAGAGAACCCTGAGCGTAGTGCGGGAACCCAAAGTACAGCTTTGGGCGATCCCCCCGTCTGCGATGTTAGGCGAAGCGTTTGATCCTGACACGACCAGTGTTTCGCTATCTATCGATGCTTGGCATTGGGACTTGTTTGAATTCTTGATCATGCTTGCTGAACATGAAAATACGACGAAACGCAGAAATCGGAACTGGGCCGATGTGAGCTGCCTCGATGATCGGCATTATTTTTCTCCCCAACTCGCCTTGTCGTTTGCAAAGCTCAATAACTGACTTTCCGTCGACAAAACTATCTATAATTGCTGAACGATCCAGTTCAATCCAGATCGCCTCATCCCATTTGCTAAAACACGGAACAAACGTTCGCCACATTGAGAACGGATACTTCTCATCGTAGGTAGCCTCATCAAAGCCTGAAAAATCGAAGACGCTCACGCTGCCTATTCTCAGAACAAATGGGTATAGACTAGGCCCACAAGCAGTTCCCCATCTGTCATTATCAGGGATCGGTGGTTCAGACAGAATGCCGCCTGCGACCAAGATGCCTTCAAAGCGTTCAACGCTAGTCGTGTGCCAAATTCCTTCTCTAAGAATTTCTGGAAGCACCACGCTCCTTTGAAAGATGCAAATCGTCTAGCCATAATTCGAGGTCCGGATAATTTCGGCAAAGCCAGCAGAAACTGCCCGCGAGTCCCAGGCTATGCGGAGGACAGGAAATTGCGCGAGCTGCTGAATCAATGTTGCTTTCGGCGGGACTACCAGGAGCGCCCGCCAGCACGTTAGTCCTCACACATACTAGTCTGAATCGCCGGCTCCACTGAGCGGCCCAGACTGAGGGCTAAGGCTTCACCGCTCTGTGATTCGTTTCGCCAGATCAATCAGCACCCCTTCCCGCAACCCTAGATCGCTAACGAGTACACCTGGCATCTCCATTGTCTCCATGATCGTCCGAATGAGGATGGCGCCGGCAGCTATGACTTCTTCGCGGCCTTTCTCTAGGCCAGGTAGACCGGTTCGGTTGGCTTTCATGCGGCTCAAGAGGATCAGTTCGAGTTCTTGAATGGTGTCGAGCTGTAGTCTGTAGTTATGAATTCTGGCTGGCTCGTAGGTGGGAAGTTTCTGGGCCATGGCAGCGAGGCTGGTGATGGTTCCGGCTGTGCCGACAAAGGTTGCTGTGTGATAGTGGCCCATGTCGGCAACGGCTGCTTTCGTTTCTCTCGCCACCCATTCGCGTGCTTGGCGCACTTCCTCGTCGGTCGGAGGGTCGTGGTGTAAGAGACGCTCGCAGAGACGCACGACTCCGACATCGATTGACCTGACGATTGGTGGCTGTCCCGGACGATCCAGGATGAACTCGGTGCTGCCGCCGCCGATGTCGATGGCTAGCAAGTCGCTCACACTAGGGGGCAAGCCGGAGCGAATACCCAACAGCGTTCGCCTGGCTTCTTCTTCTCCTGAGAGCAGTTCGACCTCGAGACCTGCTTCGCGCTTCACACGATCGAGAAACTCATCACGGTTCGCTGCATCACGAACGGCACTCGTCGCGACAACCGCCATCGCATCGACCTGCAAGGCATCGATGATCTCCCGCCACTCCTTGAGACACTGGAGCACCCGACCCAACGCAACAACGCTCAGCTGCTTGGTCCGATCGACACCTTCGCCCAGCCGTAGGATTCGTCGCTCAGATAGTACTTCTCTCAGTTGCCCCCCAGTCGGCAGATCGGCAATCAGCAACCGGCAGGTGAGCGTGCCGATATCCACGCCGGCGAGACGCATCGTGCATGACGAGTCCTTCATACGTCAATCCGAACCTCCGTCATCTCCGATTCAAACTTCCCTCGTGCGTCTTTGAGCTCTTGGATCTCTTTGACGAGTCGTCCGATTTCCGCATCGTACAGGACCCGCTCAACCGGCTCGCCTCCCTCGCGAAGATTCACCGCTCGTTCGCCAACATCCCGGTAGCGCTCGTCCAACTGCTGGTCGAGCTTGCGGATTTCGAGCCGAATCCGCAGCAATTCTGTTTCTTCCAACGCACGGTTCGCCACCTGTGCCGTGCCAAGGCGCAACGTTGCAAACCCCGCCTGCAAGTCATGTTTCAACCGTTGCAATAATCCCATTTTCTCCTACTTCTCCCCCTCCTTGGGGTCAGTCAATTCAAGAGCGCGGGTGGCGTCGCCCAACTCAACCGCCTTAGTTTTCCTCTTACTGTTACAGGGTGGCCCGATTGGTCTCCGACTGCGCGCGTCCAACGAGGGCCTTCGGAGGCCGCGCGTTTCGCGAGCAAAGGAGACTAACGGGCCACCCCTCCATTCCTACACCAGGCGGGGGCGAGGACTGTTGGGCTGGTCGACGACAGGACCCGCGAATCTTAGCTGACTGATCCTAAATCCAACTTCGATTCCCACCGCCGCAACATCGTCTCTCGCAAGGCACGATGCGCCGATGCCTTTAGATGCGGGTCCTGCTTCAACAGGGCGAAGGCCTCCTGCCGCGCCTGTTGAAGCAACTCGGCATCCCGCACCAGGTTCGCTGCGCGAAACTCCGGCATGCCCCACTGCCGGAACCCGAAAAACTCGCCAGGCCCGCGAATGCGGAGATCTTCTTCTGCAATAACAAAACCGTCGGTCGATCGCACGAGCGCGTCCAGCCGCTCCTTGGCTGCCGATGGCGGTTCGCCGGCTTCTTTGGGCTTCTTCGATCGAAACAACACCCCGCCCGAGGCCATCAGCAGACAATAGGACTGGTGTGCGCTTCGCCCGACCCGTCCGCGCAATTGGTGTAACTGCGCCAGTCCGAACCGCTCGGCATGCTCGATCATCATGACCGTGGCATTGGGCACATCGACTCCGACCTCCACCACTGTCGTCGCGACCAATACCTGGATCTCTCCCTTCTTATACGAGGCCATGACCCGTTCTTTCTCGTCCGACTTCATCCGGCCGTGCAACAGCCCGACGCGAAACTCGGCCAACTCGTTCGCTTGCAGTTGCTCTGCTCCTTGCATGGCCGCCTGCAGATCAGTCTTCTCCGATTCTTCGACGAGCGGATAGACCACATAGGCCTGACGACCGCTCTGCAGTTCATCGCGCAGAATCTGATAGGCTCGCCCCTTCTGGCTGTCGCTCAAAAGAAACGTCCGCACCGGCTTTCGTCCCGGCGGCATCTGATCGATCACCGAGACATCGAGATCCCCATACACTGTCATGGCCAGCGTGCGTGGAATCGGCGTCGCGGTCAGCACCAGCACATCGGGCTTATAGCCCTTCTCCATGAGCGTCTTCCGTTGGAGGACACCGAATCGATGTTGCTCATCCACCACCACCAAGCCGAGTTTCGCGAAGGTGACGCCTTGCTGAATGACCGCATGGGTCCCGATCACGACCTGCGCAGTCCCGGAGGCCACCTGCCCGCGGACGATTTTGCGCACCGCCGCATGGCCCCCACCACTCACGAGCACCACGGAAAGCCCGAGCGGTTCCAAGAACCCCTTCATCGTCCGATAATGTTGTTCAGCGAGAATTTCAGTCGGCGCCATCAATGCTGCCTGGTAGCTCGATCCACAGGCCAGCACCATTGCCTGCACCGCCACGATGGTTTTGCCGGACCCGACATCGCCCTGCACAAGGCGATTCATCGGTTTGAGCGACGTCATGTCTGACAGAATCTCGCGTTTCACCCGCTCTTGCGCTGCGGTTAAGTGAAAGGGGAGCGCCCGATCCAGCTTGCCGAGGAGCGGCGTCTTCGGATTGAAGAGCACCTGCTTGACCTCTTCCTTCATGACTCGTTGCCGCGAGGCCAAGGCGAGTTGGAGGACAAACAGTTCTTCGAAGGCCAAACGCCGATGCGCCGGCGTGAGACCTCGATCGAGCTGTCCCCCATCAGTCCCGGGCTGAGGAAAATGCACTTCTTGAATAGCTTGTTGAAGGGGCATCAATCGGTAGCGGGCACGCAGCGAAACCGGCAACACCTCCTGCGCCTCGGCAATATGGGCATCCAGCAAGCTTTTCATGAGCACCCGCATCTGCCGGGATGTCCAGCCCTTTGTTTCGTGGTACACAGGAACAATACGCCCCACGTGCAACCGCGCTTCGATTTCCGTGCCTAATACTTCGTACTGCGTGACCTCCATTTTCATCACCACCCAGCCCTGCGCGCCGGCTACCACGCGTCCGGTCAGCATGACACTCGTCCCGACGGTGAAGAGTTGCTCGAGGAATGGCTGATTAAAAAACACCGCCTGGAGACGCCCGGTTGAATCCTCCACCACAATATCGAGGATGGCGAGACGGCGACTGCGGGCCTTCTTGGCCTCGCTTCGGATGATCATGCCACAAATCGAGGCCTGCACACCTGGCACCAGTTCCCCGATCGGGGTCATGACGGATCGATCCTCATAGCGCCAAGGCAGGGTCCAAAAGGCATCCTCAACCGTCTCGATCCTAAACCGTTGGAGCAACGCTGTACGCTTCGGTCCGACTCCCTTCACGAAACGGATGGGCTGCTCCCACCATGGCCGCAATGGAGCTTTATTCATGACAGGCTCAGGCAGCACGACTGGCTCCGGTTCGTCCCACGCCTTGGCCGGATCACGGATGGCCTCGCGCAAGACCCCAAGAATAACCGTGGCTTCCTGTAGCCGGCGCTGCTGCTCCTCTGCCGGGAGCAACTGCGGGTCTTCAAGAAACAGCCCACGCAGCTGGAGCAAGGCTGCTTCAATTGCTCGTGGATAGACGCGATCTGACAGGGCCTGCATCACCTGTGAGGAGACAAAGTGACTGAGGTTTTTGACGGCAGGGAGATGTGCGAAGGCATCGCGAGTCGCGAATTCGATCGGACGCGCGACTCGGTCCAGCCAATGCTGAAACTGTTCAGGGGGTGTGGGCTCGGAAGAGCTCCGTATCACAGTGGCGGATCGTATCACAGCCTCCGCCCCTCCTCAACGAGTTCGATAGCCCATTTAGCAGGAGGCTGAAAAAGTCCGCCAGCGTCGTTCTCGCATTGTTCAGGCCCTCAACGTACCCCAGAGGGTACGCCTCGGCCCTTCACTCGCTACGGCCTTGCTGGACGACCTTTTT
>Ga0315275_10004158_pt1 | contig 13494 bp, 14 predicted proteins | sample YL17G03_0_MG_FD_205557 | JGI IMG/M metagenome (GOLD analysis project Ga0315275, IMG submission 205557) | Sediment microbial communities from Yellowstone Lake, YNP, Wyoming, USA - YL17G03_0 | ecosystem: Environmental > Aquatic > Freshwater > Lake > Sediment | place: USA: Wyoming | collected... | reverse complement strand
GTGGCTATGTCGGCTTCGACGACGGCATCGAGGTCGAGTCGACCGTGACTCCGCTGGATTGGCAGGCGCGCGGGCTCGAGGCCGGGGCGCCGTTCGCGAGCGCACATTCGTTCGGGCAGACCGGACCATTCCGCCCGGGCAACCGCTGGGGAGCCAACGTCGTCTTCGCCGGCTCCGGCACCCAGCCCGGCGTCGGGGTGCCGATGGTGTTGATCTCCGGACGCCTGGCCGCCGAGCGGATTCTCGGCCCCGATCCTGGCTACCGCTCCCGCGCGTACGGCTGACCTTTCCCGGCGGTTAGGAAGGGCGGGTAGGGTCAGACCGATGTACTCGCCGCCGCCGGACCAGGCGGCCGAGGACGGGGCTGCCGCCGAGGAGCGCCGCACGTTCATCCGGCGCACCATCGCTCCGGGCACCATCGGCTCGATCATGATCACGATCGGGTCCCTGGGCGTGGGGTGGCTACCCCCTACAACGCCGCTGGTCGACTCCCAGCCCTTCGACGCGCTGCGCAACACCGGCGTGGGTTTCGGCATCTCCCGAGCGCTGCTCATCGCCGGTGGCGCGATGATCCTGCAGGCCTGGCTCGTCCTGGGCTATGACGTCCTGCACGACCGCATCCGCGATGTGCGCAAGATGTGGATCACGTTGGCCGCCTGGGTCGCTCCGCTGGTCGTCGCCGCACCCTTGTTCAGCCGCGACGTCTACTCGTACTTCGCCCAAGGGCGTCTCATCGAGGCCGGATACGACCCGTACGCCAACGGCGTCTCGGTCCTGCCCGGGTGGTTTCGCGACGGCGTCGATCCGCTCTGGGGTGAGGCGCCGACGCCGTACGGCCCGCTCTTCTTGATGCTCGAACGCGGCGTCGCGTCCCTACTGGGACCCAATCCTGTTCTCGGCATGCTCATGCTTCGCCTGATCAGCGTTGCCGGAGTCGCCCTCATGGCGGTCTACGTCCCGCGACTGGCCTTCCTGCACGGCATCGATCCGACCAAAGCACTGTGGTTGGGAGTGCTCAACCCACTCGTGCTCATGCATTTCATCGCCGGCGCTCACAACGACGCCCTCATGGTCGGACTCATGGTCGCGGGCCTGACCCTGGCTGCCGAAGGCAAACCCATCGCCGGGATCTTGCTGGTCACCCTCGGCGGAGCCATCAAGCCGATCGGGCTGGTCGTCCTGCCTTTCGCCGCACTCTTCTGGGCCGGCACTCGTGCCTCGTGGCGACGGCGCATCGCCATCTGGATCGCGACGGGAGCCCTGTCACTGGCGACCATTGTCATCCTCGGTGCCTTCATCGGTGTCGGCCTCGGTTGGGTCCGCGCGCTGTCGACCCCCGGCACGGTCAGGACCTGGCTGTCGCCGGCAACCGGGATCGGCTTGGGAATCGGCAACATCAGCAACTACTTGCACCTTGGTGACATTTCCGATCCGGTAGTCACGATCACGCGCGGGATCGGCATGCTCATAGCCGTCGTCATCGTGCTGCGACTTCTCTTGAAACCCGAAGGGCGCTCACCCGTGCGAGGCGCGGCCCTTGCTCTTGTCGCCATCGTGTTGCTGGGCCCGGTCATCCAGGCGTGGTATCTCATCTGGCCACTGCCACTGCTTGCCGTCACCGGCCTGCGTAAAGCGTGGCATCTGCGCGCGATCATCATCGGCACGACAGCCTTCGTGCTCTACGGACTGTGGGAGTTCAGCGCGAGCTCGGACTGGTTCGTCGACTGGTACGACGCGCTCGCGATGTTCGCAGCCGCCGCCACCATCATCTTGGTCGTCGTCGCGAGCCCGCGCGAGCGCAACCTGGTCCTCGGCAGCCAGTTCGGACGCGGCCTCGCCCCTGATGACGCACCTGCACGAGCACGAGCGGCCCAGTTGGTCGTGCGCGCCCCGGTGTGATCTCGCCCCGTCTGATCTCGGCCGGTCTGATCTCGCCCCGTCTGATCTCGGCCGGTCTGATCACGCCCTGGCTGACCTCGACGGGCGCCTCGGTGCACGGGCTGCCAAACTCTGCCCGTGCGCACGTATGACCTTGCCGCTGCCGGCATCGACGACCCGCAACTGCGAGCCTCGTACGAGCGCTGCCGCGCGCTCAATGCCGCCCATGGCAAGACGTACTACCTCGCGACCCTGCTTCTGCCACGTTGGAAGCGTCCGTACGTCCATGCTCTGTACGGATTCGCCCGCTACGCCGACGAGATCGTCGACGACTTGTCCTCGACGGCCAGCATCGAGGAGAAGCGCGCACTTCTTCGTACGTTCGGTGCGGACTTTCTTCGTGATCTCGATCGCGGCTCATCCTCGGACCCCGTGTGTATGGCAGTCGTCGACACGGTGCAGCGCTGGGACATTGCGCCGGAGCACTTCGTCGCGTTCTTGCACTCCATGGAGATGGACCTGAGCGTGACGTCGTACGCGACGTATGACGATCTGTGCGAATACACCTATGGCTCGGCCGCCGTCATCGGCTTGCAGATGGTGCCGATCCTGGAACCCCTCGACGAGTCGGCGTATGCGGCCGCACAGGACCTCGGGACTGCGTTCCAGTTGGCCAACTTCATTCGTGACGTCGGCGAGGACCTCGATCGCGGCCGCGTGTACCTCCCCGAAGCGGACATGGCCGCCTGTGGCGTGACGCGCGCTGATCTTGAACACCGAGTCGTCACCCCTGCGATCCGCGAGCTCCTCGCCTTCGAGATCCATCGGGTTCGGGAGTTGGAGACCCAGTCGCTTCCGGGCATCGCAGCGCTGGCGCCCTCATCGCGTCCATGCATCGAAGCAGCACGGATCCTGTATTGCGGCATCGTCGATGCGGTCGAAGCCATCGACTACCAGGTCTTCGACCAACGCGCGACCGTCCCGCTTCGTCGACGACTCACCGTCGCCGGCTCGGCCTACCTCCGGTCGAAATCGAGGCGGCCGGTGCGTCGCTGAGGCAATTGACCGGGTGCCCTAGCCGTGCCTCTGTTACGGCCGGATGATGGACCCGTGCAGCCAGCTCGAAAGCGGGACGAGGAAGTGGGACCGTCGCGGTTCCCGGCCGTGAGCGGTCGCTCGCTCCTCGGCGCCGACGTGGCATTGCCCGCCAACTTCCCCGCGGATCGCACGTTGGCTGTGCTGGCATTCCAGCAGTGGCATCAGACTCGAGTGGACCGTTGGATAGCCCGTGCGGTCGAAGCGGGGGTCCCGCCGACCACGCGAGGTCTGGCCGGGGAGGTCCAAGTCGCAGTCGTGGAGCTTCCGGTGCTGTCCGCCCGCTGGCGCCCCGTTCGCCGCTTCATCGACGGGGGCATGACCTCAGGCATCGGTGATCCCGACGTGCTCGCCCGGACCATCACGGTCTATACCGACGTGGCGACCTTTCAACGAGCGCTCGAGATCCCCAGCAGTGACGAGGTGCATGCGCTGGTGGTGACCCGAGAGGGCCTCGTTCTGGCTCGGGCCCAGGGAGATCCTGACGACGAGTCTTGGCAGCCAGTGGCAGACGCACTTCACATCACGTGATCGTGACGTCAGCGCGAAGTCAGGTTCGAGAGCGAGGAGGCCCCGCGGCCGGCGTTCGCTGGATTCCGCGTCGTCCCCAGAACACCCACAGCGACAACGTCACGAGCACCAAGGCGAAACCGAAGGCGAGATCCTCGACCGGTGCAAATGCGATCCGCCCGTCACCGATGAACGTAGGTGTCACGTTCGTGGTCGAGTCGCCGACGATTGCCGAGCCGTCGTAGCGCACAACCCGCAGACCGGTCAGTGCGGCGTTGGTCACGAGCTGGAATCCGAACACGATGGCGTACGCCGTCCAGAAGACTCGACGCGTCAACAGCCGGGTACGAAGCACGATCACATCGACGACGATTGCGAGGCCAACAGCGACGACGGCCAACTGCGTGTACGTCACGACTTCGCCTCGTCTCGCGCTGGCTCGTCCGTGGTCGAATCGTCCCCGGCCGGCCAACCGCGGGTGGACCGTACGGCCTCGAAGGCCAGCACCGACGCGAGTGGAACGACGATGAAGAACAGCAGTTCATCTACGGGTAGACCGCCACCGAGGGTCAGCCCCGTTGTTTGGTCCGGGTCGAATGACCAATGGCCTCGCGAAATCGCGTAGAGATCCCAGCCGACGAAGATCGCGGCAACCGGCGCGATCGTCAGCAGCAACCGAAGCCAACGCCGAAAGACCCGGGTACGAAAGGCGTACTCCAACCAGACAGAACCGAGCACGCAGAAGAGCAGTACACCCACGTAGGTCAGATGCCGCACGTCACGAATCCGCTTCAGGGGAGGCCAACTCGCGGGCGGCCAAACGGGACGCGAACTCCCGGGCGACATTGTGCGCCGACTCCAACGTCGGTGCTTCGGTCAACGCACGGACGACCACGACGCGACGCGCACCGGAATCCAGTGCCTCATCCAGCCGGAACAGATCGATCCCGCCGATGGCGAACCACGGTCGAGCCCGTGGAACTGCGGACTTCATCGAGGCGACGTGGCGGACCAATTCCAGACCCGGTGCCGGTCGACCCGGTTTGGTGGGCGTTGGCCAGCAAGGCCCGACGGCGTAGTAGTCGACTCCCACCTCACCTGCCGCGGAGTCGGACTCAACGGCGTCGTGAGTGGATCGTCCTATCAGCATGTCGCTGCCCACGACCTCCCGGGCGACGGCCACCGGAAGGTCGTCCTGCCCGAGGTGCAACACGTCGGCATTCGCGGCGAACGCGATATCGGCTCGATCGTTGACCGCCATCAAGACATCGTGACGGGCGCAGACCGCACGCATGACCGCCAAGGCTGCCAACTCCTCGCGCGCCTCGAGCCGCTTGTCCCGGAGCTGGACGACGTCGACTCCCCCCGAACACACGGCGTCCAGGAAATCACCGAGATCCCCCCTGTCCTCACGCGAATCCGTGCACAGGTACAACCGAGCTCGCGCCAACCGGTCACGAAGACGATCCACGTCTGACACAGGACCATCTTGGCCGAGCGGGCCGGCGGGCCCACGAGCAGTAGGTCCCACCGACCGCTCGGCGTACCCTGGCAACACCACGGGAGTCCGATGCCATCGGGCTGAGAGGGAGGCTCGAAGCCTCCGACCGTCGAACCTGATCCGGGTCATGCCGGCGAAGGGAGCGCGACTTGCATCCCGCGAATGCCACCTCGCCGCGTGCGTATGACGTCGCTGTCGTCGGCGGTGGCGTGATCGGCCTCACTGTCGCTCGGTCGCTGCGCCGCACCGGACGCGAGGTCGCGCTGATCGATCCCCACCCCGCGAGTGGCGCCAGCCAGGTCGCCGCCGGGATGCTCGCTCCGGTGACCGAAGTCCACTTCGGGGAGACCGACCTGCTGGCGCTCAATCTCGCGGCCGCCTCGACGTGGCCGGACTTCGCCGACTCGCTCACGGCGTCCACCGGGCACGAGATCGGCTACCGCACGATCGGGACCGTCGTCGTCGCACGCGACCTCGACGACCGACGCGAGTTGGAACGACTGCGCACGTTCGCCGAGACGCTGGGTCTCACGATGGAGTCGCTGACATCACGCGAGGTACGCGGCCGCGAGCCATTGCTCGCCGCGGACGTGCGTGGCGGATTGTGGGTCCCTGGCGATCACTGTGTCGACAACCGGCGGTTGTTGTTCGCTCTGCAGGTGGCGTGCCGAGAGTCTGGTGTCGACTTCCTCAACCACGAGGCCGCTGGGTTGATCGTGGAGTCCGGCCGCGTGACGGGCGTGAGAATCACCGGTACCGAGTCCGTCAGCGCTGAGTCGGTCGTGATCGCCGCTGGAGCTTGGTCCGGACTCCTCGATGGTCTTCGGACCGACGTGGCGGTGCCGGTGCGGCCGGTGCGCGGACAGGTCCTGCGTCTGCACAGCGGACGCGGAGGCCTCGCCGAGACACCGAGCCCGCGCACGACCGTGCGTGGTCTCGTCGCGGGCCGGTCGGTGTATATCGTTCCGCGTTCCGACGGTGAAGTTGTCGTCGGGGCGACCAGCGATGAAGTCGGCTTTGAACCGCACGTCACCGCTGGGTCGGTGTGGGAGTTGCTCAACGATGCTCGCTCGCTGCTGCCCTCGCTGAGCGAGATGACTTTCGTCGAAGCGAGCGCTGGACTGCGGCCCGGGACGCCCGACAACGTCCCGCTCGTCGGGCGTACGGAACTGCCGGGATTACTTCTCGCGACCGGGCACTACCGCAACGGAATCCTGCTGGCGCCACTCACCGCCGAGCACATTCTTTCGCTACTGGAGTCCGGCGAGGACGGGACGAAAACCGGCGCGAACTTCGCCGCATGGGATCCCCGGCGTTTCCGCAGAGCCGCGACGCCTCAACTTGTGAGCACGGGAGAGATTCGATGAGCACCATGACTGTCGTGCTCAATGGCGAGGTGACCGCCGTAATCGCCGAGACGACTCTGGCACAGGTGATAGCACCACTTGTGACGTCACCGTCCGGAGTCGCGGTCGCGCTTGACGACGTGGTTATTCCCAGGCGCGACTGGGACGCCACACCGCTGCGCGATGGTGCGCGCATCGAAGTTCTCGTTGCGGTGCAGGGAGGTTGACCGTGACGAATTTCGAAACAGACGGCACGGAAGACCCACTGGTCGTCGCCGGCAAGGAGTTGACCTCACGACTCATCATGGGTACGGGTGGCGCACCGAACCTTGCGATTCTGCGCGACGCTCTCATCGCGTCCGGAACGCAGTTGACGACGGTTGCCATGCGGCGAGTCGATCCGAATGCCCCAGGGAGCATTCTGGACGTCCTCGAGGAACTGGGAATCGCAGTGCTCCCCAACACTGCCGGCTGCTTCAGCGCACGCGAGGCAGTCCTGACCGCGAAGATGGCTCGCGAAGCCTTGAACACCAACTGGATCAAGTTGGAGGTCATCGCGGACGACGAGACACTGCTCCCCGACCCGATCGAGTTGCTCGACGCCGCCGAGGAACTCGTCGATGACGGTTTCGTCGTCCTGCCGTACACCAATGACGATCCGATCCTCGCGCGTCGGCTCGAACACGTGGGCTGCGCAGCAGTCATGCCACTCGGGTCCCCCATCGGGTCCGGCCTGGGCATCAGTAATCCGCGCAACATCGCGGCCATCGCGGAGGCAGCCGGGGTTCCGGTGATCCTGGATGCCGGCATCGGGACTGCGAGCGAGGCGGCGTACGCGATGGAACTCGGCTGCGACGCGGTGCTGCTCGCCTCGGCCGTCACCCGAGCGGTAGATCCGGTGCTCATGGCCACAGCCATGCGCGCGGCCGTGAGCGCGGGCCGGTCTGCCGCTCGCGCGGGCCGTATCGCGCCCCGGTACCGAGCCCGCGCGTCCAGCCCGGCACGTGCCTGAACGGCACGCGTGAACTTCGTGCTTCTCGTCGCGGCGCGCCGGTGCGCCATACCTGGGCTGGTCAATGTCCCGATCTAGACTCGAAGGTTGTGGAGACCTCTGTGCGTGATGGCATCGTCGGCCGCGTGATCGACGGGCGCTACCGCGTGCTCGGTCAACTCGATCGTGGCGGGATGGCCAGCGTCTACACGGCCCATGACGAGCGTCTGGACAGGGTTGTGGCGCTCAAGATCATGCACGCGAGCCTGGCCGACGACCCTGGTTTCGTGTCCCGGTTCGTCCGCGAGGCGAAGTCTGCCGCGCGGCTCACCGACCCCCACGTCGTGAGCGTCTTCGACCAGGGCAGCGATGACGGACTCGTCTACCTCGTCATGGAGTTCGTCCCCGGGCGGACGGTGCGAACGGTGCTCCACGAGCACGGACCGCTCAGCCCGTCCCAAGCCCTGGCGATTCTCGAGCCGGTGGTGCAGGCGCTCGCGGCAGCCCACCGAGCCGGCTTGATCCATCGGGACGTGAAGCCCGAGAACGTCCTGATCTCCGACGACGGCAGAGTCAAGGTGGCCGACTTCGGATTGGCGCGCGCGATTACCGCGGGCACCAGCTCAACGGCCACGCAGGGCGTGCTCATCGGCACGGTCGCCTACCTCGCACCTGAACAAGCTGAGCAGGGCTTGTCGGACGCACGCTCAGATGTCTACAGCGCAGGGATCCTGCTGTACGAGTTGCTGACCGGAAGTGTTCCATTCACGGGCGAAACTCCGTTGTCGGTTGTCTACCAACATGTCAACAAGGACGTCCCGGCGCCGTCGACACGGCGGCCTGGAATCCCAACCGCCGTGGACGAACTCGTCGTTCAGGCCACCCAACGCGAGCCGGGACGGCGATTCCACGACGCAACCGACTTCCTCGAGGCGCTCAAGGCTGTACGGCGTACATTGCCTGCGCCGCAACCGTTGTCAGTGTCTCCAACCGACCACCAAGAGACCGTTGTCATTGCCGCAGCAGGCATTCGTCGTGATCCGGCGGAGGCGGCGGCGGTGGACCTGCGCCAGACTGGGGTGCTGTCCCGCGACGATCTCAATTCGATTCACGCGCACGAAGAACCCTCCGACGAAGCCAAGAAGCCCAAGGGGGGCGGGCGATCGAGGTCCCGTCGACGACGCGGTCCGATCGCACTGGCGATCCTGCTCGTGATGGCAGTGGCCGTCGGCGGCGGCGCGTACTGGTTCGGGATCGGCAAGACCGTCACTGTTCCCGGAGTCATCGGGGTGACCGTGGCGCAGGCAACGACGACCTTGGCGCAATCGGATCTGTCCGCTGCCACGTCGACCGAGGCGTTCAGCGAAACCGTGGCCGCGGGCCGTGTTGTTTCGACCGATCCCAGCGGCGGCAACGAGGTCCGCAGCGGAACCACGGTCAACCTCACCGTGTCGAAGGGTCCGGAGCGCTATCAAGTACCCGATGTCGTCGGCAAGACCGAGGCGCAAGCCAGAACCGACTTGACCAATTCCGGCCTGTCCGCCGGGACGGTCAGCCAGGTCTATGACGAGAAGGTCGCCGTCGGTTCGGTGGTGCGTACCAACCCCAAGAACGGTACGCCGCTGCGACCGAACACCGCTGTCGCACTTTTCGTGTCCAAGGGGCCCGAACCGATTCCCGTGCCCAATGTCGTAGGCACCACCAACGCTGCCGCAACCAAGACCCTCAAGGGCCGAGGGTTCACCGTGACGAGCAGTGAGGCGTACTCGGACACCGTGCCCGCGGGCACCGTGATCTCGATGTCGCCGAAGCCCGGGGTGAAGCAGAACAGGGGTGACACCGTCGACTTGGTGATCTCCAAGGGTCCTCCGCCAGTGACGATTCCACGGGTTGTCGGTCTGAGCCGCAGCGCTGCCATCGCGAAACTCAACGCGGTCGGGTTAAAGGTGCGGATCGCGAAACTCGGTCCCACGATCGTGCTCAATCAGGTGTATTCCCAGTACCCCGGCGATGGTCAGGTCGTTCCCAAGGGCACCACGGTCACCATCACTTTGGTCTGAACCACCGGTGCGCCCGTGACCTCGCAGCCGACTCGCACCTTTCTATCCCCTCGCCGGGAGTTCGTCGCCGTAGGCGCACTCGTGGCTGTAACGGCAGTGTGGGGATCGACGTTCCTGATCGTCCAAGATGTCGTCGAAATCATGCCGGTCTTTGCCTTCCTGGCCTGGCGTTTCTCCTTGGCCACCCTCGTCTTGATCGCAATCCGACCGTCCGCGTTGCGCGGACTCACCCCGGCGGTGCGCAACCAAGGCATCGGCTTGGGAGTGGCACTGGGGCTGGGCTACATCTTCCAGACGATCGGGCTCAAGTCGACCTCGGCAACGGTGTCCGGATTCATCACCGGAATGTTCGTCGTCTTCACGCCCCTGATCTCGGCCGTCGTGCTGCGCACACGCATCACACCAATCGCGTGGCTGGCGGTGGGACTGGCGAGCGTCGGCCTGGGACTGCTGTCCTTGAATGGTTTCTCGATCGGTATCGGCGAGTTGCTCACGTTGATGTGTGCGTTTCTGTTCGCCGTTCAGATCGTGGGCCTGGGCTTGTGGGCGCGTGCGGACAATGTGTACGCCCTCGCCGTGCTTCAACTCGGGACGGCGGCGGTGATCGCTCTGGTAGCGAGCCTGCCAAGTGGGGGCCCGGTGGCGCCGCCGTCGAAATCGGTGTGGGTGGCGGTGTTGTTCCTGGCCCTTGTCGCGACCGCCGCCGCCTTCTTCATTCAGACCTGGGCGCAGTCTCAACTCCCGGCCACCCGGGCAGCGATCGTGTTGACGATGGAACCGGTGTTTGCCGGCTTCACCGGTGTCGTTGTCGGCGGTGAGCCCCTGACGGTACGAATCGTTCTCGGCGCCGGCTTCATCCTGGCCGCTATGTACCTCGTCGAGTTGGGTCCGCGGGCCGGAGCCGAGGCGACGCTGCCCCACCTCGAGCCCTGAGCAAGCCACGGGGCCGCGTTCCGTACGCTGGGACCCTTCCCCAGGAGGTCCAATGGTCATCGTCATGAGCCCCGGCGCAACCGACGTAGAGGTCGACGGTGTTGTTGCTCGCGTGGTCGATGCGGGTGGTCAGGCCTTCGTCAGCCGTGGCGAAACTCGAGTGATCATCGGGCTCATCGGCGATATCGAGCACTTTCACGGCCTGAATCTGCGGGCGCTACCCGGTGTCGCCGAAGTCGTACGCGTCTCCTCGCCGTACAAATTGGTCGCGCGTGAACACCACCCCGACATGTCGACGGTGTTCATCGGCAGCGCACGAGTGCCGATCGGGCCGGACACGTTCACACTCATCGCCGGTCCCTGCGCGGTCGAGACACCCGAGCAGACGTTGGCCGCGGCCCACATGGCACAAGGTGCTGGCGCGACGTTGCTGCGTGGTGGGGCGTTCAAACCGCGCTCATCGCCGTACGCCTTCCAAGGTTTGGGTGAGAAGGGGCTCGCGATCCTCGCCGATGTGCGCACCGAAACCGGGATGCCGATCGTTACCGAGGTTATCGACGCGGCCGATGTCCAGTTGGTCGCGTCGTACGCTGACATGCTGCAGATCGGAACACGCAACATGGCGAACTTCGCGTTGCTGCAAGCGGTCGGGTCAATCGGCAAGCCGGTGATGCTCAAACGCGGCATGTCAGCGACGATCGAAGAGTGGTTGATGGCGGCTGAGTACATCGCCCAGCGCGGCAACCTCGACATCGTTCTGTGTGAGCGAGGCATTCGTACGTTCGAGACCGCGACTCGAAACACCTTGGACATCGCTGCGGTACCGGTCGCGCACGGACTCTCGCACTTGCCGATCGTCGTCGACCCGTCGCACTCCGGTGGTCGTCGCGACCTTGTCGTGCCTCTGTCCCGAGCAGCAATCGCAATCGGCGCCGACGGGATCATTGTGGACGTGCACCCTCACCCAGACAGCGCGTTGTGCGATGGTCCTCAAGCCTTGGTTGACGGGGACCTTCGGGCGCTGGCCCAGGCGGTTCGCCAGTTGCCGCCTATGGTCGGTCGTCGGCCCGCGCTTCCGTCCGCGTCGTAGGTCACCGAGTCTGGACTTATCAACCCTCCGGACGGCTCAAGACAGTAGTTATCCCAAGACTCGACGGGGAACGGGACGGCGCCTAGCGGCGCAGAAGTTCGGCGAGCGCGCGGGCGGCCGTCGTCGTCGCATCGCCGTCGAGGTCGCGATGGGTGATCGCGCGCACGTAACGCGAGCCAAACGCTGACACCAGGACGCCGCGCTCTCGCGCGGCCGCGACGTAGTCCGCCGCCCGCCACGAGGTCGCCGCGAGGTCGAGGCGCACGATGTTGGTCTCGACCTCATCGGGACTGATGACTGATGCGTCGACGTCCTGCAGGGTGACTGCGAGTGTCTTCGCGTTGCGATGATCTGTGGCGAGGTCGGCGAGATGGTGATCGAGGGCGTAGTCGCACGCAGCAGCAAGAAGGCCCACCTGACGCATTCCCGCGCCGTACCTCTTGCGCCACACCCGTGCCTCTTTGATGCGATCAGCCGACGACACCAACATCGAGCCGACAGGGGCGCCAAGACCCTTCGAGAAGCACACACTCACCGTGTCGAAGAGTCGGCCGTACTCCGAGAGCGGGACACCGGTCACGACGTGGGCGTTCCAGAGCCGGGCGCCGTCAAGGTGCAGCCGGAGGTCGTGGCCATCGGCCAGCGCTCGTAACTCGCGCAGGCTCCCAAGGGATGCGATCGTGCCTCCCCCGAAGTTGTGCGTGTTCTCCACAGCGATTGCTGTGGTGGACACCAGGTAGGGACCGGCGTCTGGTCGAATGAACCCGGCAACTCGCTCGACGTCGAGTCGGCCATGATCCGATGACCAAGTGCGGGTGGTGATTCCGGAGAAGGTCGCAGCCGCGCCGAGTTCGGCGCGCACGATGTGTGCTTGGTCGTCGCACACCAACTCCTGCCCAGGCCCGACCAGTAGCCGGATACCGAGTTGGTTGGCCAGCGACCCCGTTGGCGTGAACAGACCGGCTTGGTGACCCAAGAGCTGGGCGACCCGGGCCTCGAGCGCGTTGACGGTGGGGTCGTCTCCGTAGACGTCGTCTCCGACGACGGCGTTCGCCATCGCCGACCGCATCCCAGCTGTAGGTCTCGTGACTGTGTCGCTGCGCAAGTCGATGGCGCTGCGCAAGTCGACGGCGCTGAGCACGTCAGTAGCACCGGGCATGTCGCGACCCTAACCTCCCAGCGGATCCGCCGGCGTCATGGCGGACTGGCCGCGTTCGTGTGCGAGCAGGGATTCCTTGACCGTGAGTCCGTAGTAGTAACCACCAAGAGTTCCGTCGCTACGAAGGATCCGGTGACAGGGGACGAACGGCGCGACCATGTTGCTCGAACACGCTGTGCCGGCCGCTCGCACGGCCGTAGGTCGACCCGCGCGCAGAGCAAGCCCGGTGTAACTGTCGGTCTGGCCGGCCTTCACGTCGCGCAAAGCGATCCACGCCTGCTGCATGAAAGGGCCACCGGGCTGCGACACCGAGACGTCGTAGAGCGAGTCGACATCGCCGCTGTTGTAGGCGTCGATGAGCCGCTCCAACTCCGGCGGTGGAAGGGGTTCCAGTTTGATGCGCTTCCTTTGTTCCGGCGTCAGTCGCTCGGATATGTCCTCGATCGAAGAGAATCCGCTCGCGACCACCGCGCCGTACTCCGTCGGCCCACGATCACCGACGATGTCTGGATCGACTACCAGAGTCAACGTGCCCGCGATGGTGCTCATCTGGCTGACGAGGATGGGATCGGATCTCGTGACGCTCATGTGGTCCTCGCTTCGTGGTGGGGTGTCTCGGAGTGCGGTCGGGTTGGTGGGTGGTTCCAGAGATGGGTGGCTGCGTAGGACCGCCACGGGCGCCACTGCTCCGAGTGCGCAAGCAGCGATTCCGGGGTGATGCCGAGGGACTCGGCATTGCGGCGTACGACGAGATCGGTCTCGGGGAACGCATCGGGATCGCCGAGTGCCCGCAGCGAGACGTACGAGGCCGTCCACCGGCCAATGCCCTTGACAGCCATGAGCTTCGCGCGGACTTCGCCTCGATCGGCGTCATGGTCGAGTGCGATGTCGCCCCTCGCAATGAGTTCACTCACCTCGATCAGCGTCCGCG
>Ga0315275_10004156_pt1 | contig 13499 bp, 14 predicted proteins | sample YL17G03_0_MG_FD_205557 | JGI IMG/M metagenome (GOLD analysis project Ga0315275, IMG submission 205557) | Sediment microbial communities from Yellowstone Lake, YNP, Wyoming, USA - YL17G03_0 | ecosystem: Environmental > Aquatic > Freshwater > Lake > Sediment | place: USA: Wyoming | collected... | reverse complement strand
TGTGGGGGATCTCGGACCAGATTCTCCCCAACGAGAACGCCTGGACGGAACGACGATGACGCTGGGCGATCGTGTGTTCCAGCTTGCGCTGCTTGATCAATGGATCGCGGGTGGCGATCTGCTGATCTCGCAACCGCTTCAAGCGATCCTGTTCTTGGCTGCCGCTCGGCATGGGCGTGCTCCTTCCAGCCTCAGTTGTTGGCTTCGAATGCTCGGGGTCCCGGCCGAGGCCCCCACACATCCCGGGCCAGCGAGGGGATGCTTCGCGATCCGCGGGTTGTCAGGCCGATACCTCTCGCCAGTGGTGGATGTCAAGCCGCGGCAGCATGCGGCGCGACAAACGCGGCCATGACAACGAAGTGGCTCAGCGCCCCGAGGATGACGAAGATATGCCACACCTCATGGAACCCGAACACACCGGGGAAGAAGTCTGGCCTTCTCGTCGAGTACACCACCGCGCCCGCGGTGAAGCAGAGGCCGCCCACGAGGAGCCACACCAGCGCGCCCACGGGCATGGCGACAAGCATTTCCTTGATCGCCATGAGAGAAAGCCAGCCCATCATCAAGTAGACGCCCGCCGTGAGCCATCGCGGGGCATTGATGATGAATGCCTTGACGGCGATCCCGATCACAGCCATCGACCAGATGACTGCCAACAAGCCCCAGCGCCAGAAGCCGGTGAAGAAGTGCAGGCAGATCGGCGTGTAGGTGCCGGCAATCAGAAGATAGATCGCGGCGTGGTCAAGCATGCGGAGGATCTCTTCGACCTTTGGGCTGGACTTGACGAGGTGATAGGCTGCGCTGGACGAGAACATCAGGACCAGGCTGCAGCCGTAAACCAGGAGCGGGACCTGCCTTTCTCCCGCATCACGCGCGACCACCAAGAGCACCGCCAGCCCGAAAGCCGAAGCAATTGCGGCGCCGAAATGCGTCAGTCCACTGACAGGATCGCGTAGCTTCTTGAGCACCAGACCTCCATACGGTCCTCAACTGCGGCGGCGCGCCCCAACCTGCCCCGAACAACCGGCGGAGAGACTACCTCCTCTCCCGGGGGAAAGTCTCATGGCTGGCCGACTCCACCTCACCCGAGACTCTAAGGCAAGCTGCCAGGGAGGGCAAGCCCCCGCTTGCCGCGCGCCGGCCGATTCACCTCGCCCATGGGTTCGGCGGGGATTCTCCGCGCCTCGTGACCAGCGAGTTGCCAGGCGCCAAAAGTCGCGCCTACTCCACGCCAAGAGGCATGGCACAGCGAATGCCAAGCTCGTTCACCGTGTCGGCCGGGGAAAGGGAATAGCGCCACGCTCCGCGGGCCTCCGCAAGCGTGAGGAACCAGGACCCTCCTCGAACCACGCGTTGCTGCCCGGAGGCGGGCCCCGTGGGATTCGCTTGCCTCCCAGGGGAATAGTCCCCAAACCAGTCCATCACCCATTCCGCCACGTTGCCTGCCATGTCCAGCGCCCCGCACCAGCTTGCCCCCTCTGGATAGCTCCCCACCGGCGCAGAGAACGGATAGCCATCGTCTACGGTCGCATCTGCCTGGGCGTGGCCGCATTGCGCGTCACAGGAATTCAGCCGGCTGCCATCGAAGGTGTCACCCCAAGGGTATACCAACCCATTCGGCCAGCCCGACGGCGACGAACGCGATGAGAGGCATGCACAAGCCTCTCTTCACACACCTTTCTCCTTGAAAGCACGACGACTTCGTGTTCGGCACAAGCGTCAACCCGGCGGCACGGGTCACTCGCCTTGGAACACGCCCCAGGCCAGGTCATCGTGCTGGGCCACGAAGTCCTCCGAGAAGTACTCGGCGTATTCGTCCCGTCCCTGCAGATAGTAGCCGAAGAAGGCTGCTGCGAAGTGCCCCATTCGCGCAACCATTTCTGTGTCGTACACCATCATGTGTGACTCGCCGACAAATGAGATCATGGCCCGGGCAGGGTCGCCAAGGTGCTCGAAGGTCCACGCGGCCTCCAGGCTGTAGATGTTAATGTCATCAGCTGTGGCGCCGATGATCAACGTGGGACGGTCTGCGGCCGCCAGACCCCGCTCACCAAACAGCCAGGAACCCTCAGGAGCCATCGGCATGACCGCCCGGATGCGCTCGTCGGTCATCGGCTGCCACAGGCGATCGTCGCTCGTGGTAAGTGCTTCGCCTGCATGAGTAGCGAATTGCTCCCATCCACCAGCCATGGCGCAGATGTATTCGATCCACCACGCCGGAGGCGCCGGCTGCATCGTCGCGGCATTGGCGCACTGGCCAAGGTAGAACTCCGGGTCCACGCGTGCACCGCTCACGGCCAGCGCGTTGTAGCCGTCGAACGAGTATCCCATGGCTCCGGCATGGTTGGCGTCAATGACACCCTCCAGCCCATCCAGCGGCTGAGTCGCAATCTGGTCTAGCGCGAATAGGATGTCGAGCGGGTAGTCGATCAACCATGCTCCCCACCGGTTGCTAGAGTCCCCGCCGTTCACGCCCGCCACGACGAAGCCATAAGAGGCGAGGTGCGGGGCGAATATGTAACCGACCTTGGACGACGACAGGATCAACGGGTAAGGCGCACCGCTAAGGTCCGGGGCCGCATCACTGGCAGGCCCGCTGCTGGTTGCGCCTTCGGTGGGAAGCGCTGGATACCACACGGTGAGGTTTACCTCGCGTCCGCCGCGGCTGGCGTCCTCGAAGGTGATCATGCGGCGTATGCCCGTGGGGTAGGGGCCGGGCTCTGAGAGTGGGAAGGCGTCCGGCTCCTCGGTCAGCGTGGGTTCAGCGGTCGCCGGAGCCACCGGGGTATGGGTCTGAACCGCGGTGGGCGGGGCGGGGGTCAGGGCGGGGCCGCAGGCCACGAGCAGTGTGATGAGCGGAATGCAGAGCGAGGCTGCGGACCTGTGCTGGGCGGGCATTCTTCCCTCCTTGGAGTGGTGGGGGCGCCTGTGGGCAACGGGCAATCCCCATTCGATGGTGGGGGGGCGCCCCACCCAGGGCGAACGTTCAGGATTGGGCTTTGGCCGACTGACGGGCGAGGCATCAGCGACCTGCCGCACGCCAGCGGGGTCGGCTGCTGCGAGAGTCTATGTGAAAACCCCAAAACCGCCAATCGCGTTCCCACTGCAGGCCAGGATCGCGCGCCTGCAATGTACTCTGGCCCCACTTCCGGGTCAATCCGCGCAAGCCTTAAGGGGCAGGTCCCCACCGGCCCGACTTTTCACACAGTCTGGCGAGTGGTTAGGCGCGCTATCCGAGCAATGCCGCGGCAGAGACAATGGGGAGCTACCTGCTAGATGATGAACTCGCGTTCGAGGCACTTACGGGCCTTTCCCGTGAGGAGGAGGCGGTTCTTCTGAAGCCATCCCGCGTTTCGAAGCTCAGTGATTCGAGCGTTTATGATAGCGCTCGAAAGGGACTGGCCACTGAGGGCAAGGGATTTGCCAAGTTGCTTTCGATCGGGTGGAATAGCCTTCAACTTGAAGAAGCCGTGGATCGCAAGGGCGATCGCTAGCCTTGCCTTAGGTACCTCATTGCAGGCGAAACGAATGACCCCATCGGCTTCTTCGACTCTGACCTCCCTGCGCAAGCCCTCCTTGGCCTCGGGCGTTCTGAGCGCTTCGGCCACTGAGAGGAGCTTGGACTCCCATTCCTTAGGCGTGAGCAGCAATGAGAAGAGAATATCTAGCACTTGCCGGGCGATGACGCCGTACTTGTGGACACGTTCGGCGGAGGTTGTGGTAGGAAGTCCGGAATGATAAAGGTCGCTTCGGAAGTCGTGATAGCGAAGGATCTCCGGCTCCAAGGCCGATAGGTTAGGTTCTAGTGATGTGACAAAGGAGAGGAGGCTTGGAAATGCGGCCTTCTTGCTCTCCCAGTCCTTCTTCGGGATCCCGCCTGGCTTGTGGCCTCCGACCAATTGCAGGTGGAGCGCCACATAGGCAATGAGCATGAATTCGATTGAGTTGTCGACTGCGATGAGGCCAAAGCGTTGGCCGCATGTGACCTTCGAATCCGCGAGGACTTCGCCAAGCGCGACCTGGTCAATGGCTTCGACTAACCAGTCCTTCATTCCTCACCAGGTTCAGGGGGGGGTGCCTGGACTTGGGGGACGCTCTCAACGGCAAGCTGAATGCCTTCTGGTGTAAGACCGTAGAGGTCTCCTTCTCGCCGAAAGTACTTCTTGTTCGCGGTCTGGTTTAGGACGACACCCTCCACATTGTCGACGCCGGTTACGCGTTGGACAGTTTCAGCGTCTACCATCTCGGGGTGATAGGCGAATAGCGCGAGCCCGACTAGCTTGGTCTTCGCGTTAGGAAAGTGCAGCAACTCGACGGATCCGGAGGGGGTAAACCGGTACGCATGTTCGTAGCCCGGTTTGGCAGGACGAGGTGGCTTGGGAAGCAGCGGGGCGGCGTGCTTGGCGATGGTGGCCGCTTGAGCTGTTACCTCCTTTAGCAGCTCGTCCAGCTTGGAAGCATCGCCGTACGAAAACCGGATATCGCCAAACTCGGTTCGGATTCTCGCCTCTGGCATTGGGTCCCCCTTCGAGGATGAACCCTCGTGTCGATCTAGTTTCGCCCCAACAGCAATCTGGCGCAAGCGCGACGACAGGGCGCCTAACGGCCTCGAGCTGAGCCGCCCGGCCAGCCAAGGCCAGTATCGCACCAAACGAAACACCCGGCTGGCCGGGTCGGCTCCAGCGAGTTGTTGGGCGGCGTGAGCAAGTCGAGGACGTGTGTTTGCCGTTCTTGCGGAGTGCAATGGGCCTGTTTCAGTCACTCACTGGAACGGCAAAGGATGAAACCGAACGGCTTACCTACCAAGCAGGATCAAGACACCAGCAGCGATAGCGAGGATCGCCATGATTATGGGTAACCCCGCGAAGCTAAAGCTAAGCAACTCGATCAACCCGGTCAGGATGAGCCAGATGCCCAGCAATAGCATTCCCAGGTTCTTGGTCAGTTTCATGTTGCTTACCTCCTTTGTGTGAGAACTGCGATTCGTAGTGACGCAGGCACCGCATGCCGCGGTGTCCCACGGCGCGGGCTGAGTCGTACTCACGCTCGCCATTATGTATTGTGAGAACAAGTCAGGGCTTTTGGCTTATTGATGTACCTCCTTTCTTCACTCGTCCCCATTGGCCAGGCTAGCGCTTGAACAAGCGAACGATGAACAACACGACAACTGCGCCAAGGAACGCAACGATGATCGTGGTGAGATTGAACCCGCTGATAGCATTCGGGACATTGAAGAATGTGCCAGCAAGCCAGCCACCCGCCAGCGCGCCAATAACCCCGATCACGATATCGCCAATCAGGCCAAAGCCCGATCCTTTCATGACCTTGCCTGCCAGCCAACCGGCAATTGCACCGACAACAAGCCACGTTAGCAGTCCCATCTTGGCTGCCTCCTTGAATATGAATGGTTCCTGCGACACCAGGGGCCAATCGCTCACTGTCTGCTCACAGTGACTCCGCAACACATTGGGTGGACCTACACCTCCTTTCTGCCCCGATTCGATCCGGGCTTGCCATGCGCATCACAGTGATGGTACACGGGATAACGGCCTCGAGCTCAGCTGCCCGGCGGCTCCGGCTACGGCTCACTCATTCTCGCACATTCTGGCAGGCTAGGCACCTTCCACTTTTCCGCACGCCAGCCGGGTCAGCTGCAGCGAGTTGTCAGCCGGCCCCCAGTCTCGCAGATGAGTGGCTTGGTGATTCAGTGTACTGCCGTAGCATCCCTTGGCAGACGTCTCACAAGTTCCAGGTGAGCGCTGACTCTGGAGTCCTCACCGTGGGGATACTCGAAGCCAAAACGCTGTGCTGTGGCGACGGCCACTCTCCTATAGAGATCGCACATCACGAATAGCGCTTCCCACATGTTGTCGTAGCTGGCGTCGGCATACGTTCGTTGCAGCTGCTTCCACAACTCCGGCTCAAGGTACTCCTGGAAGAACTTGCCGAATCCGCCAAGGTTGCGCGAGAAGTCCGTTTGCACTCCAATGTACCAAGTTAGCATCTTCATGAGTTCATCGCGTACCACTTGATCAAGCATGAACTTGGCATAGGTAAGCTGTTCTCTCCATAGCCCTTTCGCAACGTAGGGGCAAACCCACCAGAACTCGTTGCAGCAGTCGGCATACTGCTTTGCACTAGGTGGCGTCGGGAGATAGTCGCGCTCGCTCGGCGGGGGGAATGGCTCGATAGCATTGTCCTTGTCGAGGAGCAGGACACTGAGACTATCCCGGCTGACTTCGTCCAGTCGCGCAATGGGGTGGATACTCAAGTCGATCCTGTTCCCGTCGGTGAACTGCATGAGATACGCATAGCCGGCATCCTCGCTCGGGGGAGGCTCCCGCATGTCATCCGGCGTCTGCAGGATCATGATCTCGCCAAAGGACCTTATCCACTCGCGGTTCCTCTTGAAGGGTGCGACATCGGTGACGAGGTACACGATGTCGAAATCCGCAAACAGATCGCGCTGAGCATTGAGGTTTGCGCGCGAGCCGTTCATGATCACGGCCCGGACTCGCTCGTCTTGCTTGGCGACATCCAGGACTAGATCGAGCATCTCTCGTTCGCTACGCATCACTGCCCCAAGAGGGCCGGCTAACGGCCTCGAGCTAAGCTGCCCGGCGGAACCAAGCAACGCAACTGGGACTCTACGGCAAGCCGGCGGGCAAGCCAAGTCTCGCAGAAAGCCCAGCCCGCCGGGTCAGCTTCAGCGAGTTGTTAGCTGGCCCGGCCCAGCGCTTTGTGAACTACCCCTGAACCCCTCCATCATTTCGATGAACTCCTTCTTCCCCTCGTTGAGCGATGGAAGGTGTTTCTGTTCTTCGGGATCGGGTGGTTCCAGCTTGAGCCAGCGGAGCCACAGTTCAAACTCGTACCACAAGGCGGCGTGTAAGTACCACGAGAAGCCGGAGTGATCAACGAGTAGCTCTTGGCCGCTGGTCAGGCCAAGCCATGGGCAGAGCTCGAGGATTCTCGGATCGGCCCTGCCATTCCTATGGATGAGGCAGTTCCTCACCTCTCGCAGTTCCAGGAACGCCTTGCGGATGAGGGGGTGCATCTCACCGCCGAATCCGACGCCATCGAGGAGGTTCTCGAACTTGGCGATTCCTAGCGCCGGCTTGGCCTCAATGTCTCTCCTCAGTGAGGAGATGATGGTCTCAGCCCTTGCGTGGATCGGTAGCTGCTCGAATGGCACCAGAGGGCCCTTGACGGCTTGGACCGCGGGAGTGGCCCACGCGGAGGGATTGTGGATGAGCACTTGCAGAGCGACCTCACCGACAAGTGCTTCTATGATGGCCAAGAGCTTCACAAGAGCAAGCCCGTACATGTATGGGTAACTGCGCTCAGCTTCGCGTTTGGCGAATTCCTGGAGACGAGTTGCGTTCTCGATGCTCTTGGTGTAGACGGCCTCATCCAAGAGAGGGTGTTGGGACTTGGTGAGTTCGTAGGTACGTCTGATCCGAGAGATTGTCTCAGGAGCCTTGACGCCGAAGCTTAGGCCTTCAAACGTGAGCTCGACGAACGCAGACAAGTCAGACACGCCTTGAAGGATTGGCTCGAAGACATCGCCAAACCTTGGCCTAGGAGGAATTCTGCCGGTGTCGATCCCTGACATGCGCGCCCCCAGATGGGCCAGCTAACTAGTGATTCGACAGCACCCTGGGGGTGTGGTTGGCGGGGAGAGTGGAAGGGAGCTGTCGGCATACGGCTGCCTCAGGTTATTCTAGTCTAGCTCAGGGCGAGCTCAAGGGCAAACTGGAATTGCTGGTTTGCGTCCGGTGTTGCGGGCTATGGCTTACTCATTCTCGCGCAACTAGGCGGGCAAGACACCGCCAACTTTCCGCACGTCAACCGGGTCAGTCGAAGACCCAGTACCCCCTGGCACCGCCCGCCACATCGTCCCGATTCCTTCGGGAGGGCAGGCGTGCGGTCTGCCTGCACTGTGCCGCACACCGTCCCGGTGTCCTTCCGGGAGGCACACGTGGGCAGGTGTCCTGATGCTCTCACCGCACCTGCGGTGCGGCGCAGGTGTCCAGGGCTTCAGCGAGTTGTTGGGCGGCCCCAACCAGTACGTCGCGCGCTCAGCTGCCGACCCGCGCCAGAGCCTGGGTGATCCGCGCCGCATCCTCTACATAGCGCCTGCATCGCTCGATCCGATGCTCCTGCTCGAACACCAGCTGGCCCTCCTCGGTGCTCAAGTCGCATTCGATGAGCTCCGGGCAGGAGGTCGAACCATGCCGTTCCCGGAAGCTGGCTATCAGCGAGCGGACTTGCGAGTATGCCGGCTCGACCGTGCCGTCCCCCGAGTCTCGCCCCATGACCAAGCCGATCCCCAAGATGGCCCCCGACAAGGCGCCGCACATGCCGCCAGTCCGAGCCATGCCGCTGCACAAGCCCGTGGCTATCCGCGGAATGGCTTCGTTGCAGATCGACCTAGCCTCGCTCACGGCGAGCAGGACGCTCTCCGCTCAATAGAGGCCACCATCAAAAAGCTCACGGGCCCTCGCCGCCGTATCATCGGCCAAAGGTTCTCCTCCGGCACAATCTCACCCGCCTTGATCAACGGCCTTCGAACAATGTCGCGATGGGGCCGCCCAACGGTTGCGGCTAAGCCGCGCCCAAGGACGGACCACAACACCTTCGATTGTATCTGCGAAACGCCGAAGCCAAAAACTACGATTCGACTCGGTGCCTTGGGCGTCGGACTTGAGCCGCGGGTTGGGCGCAACCTACAGGAACATCCTTTTCGGACTATTCACTATTAGACGAGTTGAAGCATTTCGTCAAAGGACATTCTTACTTCATTTTCGACGATCGGCAACATTTCGCGCCATAATTCCATGAATGCTTTCTGCCTACGTTCTAGTTCCTCCAAAGAAAATGAATGGAGAATCATAGTGTCTTTGATCCGTTCCGGATAGTTATGCGAATTGCCTCACAAATAGCCTGACTTTGCGAAGGTACGTTGCCTCATCGAGACTCTGACCGAGCAGGCGCAAGCGGGAAGACCTCGGGGAGGCATCGATGACTAGGCGAAGCAAGCTTGAGCTGTTGGAGGCGCTGCGCCCGCGGTATGGGAAGGCGGGCAAGAAGGCGAAGGGGCGCATGCTGGACGAATTCTGCGCTGCAACGAAGTACAACCGGAAGTATGCCATTCAACTCCTGCGCCACGGCCCGCCCCGGTCGAAGAAGGGCAAGCGCGGCCGCCGTCCCCGCTATGGCCGCGACGTAATCGCCGCTCTGGTCGAGGTGTGGCAAGCCAGCGGCCACATCTGCGGCAAGCGATTGCACCCATTCCTGCCGGAACTGGTCGAAGCCCTAGAGCGGGTCGGCGAGTTGCGCCTGGCACCGGAGGTGAGAAGCAAGCTGCAGCAGATGAGCCGGGCGACCATCGACCGGCGGCTCCAGCGCGCCCGCAGCACGCTACCTCTTCGGGGCCGAACGACCACCAGGCCGGGCAGCCTGCTCAAGAGCGCCATCCCCATCCGCACCTTCGCCGATTGGGACGATGCCCGTCCAGGCTTCCTGGAGATCGATCTGGTGGCCCACTGCGGCGATGTCAACATCTTCTAGGAATGTCCCCAAATCATCGGAATGAGATGTCCCCTGATCATCGGCAGCCATGTCCCCTGCCGATGGTCAAGGCTGGGCTTCCCCCTCCTTCTCACCGGGCACAGTTGAGCCTGCTCCGCCCAGCAAGCCTGCCCGTCGCTTCTCCTTGAGCCGGTAGCTCTCCCCCTTGATGTTGAGCGTGGTTGAGTAGTGCAGCAGGCGATCCAGGATGGCCGTGGCCAGCACCGGGTCGCTGAACACTTCGCCCCAATCGAGGAAGCTCTTGTTGCTGGTGATGATCATGCTGGCCCGCTCGTAGCGGCGCACGACCAGCCGGAAGAACAAACTGGCCTCGAAGCTGGAGAGCGGCAGGTAGCCGATCTCGTCGATGATCAGGACCTTGGGGTAGGTGAGCTGCTGCAGGCTGCGATCCAGCCGGCTCTCCTTGGCCGCTCTCACCAGCCGGCCGATGAGCTCTTCCAGCGTCAGGAAGAGCACGGAGTAGCCAGCCTCCACGGCCTTGATCCCCAGAGCAATGGCCAGGTGGGTCTTGCCCACGCCGGGCGGGCCGAGGACGATGATGTTATGCGCCCGCTCCGCGAAGCTCATACCGGCCAACTCCCGCACCTGGCGCCGATCCAGGCTGGGCTGGAACTCGAAGTCGAACTGCTCGAGCGTCTTGAGCCAGGGGAAGCGCGCCTGGCGCAGCCGAAGCTCCGTCCCTCGTTGGTAACGTCCCTGCCATTCGGTCTGCAGCGCCTGGACCAGGAAGGTCTTGTAGTCGGCCTGGCGCTGGGCTGCCTGCTCGCAGACGGCATCCAGCTGGGCTTCCAGGTGGTCCATCTTGAGCTTGCCGAGGAGGTGTTCTAGCTCCACGTCGCCACCTCCTCATAGGCCTCCAGCGGGCGCTGCTCAACCTTGAGCGTCGCCTGCCAGAGAGCGGCGTGGTGGTCTGGCACGGTGCTCCAGCCCGCCTGGCCTGATCGCAGGCTGTGGCTGGCCACCAGCTGATCGGCGTGGAAGATCCGCAGCCGGTCGTCCAGGCCAAAGCGCACTGCCACCGTCTGCCCGGCCAGTTCACCCGGGACGGAATAGCGGTTTCCCCGCACATTGACGTACCCGTCCCAGCCCACCCGGCGCAGCTCCAGGTAGGACGTATCGTAGCGATGCAGGGGCAAAGGCTTGAGGCAGGGCGCTTCTCGCAAGAAACGCTCGGCGACCACTTCCTTCACCGTGCCCTGCACCCGCTGGTCGGCTTCTTCGGCCAGCCACCGCTCGGCCAGCTGGTTGAGATGCGCCCAGCTCTCGAAGGCGCGGTAGCGCACGAAGAAGTTGTTCTTCACGTACCCGACCATCCGCTCGTCCTTGCCCTTGGTCCGGGCCCGGTATGGCCGGCAGGCGCGGGGGGTGAAGCCGTAGTGGCCTGCCAGATCGACGAAGCGCTCGTTGAAACGCGGGTGGCCCGTGTTGGATGGGATCAGCACTGTGCTCTTCTGGTTGTCCACCAGCACTTCTTCCGGAACGCCGCCGAAGTACTCCAGGCTGCGGATCAGGCCTTCGTAGGTGTGCTCGGCATCCTCCCGGTCGGTGCACCACACGTGGAACCGCCGGGAGTAGCCCAGTTCATTCACCTGGAAGTGCACTCTGGTCGGTTTGCCGGCGATCGGCACGACGATCGCACCCCAATCGCTCTGCAACTGCTTTCCCGGCTCGGTCTCGAAGCGCACGGTCGCCCGGCTGGGCCGCAGGGCTCGCTTGGGCCCGACGTACAGGCGCAGCAAGGTCATGCCGCCCGGGTAGCCCTCGGCCTGGATCTCCCTCAGAATGACCATCGCATTCCAGACCCCTTCGCCCAGCAGGCGGTCGACGGTCGCCTTATAGGGATCGAGCTTGCTGACGCCTCGTCGGCCGGCCGGCGACGGGGCCGAGCCCCGCCGGAGCGCGCGGCTGATGGTCTTGGGGTGAACACCCAGTTCGGCAGCAATGTCCTTCACGTAGACGTCGCGCTTCTTCAAGGCCTTGATCACAGCGAAGTCCTCCTTCCTCAGCATGCGCACCTCCCAGGGGTACTCCCCAGGAAGGTACATCGATGCCGATGTTCAGGGGACTTTCTAAACCGATGATTTGGGGACTTCTACCACCGATGGTGACAGCGAAACCACCGCCGGCGAATACCTGCACACCCTGTCCGCCGTGGATATCGATACTCGCTGGTATGAGCCTGTGGCGCTCCCCAACCGCAGCCAGAAGGCCACCTTCGAAGGCATCTGCACCCTTCGCCGTCGCTTGCCTTTTCCGCTCTTGGGCCTCGACTCCGACAGCGGCGGTGAGTTCACACCTGCACTTGCAGCGCAGGTGCAAGTGTCAACCATCACCTGTATCATTACTGCCAGGAGGAACACACACCTGCACTTGCCGCAGGTGCAAGTGTCACCTTCACCCGCTCCCGCCCCTTCAAGAAAAACGACCAGGCGTATGTCGAGCAGAAGAACTGGACGCCTGTCCGTCAGACCATCGGGTATGAGCGCTACGAAAGCCACCAGGCGCTGGCCCTGCTCCGGTCCATCTACCAGGACCTGCGCCTGTTCGTGAACTTCTTCCAGCCCGTCATGAGACTGCAAAGCAAGGTCAGACTGGGCAGCAAGGTACGCAAGACGTACGATCAGGCTCAGACACCTTATCGGAATATCATGGCTTCGGGCCTGGCAGAACAGAGCGTCAAGCAGGAACTCACCGAGGTGTACCTTTCCCTGAATCCCGTCGATCTTCGCAGGCGGATTGACGCGAATCTTGCCCGATTGTGGAAACTCCCACGGTAAGAACTCCAAATGAGGCAACGAATGCCCTTCGGTCAGATTCTCTATTGAGGCAACACGGTTATGAGGTAATCGTTCTAGCTGCTCTGTACAGTAGTACCTCCATTTCATATCAGCCGTCAACTGACTATTAAGAGCAAAGAGCATCCCAAAGAAATAGTTCAGTCCTTGATCGAACATATGGTGGGCACTAATAAGACTACCCCGCTCCACCCATAAATGGGTCAATCGATTGATGTACCATTCGGAAAGAACAAATTCTGACATCAGAAGCCATTGTCTCTCTTCTGGCTTCAGTGGAACCTTTTCATCGAGTAACTTTGAGATCTTTCCCTGCGGATCATAGTAGATCTGCCCCTGAGAATACGTCCAACGTTTCGACATCTCCCATGGTATTGTGAGTTCGCTTTCATAGTCAGACAACCAACACTGTACTTCTATCCCATCAATCTTTAGGAACTTGTTTGGTATTGAAACCGCTGATGCCCGTTTTCTGAAAAGTGCAATATCAATGTCGGCTGAGTGATCAAAATATCCTCTGACTATTGCCCCCAAAAAGACAATCCCAACAACATCGTCGCCAAGATATTCTTGAGCGAATTCTCTTGCGATCCTTGTAGCTTTCTCAAGGAGCGAGGGATCTGATGATTGAATCACGAATTTTGTGCTCATGTAACCCCATTCTCGCATCAACAACGATATTCATGCGCCCAACGGCCTCGAGCTTCGCGACACCTGCACCCCCTGGCACTGCGCTGGCGCTGCGCGCCACATCGTCCCGACCCAGTACCTGCGCTCTGGGCAGGTGTGTCCTTCGGGAGGGCAAGTGTGCGGCGCACCGCACACCGTCCCGGTGTCCTTCCGGGAGGTGCGGTGCAGGTGAGCAGCCCTGTGGGCACCCGTCCCGCGTTCTTTGCGGGGAGCTGCCCGGCGGCTCAAGCATCAGCTCATCCATTCTCGCGCTACTTGGCAGGCAGCACCCGCTCCAACTTTCCGCACGCCAGCCGGCTCAGCCGTCCTCAGGCTGCCCCGACCTCACCGTCAGAATCCGCTTCACCTCTTCGGCACCTTGCCTGGACGTAGTTGGGATGAAGAGCCATCGCCCCTCAGGATACGGATGGGCGCCCTCCA
>Ga0315275_10004153_pt1 | contig 13503 bp, 13 predicted proteins | sample YL17G03_0_MG_FD_205557 | JGI IMG/M metagenome (GOLD analysis project Ga0315275, IMG submission 205557) | Sediment microbial communities from Yellowstone Lake, YNP, Wyoming, USA - YL17G03_0 | ecosystem: Environmental > Aquatic > Freshwater > Lake > Sediment | place: USA: Wyoming | collected... | reverse complement strand
GCAGAAGCTTAAGACGATTGACCTCGAAAATCGCCGTTGACACGACCCGTCCGGATGGGCTATCGTCTTGGCTGTACAGGCGGTTTTGCCCGTATTTCGGTACACCTTCCCGTGTCCCTGGGGAGAACCCCCTTTAAAGACTTACTCCCGGCAGGCCTGTGTGGCGAGGCTCCCGACGAGTCCCGCTCGCCGGCCCAACGGAGACTCGAGTCCCCAACCGCGATGACCGCTGACTGATATGCACGACGCGTATCTCGAGAAGTTCCTCGCCGGCGAGACCCTCGCCGCCTCCCGTCTGATGTCGATCGTCGAGCGCGGGGGCGACGATGCGGAGGCCATCTTGACCGCGCTCTTCCCGCGGGTGGGACGGGCATACCGCATCGGGATTACGGGGCTTGCCGGGGCGGGAAAGAGCACGCTCGTCAACCGGCTCATCCGCCACTACCGAGATCAACACCTCACCGTGGGTGTCGTCGCCGAGGACCCGACCAGTCCCTTTTCCGGCGGCGCGCTCCTCGGCGACCGCGTGCGTATGATCGATTCGTGCGGGGACCCGGGGGTTTTCATACGGAGCATCGCGAGCCGCGGGAGCGAGACCGGGTTCAGCGAAAAAGCGACCGAGCTCGCCGACGTGCTCGACGCGTTCGGGAGGGACGTCATCCTTCTCGAGACGATCGGGATCGGCCAGCTCGAATACAAGATTCATTTCAGCGCGCACACGACGGTCGTCGTTCTCACCCCCGACGCCGGAGACGACGTGCAGAGTCTCAAGTCGGGTCTCATGGAGATCGGCGACGTGTTCAGCGTGAACAAGTCGGACCGACCCGCCGCCCGGGAGTACGCGGACGAACTGCGATCGATGATCGAACTCCGGCTGAGCGGGAGCGGCTGGCACCCGTGCGTCGTGGCGACGGTGGGCACGACGGGCGAGGGCGTCGATGAGCTCGCCGGCGCGATCGCGTCGCATCGCGCGTACCTCGACACGAAGGGGCTTTTCGAGGAGAAACGGATACAGGCGCTCAGAAACCGTATGACGATGCTCGCGGAGGAAAAACTGAAGGAATTCTTCTGGGAAAACGAGTATATTAGGGGGCACTTCGACGACGTCTTGAGAGACGTTTCAACGGGCAAACAGTCGCCTTACCAGGCCGCCGCCAGAATCGTCGAATCCTTCAAGATCGAAAAGCAAAAGGGACGTTGACGCCGGCTGCGAAACGCACCGCGTCGAAACAGGAAACGATGATGAAAAGACCGATACGAGTGCTCGTCGCAAAACCCGGTCTCGATGGTCACGACCGCGGGGCCAAGGTGGTCGCCAACGCGCTCCGGGACGCGGGGATGGAAATCATCTACAGCGGTCTCCACCAGACCCCCGAGATGATCGTCGAAGCGGCGGTACAGGAGGACGTCGACGTCATCGCGTTGAGCGTTCTGTCGGGAGCGCACAGGACGCTTTTCAAACGGGTGCGCGATCTCATGGATGAGAACGGTCTCGGAGACGTGGCGCTCCTCGGGGGCGGGATCATTCCCAATCAGGATATCGGCGAGTTGAAGAAGATGGGTGTCCGCGAGGTCTTCGGGCCGGGAACGGATACGCGCCGCATCGTCGAATACATACGAGAGCTCTTCGAGAAAAGACACGAGGGGGAAAAGACCGGTTAGATTAACGGTATACGGTTTTTTCTCGAGGCACACGAGTTCGGAAAGAGGGAGGAACGCATGCTGGAGCTGGAGCTCACCGAAGAACAGCAGATGATCAAGGAGATGGCGCGGAAGTTTGCCGAGGCCGAGCTCAAGCCCATCGCGCACGACATCGATCAGAAGGCCGAGTACCCGGTCGAGATGTTCAAGAAGATGGCGGAGGTCGGTTTCATGGGTCTTACCGTGCCCGTCGAATACGGCGGGGCGGGAACCGACAGCGTCTGCTATGCGATCGTCATCGAAGAGCTCGCCCGGGCGTGTGCGTCGACCGCTCTCGGTGTGTCCGCTCACAATTCGCTTGCCATGGTTCCGATTTTCAAGGCAGGGACGGAGGCGCAGAGGAAGAGGTACCTCCCCGAACTCGCGAGCGGCGAGGCGATCGGTTCGTTCTGTCTCACCGAGGCGGGTGCGGGGAGCGACGCCGCGGGAATCAAGACGCGGGCGCAGCTCAAGGGCGACAAGTACATCCTCTCCGGCACAAAGGTCTACGTCACCAACGGCGGTTTTGCCCGGTACCTCGTGGCGACGGCGATCACGGATCCGGAGAAGGGGCCCGAGGGGATCAGCGCGTTCATTCTTCACAACGATTTCTCCGGGTTCAGAGTGGGCACGATCGAGAACAAGCTCGGGTGCCGCGCGTCCTGCACGGCGGAGATCGTTCTCGAAGACTGCGAGGTGCCGAAGGAAAACCTCCTCGGTGAGGGGGGCGCCGGTTTTGCAACGTTCATGGAGACTCTCCAGGGCGGCCGCATATCGATCGGATCGATGGCGGTGGGGATCGCGCAGGGCGCGTTCGAAGAGGCGGTCCAGTACGCGAAGGTTCGAAAACAGTTTGGGAAAACGCTCTCCCAGTTCCAGGCGATCCAGCACATGCTCGCCAATATGGCCACCGAGATCCACGCGGCGCGTCTCATGGTGCACCACGCCAGCAAGCTCCGCGATGAGGGGAAGCCGTACCTCGTCGAAGGATCGATGGCGAAGCTCTTCGCGTCCGAGATGGCCACGCGGGTATGCGACAAGGCGCTCCAGATCCACGGGGGCTACGGATACACCAAGGAGTACCCCGTCGAACGGATGTACCGCGACGTCAAAGTTTGTGAGATCGGAGAAGGGACGAGCGAAATACAGCGTCACATCATTGCCCGCGAGGTGATCCGGGCGTAATCGTGAAGTCCATGCGTTCGCACGGCGCAATCTCGCGCGTGGGGGCGCAGAACGAGTGTTCAATAATTGTGGAGGATCGGGAATCAGCTGCTCGAGGAAGGAGTGAATCATGGAGAGACCCGTCATCGTGGCGGCGCGCCGGACAGCCGTCGGAAGATTCCAAGGTGGTTTGGCGAGCATGCCGGCGGCGAAGCTCGGCGCGGAAGTGATCAAGGACATCATTGCAAGGACCAAAATCGATCCCAACGAGATCGACGAGGTGATCATGGGGAACGTGATCCAGGCGGGACTGGGTCAAAACCCCGCGCGTCAGGCGTCGATATGGGGAGGAGTGCCGGTGGAGAAGGGCGCTTTCACCGTCAACAAGGTGTGCGGTTCGGGGTTGAAAGCGGTCATGCTCGCGGCGCAGGCGATCAAGCTTGGGGACGCCGAGATGGTGATCGCTGGCGGCATGGAGAACATGACGCGCGCGCCGTACCTATTGAACGAGGCGAGGGACGGCTACCGTCTGGGCCACGGCAAGATCATCGACTCGATGGTGAACGACGGGCTTTGGGACATCTACAACGATTTCCACATGGGGAACACCGGTGAGCTCGTGGCCGAGAAGTACAAGATCCCGCGGGAAGAGCAGGACAAGTACGCGGTTGAAAGCCACCAAAAGGCCGTTTCGGCGCACGAGCGCGGGGACTTCATGGACGAGATCGTTCCCGTTGCCGTGCCGCAGAGAAAGGGCGATCCGGTGATCGTCGACAGGGACGAAGGACCACGGAAAGACACGACGATCGAGGCGCTCGCCAAACTCAAACCGGCGTTCAAAAAGGACGGTAGCGTGACACCGGGTAACGCGTCGACCATCAACGACGGCGCGGCGGCCGTGCTCGTCACCTCGGAGAAGAAGGCGAAAGAGCTGGGGCTGCCCATCCTCGCGTCCATCGACGCGTACGCCGTCGGGGGTATGGAGCCCAAGTGGGTCATGATGGTTCCGGTCAAGGCGGTGGGAAACCTGCTCAGTAAAACCGGCGAGAAGATCACCGACTTCGATGTCATCGAGCTCAACGAGGCGTTCTCCGTCCAGGCGATCGCTGTCATGAGAGAACTCGGGATGCCGCCGGAGCGCGTCAACGTGAACGGCGGCGCCGTGGCCATCGGGCATCCCATCGGATGCTCCGGCGCCCGTGTGCTCGTCACGCTTCTTCACGCCATGAATAAGCGTAAGGCCAAGAAAGGGCTCGTGTCGCTCTGCCTTGGCGGCGGGAACGCCGTTGCCATGAGCGTTTCCATGTAGCGAGACCGCGCGATTGCAAGCGGGCCCGCTCGACGGGCCCGCTTTTTTGACTCGACAGAAGAGGAGATATGAATATGCAAGTGAAGAACGTAGCCGTGCTGGGTGCCGGGACCATGGGGAACGGCATCGCTCAAGTGTTCGCCCATTCCGGATTTCCGGTCACCATGATCGACGTCAAGGACGAGTTCGTCCAGAAGGGGATCGCTACCCTCTCGGGAAGCCTCGACCGCCTCATCAAGAAGGAAGTCATCACCGCCGAGCAAAAAGCGGTCATCCTCGGACGGGTCACTCCGAGCACGGATCTGGGGAAAGTCAAGGGATGCGACCTCGTCGTCGAAGCGATCTTCGAAGACCTCAACGTCAAGAAAGAGCTCTGGAAAAAGGTAAGCGGATTCGTCGCCAAAGAGACGATCCTCGCGACGAACACGTCCTCGATTTCGGTCACGCTTCTCGCGTCCGCCGTGGCCGATCCTTCCCGGTACATCGGCATGCACTTCATGAACCCCGTGCCCGTCATGAAACTCGTCGAGGTCATCCGCGGGCTCGAGACCAACGACGAGACGACTTCCGCGATCGTCGAGCTGTGCAAGAAGCTTGGGAAAACACCCGTCGAGGTCAACGACTACCCGGGATTCGTTTCCAACCGCATCTTGATGCCGATGATCAACGAGGCGGTCTACTGCCTCATGGAAGGCGTCGCGAAAACGGAGGCGATCGACGAGGTCATGAAACTCGGGATGGCGCATCCCATGGGACCCTTGACGCTGGCCGATCTCATCGGTCTCGACATCTGTCTCAACATCATGGAAGTGCTCCATCGGGACCTTGGCGATTCGAAGTACAGACCGTGCCCGTTGTTGAAGAAGATGGTCGCCGCGGGGCGGCTCGGGAGGAAGACCGGGCACGGGTTCTACAAGTACTAGGATGTTTTCTTGACTGCTCGGGGAGCGGTCGGTAGACTGTTTTGCCAACACCCCGCAGACCGGCGCGGCTCGTTCGTGCGGGGTTCGAAATCCGGTTCTCGACGTTTTTTCGGCCGGCCATGGACTGGACAATACCCGGGCGTTGCGCTATGCCCCGGTTGTGATTCGAAAAGGAGGAGCTAGGAATGGTTCGACGAGTGATCTTGGGGCTGAGCGTGGCGCTCATCGTCTGCGCGGCGCTCGGTCTTGTGGCGGCTCGGGAGGTGCCGTCGAAACCCAGCATTCCCGCTGCTGCGTCCGGTAGCGACGCGATCGAATTGGCGGCTTCGGAGAGTCCGGCGACGCAGGCGGTGCCGGAACAGAGCGAGCCGGCCGCCGCGTCGGCGGGCGAGGGCGCCCAAGCGCCCGCGGACCGCTGGTCGCTGCTGTTTGTGTTCGTGATGGCGACGTTCATCGGGATCGGCGTGGTCATTCGCGTTTCCCGATTGCTGCACACGCCGCTCATGTCAATCACGAACGCCATCTCGGCCATCGCGGTTGTCGGTTCGATCATCGTCACGGGCTCCGACTACCCGAGGGACATCCGTATTCTCGGCGCCGTCGCGCTTTTCGCCTCCATGACGAACATCGTCAGCGGTTTTCTCATCACTGATCGAATGCTCAAGATGTTCAAGTCGCCACGCGAGGAGGGGAAACGATGATTCACGCCTTCTCGCAGCTCGCCTACCTGGTCGGCACGGTGCTCTTCATCTTCGCGCTCCACTTTATGAACAGCCCGAAGACGGCTCGCCGCGGCGTGTTCGCCGGCGTTGCGGCGATGCTCCTCGCTGTTGTGGCGACGTGGATCCAGCCGCAGATTGTCCATCACCTGTGGATCGTTGTGGCCATCATCGCCGGGTTCATAGTGGGAGTGCCGCTTTCGCGTGTGCCGCTTACCGCCGTCCCCCAGCGGACCGCGCTTTCGCACGCGTTCGGCGGTCTGGCGGCGGGTCTCGTAGGGACCGCGAAATTCTATCTCTGGCTGGTCCATGAACCCGGACAGCTGACGACATTCCGTATGACCGCCATCGTGGCCGAGATCATACTCGGGTTTCTCACGCTCACCGGGAGTCTGATGGCGGCGGGCAAGCTTCAGGAGATCAAGTGGATCCCTCAGCGCCCGGTCACGTATAAGGGGCAAAACATCATCAACATCGGGCTGCTGGTGGTGGCGGTGTTGTTGGGGGTCTTCCTCATCGCCCAGCCGACGGGGCCGTGGGCCGGCATAATGTTCCCGGTGATCATCGTGTTGGCGCTGGCGTTCGGCGTTCTCCTCGTCATCCCGATCGGCGGCGCCGACATGCCGACGGTGATCTCGATCTTGAACTCGTACGCGGGCCTCTCGGCGGTTGCGATGGGCTTCGTGCTCGACAACAAGCTTTTGATCACGGCGGGTGCGCTGGATGGATCGAGCGGTCTTATCCTGTCGATCATCATGTGCCGTGCGATGAACCGTTCGTTCGCAAACGTGCTGTTCGGTGCATTCGGCAAGGTGCAAACAGCCAAGGCCGGTGGGGAGCAGAAAGTCTACAAGGCGGAGACGGTGGAAGGGGCGGCGCAGGTGCTCGAGCAGTCGAGTCTTGTGGTCATCATCCCCGGGTACGGGATGGCCGTCGCGCAAGCCCAGCACCGCGTCCGCGAGCTCTACGACCAGCTCTGCAAACGCGGGATCACGGTCAAGTTCGCCATACACCCCGTAGCGGGCCGGATGCCGGGCCACATGAACGTCTTGCTCGCCGAAGCGGACATCCCGTACAGCGATCTCGTGGAGATGGACGAGATCAATCCGGATATGCCGCAGTGCGACGTCGCTCTGGTGGTTGGCGCCAACGACGTCGTCAACCCGGCAGCGCGGTACGACAAAGCGAGCCCGATCTACGGGATGCCGATCATCAATGCCGACAAGGCGAAAACGGTGTTTGCGATCAAACGAAGCAAGAACCCCGGGTTCGCCGGCATCGACAACGAGCTGTACTTCCAGGACAAGACCTTCATGCTTTTCGGTGACGCGAAGGCCGTAGTCGGCGAACTAGTGAAGCAGCTCGTTCACGGAAGCGCCTAAGGACAGAGTCGGAATAGCAGGGCATCAACCCGCCGGCAAGCGCCGGCGCTCGGGCCACGGTGACGGGTGCTTCCCTTCGTCTTCTGTGTAGACTGGGAATTGCACTCGTGACCGTGGCCTTGTGTTTTGTTGTGATCGGGTCGCGCGTCGCGATAAGATAGAGGCGCACACTGGACGACAGCGAGTTCGGGAGGTCTTCGATGCACATCACGGTGCTTGGAACGGGTCTTGTAGGCTCTGCGATCGTCGACGATCTCGTCCGTGACCCCGGTTGCCATGTGACCGCCGTCGACGCGAACGCGCACGCTCTCGAGAAGGTCCGCACGACCCCGCGGGTCACCGTCGTTCAGGCCGATCTGAGGAGCGAGGGTGCCGTCGCCGGTCACATCTCCGGGAGCGACCTCGTCGTGAGCGCGGTCCCGGGTTTCATGGGGTTCCAGACGCTCGAGAGGGTCATCGAGGCGGGGAAGAACGTCGTCGACATTTCCTTTTTCGCTGAAGATCCATTCCTTCTCGACGATCGCGCGCGCGCGAAAGGGGTGACGGCGGTCGTCGATTGCGGAGTGGCCCCGGGGTTGAGCAACATCATCATCGGACGGGTCGCAGCGGAGCTCGATCGCGCGGAGTCCTTTGTCTGCTACGTCGGCGGGCTGCCTCGCGTGCGGCACTGGCCGTACGAGTACAAGAGCGTCTTTTCTCCGATCGATGTGCTCGAGGAATACACGCGGCCCGCGCGTTATGTGGATTGCGGACGGGAAATCGTTCGTCCGGCACTCTCCGATGTCGAGCTGCTCGATTTTCCGGGGTTGGGTACGCTGGAAGCGTTCAACACGGACGGGCTTCGAACCCTTCGCAAGACCATGAAGGTACCCTTCATGAAGGAAAAAACGCTCCGGTACCCCGGGCACGCCGAACTGATGCGCGTGTTTCGCGAGAGCGGGTTTTTTGGAACAACGCCGATCGATGTGGAGGGACAGAAAGTCAGACCGATCGCGATTACTTCGAAACTCATCTTTGATCAGTGGCGGCTGAAAGAAGGCGAGGAGGACGTCACCGCAATGCAGATCGTGATCGCCGGAGAGAAGGGCGCGAAACGGCTTCGCTACGCATGCCATCTCCTGGACCGCTTCGACCGCGATACACAGACGACATCCATGGCCCGCACGACGGGGTATACGTGCACGATCGTCGCCCGTCAGATCGCGAAGGGGCTCTTCACACGGAAGGGGATATGTCCGCCTGAGTATGTGGGTGCCGCAACAGGATGTTACGAGGATCTCCTCAAGGAATACGGGAAGCGAAAGATCCATCTGGAGGAGTCGATCGGAGAAGACACGTGAACAATTTCGGAACTGTCGCGACGGTTGCCCTCCTCGTGGTTGCTCTGGGGACCCCGGCGTGCGATAGCGACACGTCAGGGCCGCGTGACGATGCCGCGCGAATCAGTGATCTCGCCGTCGATGTGATCGATGGGTACATCAGGGCGGACCTCATGCCCATCATTCCACCCGACCCGATTGCTTGCCAGCTCACATTGAGAATCACGAACACGAACTCGAAGCACGGTTTGTCGGGGCTGTCTATCCCGTCGGCGATAGTCCATTTGAGCAAGAACGGCGAGGATTTGGGGGTCATACGGTTCGAAACGGTATGGGACGGGTCGATTGCTGCGAGTGAAGTGGACACCGTTTCCGTGACCAAGATCGAGGAGAGCCAGGAGATTTTCGTCCCTCCGTGTCGTGAGGACGTGTTCCTCGTTGTCGAGATCGTGGGGAACGCCTTGGAGGCCAAACACGTCACGACACCCGCGTATCTTTTCTCTTGTCCCGTGCTGCAGACAGGTGAGATGTGACCGTGAAACGAAAGGCAACCGGGGCCCCCTGGTGTCCGTAGCCGAGGTGCGAGGACGCTTGGGGAGGTAGCACCTTGAACAAACTGCGTTCGCTCGTCAACAACCATCCCTTGATTTCGTTTTTCGTGGTGGCGTGCGCGTATTCGTGGGGGCTGTGGGGGTTGATGATGGCCTCCTCTCGCGGGTTGCTCCCCTTCTCATTTCCGACGAACTGGACAGGGAGTTTTGGCCCCTCCGTGGCGGCTGTCATTGTGACTGCGATCGGCGGAGGCAGGGGCGGGGTCCGAGACCTCTTGCGCCCGATTGCACGATGGCGGTTTGGTGCCGGTTGGTATGTGTTCGTGCTTGCCGGCTGTTTGTTGCCGATCGGTGTCAGCATCGGTATCCGGGCATTGCTGGATGGCGGGGTTTCTCTATCGAGCGACGCCGTCATCAAACAGCTCGCGCAAATTCCTATCCTCTATTTCCTGATTTTGATCATCGGCGGACCGCTCGGGGAAGAAATCGGCTGGCGGGGGTACGCTTTGCCCTGGCTTCTGAAACGGATGAGCGGATTGTCGGCCAGCCTCGTTGTGTTCCCGATGTGGCTCATCTGGCATTTGCCCTTGTTCTGGCTGGAAGGCGCGTCCCAGCAAGGTTCGTCGATCGCCGCGTTTGTCGTGGTGGTGGCCGCTTCGTCCGTATTGTTCACGTGGGTCTATGTGGGTACGTCGGGGAGCCTCGTGTCGGTATTGTTGCTCCACACGACGGTGAATACGTTCAGTTATAGTATTTCCCAAGCGTCGCCTGCGCTCGATAACGAGCCGTTGTTCAATTGGCTGGTCGCGGCGGCCTTTGGCGCGCTTGCGATTGTGGTGGTGATTGCTGACAAGCGGCGGATGCTCACGCTGGCCGCGCCGGAGAAACCCCGTTGACTCTCGCGAGCCGCGCTCATCGATACGGAGATGGGGTTTCGGAATATACGAGACGCGATTCAGCTCTAACAATTCGACGAGTTCTGCGTTCTTGTCAAAACGCCGGGGTCGAGAGGGGTCCGACTCAACCCGTATGCTTGAGACGGGCGAGTAGTCTGGACCGGTCGGACGCCGGGGCGAACGGTGTATGGGGAGTGTGGACAAGGTGTGCGGTTTTCCGTATGCTGTTTGCGGGGATTCGCAGACCGGGGAGGTTGATGTATGTACACGTGGATGGGTCGGGAACGGGCGCGATCGGAATTCACACCAACGGACGCCGGCAACGCCATCGTGGCGGATCCGCCGCGAAACACCTATCACAAACCCAAACTTCTTGACACCGTCCGCCGCGCCATACGGACGCGGCACTTCAGCCATCGGACGGAAGAGGCCTACGTCAATTGGATTCGACGGTTCATCCTGTTTCACGGCAAGAAACATCCTTTGCTCATGGGGCCCGACGAGGTCAGGGAGTTCGTGACGTACCTCGCCGTCGCCAGGAAGGTGAGCGCCTCGACACAGAACCAGGCCCTTTGTGGTTTGATTTTTCTCTACAAACAGGTACTCGGGCGAGAACTCGGGTATGTCACGGACATTGTTCGCGCGAAAACGCCGAAGCGACTCCCTGTCGTTCTCTCCCGCGACGAGGTGAGGGCCGTTTTCGACGAGCTCGTGGGGGTCAGACGGACGGCGGTCTCTCTTCTCTACGGCTCCGGGCTTCGCCTCATGGAATGTGTTCAACTTCGCATCAAAGACGTAGACCTCGTTCGGTATCAGATCGTTGTACGTTCGGGAAAGGGAAGCAAGGACCGTGTGACCGTTCTGCCGAAGTCCGTGAGGCCGCTTCTCGAAGCGCAGATTCGGGAGGCCCAGCGGATTTGCAACTGTCCCGACGGCTGGGCGGAGTATGGCGCGACCATGCCCGATGCGCTCGATCGCAAGTACCCCAACGCAGCGCGGGAGTGGGCGTGGCAGTATGTCTTTCCGGCCAGCGGCGTTTGTCTCGACAAAGCTACGGGTGAACTCCTCCGCCATCATCTCCACGAGACGGTCATCCAGCGGGCTGTCAAAGAAGCCGTCCGACGGGCGGGGATATCCAAAATGGCGAGCTGCCATACGTTTCGCCATTCCTTCGCCACCCATCTCCTGGAAGACGGATACGATATCCGCACTGTTCAGAAGCTCTTGGGCCACCAGGACGTCAGGACCACGATGATCTATACCCATGTCCTCGACCAGGGAGCCCTGGGTGTGAGAAGCCCGATGGACCGATTGTGAGGCCTGTTTTGCTAGGCTGCGCGAGGAGCGGTCTAAAGTTGAAGAAAGTGTGCTATAATGTATACGTAGGACACTGTTTTGTGGACGGTTATCGCCACCCGCCCGGTCGGTCCCGCCGGAGTTGGGCGGGCGAAAGCTCGTGTGGAGAGTCAGGGGATGGGCGGGATAAGATATGTTAGACGACCGATAGGACATGTAAAAGGGAGGGGAATTCAGGGGTAGAGTGTCGTGGTTGGCTGCATCTGAGCTCGACGTTGCCCTCTTTCTGCGAGCGCAGCTCTCCGCGATCTTGGTTGCGTGGCCGAGCGGGTGGTGTTGATGGTCGTGTCCGGGGCTTGAACAATCGTCAGGAACGTGGCCGCGTACGAACGATGTCAGGGGGCGGAGCATGTGAGGGAGTAGGTTCTCAAGAATAGCGTGGAGGTTCAAAGAGGCTGGTTATTTCAAAGAGGTTTGGAGATCGTCGTCTAACACGCGCATGCAGCCGACGGCTCGCAAGAGCTCGGAGTATGATGTGATCGTCGGCGAAGCTCGCCGCGGCTGATGCGCAGACGTTAGCTGGATTTACCATGGAATCAAAGACTATTGAGTCTGTCGAAGATCTACTTCATCAAGTCGTTGGATCCGCGGTCGAACTGCCCGTCGCGCGATTCTACCGCGGACATGCGATGGACGACTGGAAGTTGGTTCCGACTGTGTTCCGATCACACACGTGTGAAGATGAACAATCCATGATGATTCGTTTCCGCAACGAGGCGCAGACGAAGTACCCGAACTGTCCCCACGACAGCGACTTTGCTCGATGGATCGTCCTTGCCAGACACTACGGCTTGCCGACGAGGCTGCTTGACTGGACTTATTCGCCACTCTACGCCTTGTATTTTGCAGTGTCCCATGAACCCCACGGGGGTCCCGCGGCAGTTTGGCAACTCCTGGCTGGAGAGCTCAACCAACACACTTGCGGGGAGTACGGTATTCGGCATCTTTCTCACGAATGCATGCTCCCGCACCTCACACCCGCGTTTCGAGGGTCGGAGCAAGTCACCGCCGTCGTTGCCGTGGGAGCTCCCGAGGTCGATGTCAGAATGAGCGTCCAGCAGTCCATGTATACTGTGCATGGAGACTCAACGCCGCTTGAAGGCTTGCCAAGCGCGACGAGGTTCCTCCGCAAATTCACAATTCCCGAAGGCTCCAAAATCGAAATCAAGACGCAGCTTCAGCTACTCTCCATAAGGAGGTCAACACTGTTTCCTGACCTGGCAAATCTGGCCATTGAGTTGTCTGAACAAAAGCACAAACTTGGCAGGTTGAAGCTTGAATCCAGCTAACACGCGCATGCAGCCGACAGCCGGCGCCGGACTTGAATGCTCGTTCTGAACAACGAGGCGTCGCCGGCCGCGGCTGATGCGCAGACGTTGGGCCGTCTGAGAGGAGTTGTGGATTGATTTCGCACTGGAGGGGGGGGTAACGACGCGGAAGATCCGGGGGGTGCATGACCGAATGACGAAAGAGTTCCGTGTGGGAACAGCTTGCGGCAATGTGATGCATGTGAACGAGAGTTCGAGAGGCTGAAACAAGGAGGACGTAGTATGATTCGTATTGCGAACATCATTTTCGCGGCGTGCCTGTCGCTCGTGCTCTTCTCGCAGTGGGCGGTCGCAGATCCGGTTCAGTGGCCAACAAACGGGCACTGGTACGACGCGGTCACGACGGCAGCCTTCACACGAGTGCAAGCTGTGGAGGCCGTGCACGGTATGTCATGGATGGGGATGCCGGGTCACCTGGCGACCATCACATCCCAAGAGGAACGAGACTTCATTGCTTCCTGGATCCCTGCTGGGGGCTTTTGGCTTGCGGGGTATCAGGATCCGGAGGACTCGCCCCCGGCCCAGGATTGGCACTGGTCGACAGCGGAGCCTTGGAGTTATACGAACTGGGCAACGAACGAGCCTAACGACTACTACGGTCCGGGAGTGGAATCGTGCCTGGAGTTGTACAGTCCGGGCATGGGATGGAATGATGTTCGTTGTATTGAAGCAAAGAACCTCCTTGTAGAGTACGACGGCCTTGTTCCCGTTGCGGAGACAACGTGGGGAGCCATCAAAGGACTCTTTGGTCTGTCCTCGGATTGAAAGAGGCAAAGACGCGTCCCAACACGCGCATGCAGCCGACGACCGGCGTCGGATGAGCGAGGTAGCTTTGAGTATTGGCGTGTCGCCGGCCGCGGCTGATGCGCAGCGTTA
>Ga0315275_10004152_pt1 | contig 13505 bp, 18 predicted proteins | sample YL17G03_0_MG_FD_205557 | JGI IMG/M metagenome (GOLD analysis project Ga0315275, IMG submission 205557) | Sediment microbial communities from Yellowstone Lake, YNP, Wyoming, USA - YL17G03_0 | ecosystem: Environmental > Aquatic > Freshwater > Lake > Sediment | place: USA: Wyoming | collected... | reverse complement strand
CGGATGTGCTCGGTTCGGTTTATGAGCAATATCTGGGTTATGTTACTTCCTTGAGAAAGAAGGATTTTGAGGAGGAGCAAGAAGCTACCAGGAAACACCGCAGAGAACAGGGCATCTACTATACGCCGACATTTGTAACTAATTACATCGTTAAGGAAACTGTGGGCCACTTTATGAAAGACCACGCCCATAATGAAATCCTGAATATGAAAATCCTCGACCCTGCTTGCGGTTCGGGGTCTTTCCTTATTCGAGCATTTGACGAGCTACTGGACTACCATGCTGACGTGCGCAACAAGCCAGCCGTAGAACTTGGCCAGTATGAACGGCTTCAGGTTCTTCTAACCAGCATCTTTGGCGTTGACCTGGATAAGCAAGCGGTTGAAATCACCCGGCTAAACCTCTTGCTTCGTACCTTGGCAGAACCCGGTAAATTGGAAATGCTGGAGAACAACATTAAACATGGAAATTCGCTAATTAGCGGCACCGAGGAAGAACTTAAGAATTATTTTGGCAAGAAGTGGAAGGATAAGGAGCCCTTTAGCTGGGAAGACAAATTTACAGACATTATGTCCAATGGCGGTTTTGATGTGGTACTTGGTAATCCGCCATGGGCGTTTACCAAGTATGTGGATTGGAGCGACGAAACCAAGAAATATGTGCAGGAACATTACATAGCTGGTTGTGTCACCGATGCTAAGAACCTAGCAAAACAGTCAGGCAAGATTAACATGTTTGCTATTTTCATATTAAAAGGCATGAGCCTGCTAAAGAAGGGTGGCCTATTTGGATTCATTGTACCGAACAATATTCTCAGGACGACAGTATATGGCGATATCAGACGAAAAATATTATCAGCTTATTCAATAGAGCGCATTGTATCTCTTGGGCCTGGGGTATTTCTAGGGGTCACAGCTTCTACTGTAATACTTCTACTGAAGAATGAGGTACCGCCTAAGAATCACCAAATTGAGGTTGTAGATGCTACGTTACCCAATAGTCTGCAAGGTAGAATCAGTAACCATGTAAGACAGGCTGAATGTCTTGAAAATCCGAGCTATGTTATTGACATCTTTACTAATTCGGGTCTGAAGACAATTTTTGACAAGATGGATGAGAGGTCAGTTAAGCTCGGAGCGCTTGTCGAAGTCCTAAACGGCATAGCAACCCATAAGGACAAGTTGGGAATTATTGATGTTAGGAAGGACTCTAACTCCAAACCAATCCTGTTCGGGAGGGATGTTGCAAGATACAGCTATAGCTGGTCAGGTAAATATATAGATTATGTGAGAAGCAGACTCCTTCGCCCACGAGACGAAGAGATATTCTTAGAGCCAGAGAAGCTTATTATGCAAAGAATTGGTGGAATACTTGTCACGGCGTATGATAATCAGAGATTCTACACGTTTAATTCTATCAATAACCTGATTCAAAAAGCGGAACACAAATATAGTCTGAAATATTTGTTGGGGATTCTCAATTCCAAATTGATGCGCTCATATTATGAAAATAAATTCGCTAACCGTTCCACCCTGACTGTAAATATATCAAAAACATTCTTAGATGAGCTCCCGGTCCGACAAATCGACTCTGCCGATCCGGCCGAAAGGAAAGCGCACGACAAGCTCGTATCTCTGGTGGAAAAGATGCTTGAGTTGAACAAGAAACTTCAAAAAGCCCAAAAGGGGCTGGATGAGTGGCACGACATTCAGAAGCAAATTGAACAGCTGGACAAGAAAATAGATACTCTGGTGTATGACCTCTACGAACTGACTGAGACAGAAAGAAGAATAGTCGAATCGGCAGCTAAGTAGAACAGTCTGCCCTGATTCCATGGACACCATACCAATCAGGCCCGCCGCAAGTGAGGCATTTTGATTCTGGAGGTTCTCACCAATGAATATCGAAGAAGTTACGCTCGGTAAGATAGCTGTAGCGGGTTTATTGTTCGATTCTCTGACTCCCTATAATATTTCGCTCGCGAAATTCAGATCTGCTACCAGCCCTCTGCTGAACCTCACCATTCAGAAACATGGCGACGCCTTGATGGACTGGTTAAACGACTGGGGTTGTAGACACCTTTCGAAGAGCCAACACCAAGTTGCGTCCAAGAGTATTTTGGATTGGCACCAAGGGGACTGCTCCACCCTCTTTAGCGATAAGACGCCTATCTGGAAACTTGAAGACGAGCAGATTGAGGCTGCCGCCAAAGCCTACAACTCCCTCAGAGATAAGATAGGGGCGCGGCGCTCTCGCTATGGTGATAAGTCAGAAGTTCGCATTGGCCCAACCGCCGCCTCCAAAATCCTCTTCGCCCTCCGGCCGAGGGCACTTATGCCCTGGGACGAGGCGATGCGAGTTGCTTTCAAATGTGACGGCGGTCCTGAATCGTATGTCAAGTATCTAACAATAATGAGAAGCATCACCTTGCACATTGCAGACCTATGCAGGGCCAAAGGTTTCCGGATTGAGTATCTCCCTGAGAAGGTGGGCAGACCAGGTTCAACAGTAGTAGAGCTTCTCAACGAATACATCTGGGTCACCGAAACAAGACAAATCGAGCTGCCTCCGTCGGAAGTTCTGACACGATGGGCGTCCCTCGGTTAATAATGAACGAATTCCAGGGACACCATACCAATCAGGCCTGCTACAAATCAGGCATTATTTCACCAGAATACCCAAATATGGTAAACGCACTATAATACATAAGACGGAAGATCTGGAATGGCTCTGAACTATGAGTTTGTTAGTAACATTGAGGCGTCAGTTCGAAGCATTGAGGACGAGTACAGGCGTAACCAGGGGCTCATCCTAACTGAAAGTGATCTTGCAGCTTTGATATATGCTCGCTTGCAGGTTCTTTTCTTCAAACCTGTTAACAAGTCAGGGCTACATTGGCATATGCGCACTCAGGATCCCGATGTCCTGGCGAGTCCACTGCATCTAGAGGTACCCTGGTACGACCTTAACGGTAAGTTAAAAATAAGACCCGATATCACTATCCTTGAGCCGGCTCAACTAAGCATATTACATAGATATGGTGATGGGTTGAGGCTCCCCAGTAAGCAGTTTGAGTTTGCCGGGAATGCAATAATTCTAGAGTTGAAATTCATTAGATATAAGAGTGGCATCACAGTTCATGTCTTAGAGCAGATTATAAGAGATTTTAGTAAGGTCCGGGAAAACCTAATGAACGCTACAGGTAACCCTAACCCTCCAGGATCGCTTTATTGCCTTTTTGTGATCTTCAATAAAACGGACAATAGATGCGCTGAGTTTGACCAGTATTTGGCTGAACACGCTGAAGGGGATTGGTATAAATACATATATGGCAGTGGTAAAGTCACACTTTAGTAAGGAGAAGGGGATTAGGGTTTTTAAGAGTCTTCGCCCCTTCAAACTTTCGTAATAAGCGGTTTTGGTGGGAACAAAATAAGAGGAAGGGGATACGAATACTATGAGCCTTATCAATTTTGTTAGTTTACCGGAAATTCGTCACGGACTAGAAGAAGAATTTACCACGCCTTCTTTAAAGACTCCAGATAATATTCGAGTGGAGCCTAAGACTAAAAGCTATGGGCTCACTGGCACTGCGTTTGATTACCTGTTCAGGTTCAAACTGGGAAGGTTGAATCCTGCGGCTTTGGCAAAGCACTGGGTTGCGGAGATAGCATTAAATCACCTTCCTGAGGATTATGATGATGAGGGATTGAAAGCAAAGAGCAAAGCAACAGGTATCCCGGTAGACATATTAAAAGAAATGATCGGCTTAGAGATAAAGAGGCAACCCGGCTCATTAAGAGAGAAGGTGGAAAGGCTCATCAAGGAAGCGAAACAAATATATGATGAGTACATCCGGTCGGGGATAATGAATGATGAAGTAATACTTGCTGCTGTGCATTTAGCCCAGATAGACCCAATCTACAGAGCTGGCTATTTGGATCCTAACCTAGGGCAAGCAGATAACCTAGTTATCCAAGAATTAAGAGAGATAATAGAAATCGTCAATGATGACGCATTTATCGCTAGAGACCACTGTCTACTAAATCCCACATTCGGCGCCGCTTCACGTGAGGTTGGTGGTGCAGATGCAGATTTCATTATTGATGGTTGCTTAGTAGATATAAAAACTACAAAATCTGCAAAATTTACAAGAAACCAATTTAACCAGTTAATAGGGTATTACATTTTGCATGATATTGGGGGAATTGATGGAGATTACAACCTATCTATTACGACTTTAGGAGTTTACTACTCGAGGTATGGCGAGTTGTGCACATTTGCTGTAGAGCCTCTTATTGGAAAAGGATATTCCTCATTCGTTAATTGGTTTAGGAAAAAGATGAAGGAGACATATCCCCAGTAAGGCCAATTTCAGGGCCACCATACCAATCAGGCCTACCACAAATCAGGCAATTTGCGCCCTCACAATTCCTATATTGCCCCTGCTCTGGCAAGACTCTGCATGAGACGAACAAAACTCCGAAGCTTGTCTATGTCTTCTTCAGGGATACCGTCCGGGTCAAAGTGCATTACATCGTTGCGGATTAGGCGGATCTCCTCTAGTTTCTTCACGAAGATTTCTCGGTCTATAGTAATTCCCAGCTTCATCCACCTGTCAGGATTCTCCACGAGATGTAGGTACTCGCCAAGGGTCAAATCTGCCGGGCTTCTTATATCTCTCGTTACGTCTGATGAGTCACATGCCTCCTTTAGGTCATCAATCGTATAGTTATCCTTGATCATTCTGCGTATGTAGTTCTCTATCTCGCCCAGTAACAAAAAAGGCTCCCCAAGACGGCCGAATTCCTGACTTAGGTCGCTCGTAGTCACTATTCCGCAGATAACGTTTTCAGAATTGCGAATAAGAACATACTGGTTTGCTATGATATCATCAACTGCAGCAAATATAGATGTCTCCGAACTGATTTCCTTGTGCGGTACCATGCAATCACGTACACATTTGCAGTCCTTCTTCCCCAACGCTAGTTGTTGCCCAACGGATGACCAACTGACCACTCCCTTTACTTCTCTATCTGAGGTCATGACAGGAAGCTGAGAATAATCCTGCGCAGTCATAAGTACTACTGCTTTAGAAATGGTATCGTCCGGATTGACCGACAAAGGCTTCCTGTTTGCCGATGCCAGTTTGCCAATCCGATAGGTAGGGTCCTTGTATACGTCAGGAATTATCTCTTCTTCGACCTGTCCTGCCTTCTTCTTCGGTACATGGACGAAGGATATTGGTGAATCAATATAGGCGTATACAAAATCAGGCTCTGTCCTTAATTGAAACTCCTCAAGAGCAATACCAATGAACCGGACATTCCAGTAGCTACGCCGCTGTGCACCAAACCAGCCGATGAAAGTGCGCGCAGTAACAGATTGTGGTTTTACGCCTTGTTTTAGCTGCTCTGATACTTCCTTTAGCTTTTCCTTGTATTCTAATGCCATCTTGCACCTCTTTCACGGGAGTGTATTCTATATGAAGTATAGCTCTTTAGAGTTAATATTATCAATATGCTTTCCGATTTCGAGGATGCTACACCAATCAGGCCTGCTACAAATCTGGCATTACGTCCCCATTCTAGCTGAGAGAAGCGTCCTGCTTATCAGACCAATTTGTTGCAGGACTTGACAAGCAAGATTCCCTGTGTTACAATGTTACAAATAGTAACTGGAGGTCTAAAATGCCAGTCATACGAGTTGATGACGAAGTTTGGAAAGAGCTACAAAGAAGGGCAGAGCCATTAATTGATACTCCGAATTCCGTGCTGCGGAGAATATTAGGGATTACGGCAGATAAGGCCAGCAATGAAGAAAAGGTCATAGAAATCGAACTCACTAGTCTGCATAGTCCGCGTGAATGGGCGCTAATCCCCCTTCCGAGAAAGGCGAGGCGATTCTTTCCGGGTTATAAAGTCTACTTCGATCTAGAGACTGATACGCAATCGATTAGAACTAGGGTCACATCAGCGCCAAAAGGCACACCTGTGGGTGACCCAAACGGCGGTAGTTACATTCAAGGAGGTCTGCGACCTTGGTACAATGGTCATTCTTCTGAGTTGAAGCCAGGCGATAGGCTTCGTTTTGAAGCGCTGGAGCCTGGGCAGAGATATAAACTGTCTGTCGTTCGAACTTGAGGGCTCTTCTCTATATCCGACTTCTCGAGAAACTGTAACCCTAACGGAGAGAAAATAAGATTGAATCATGGGAAAGTACAACAACCTAACTATCCTGAAGCGGGTGAAAGCTAGGACACAACACACCTGCTACAGCTGTGGTAAAGAAATTTCGCCTGGCGAGGTTTACTATAGAGAAGATCTCGAAGATAGATTCCTTCACACCTTACACGCCAAGAAGTATTGTTCATCTTGCCGTGAGAAAGTAGTTGGAACCACACAGGACTGACTTACTTTGCCTTCACGAATTCCAGGGACACCATGCCAATCAGGCCTGCCACAAATCAGGTCACTCCTGGACGAGCTCCGGATGGTTCTCTTTCAGCCATTCTACGACCGCAGTGCGAACCTTCTTTGCCAGAGTAAGCATCTTCGCGATTTCTTGTTCAGAAACCATGCCTACTCTCTCATAATCAGCGATATGGCGTTTCCTGCGGAAGGCATTAAGTCGGTCAATAGTCTGGGCATCAAGCTTCATGGTAAAAGCTAGCGACTGGATAGTCCAATAGTGGTGGCCTTCCTGTGCTGCCCTCTAGCCACTGGCAGCCAGCGCTACCGTCGCCGCCAGCAAGGCAGCACTGTAGGCGGTGGCGAATCGCCTGTCTGCACTCAATTCGTGCAACTGGGCATCCGCCAGGTCACGGTCAGCCGCCCTCAGGAGTTCAGCAATGTCGCTACTGCTTGTTTCATGGGCTCTTAACCGCCCGCTTTCCAACCAGCTTTGCAAGCTCACTTTCATCACCTATGAGAAAGATCTTATTACCCTCAAGCACTGTCTTAACGAAATGATGGTCCTCTTTCACTTTCTTCTTGAATTCGGCAATTGGGTAGACAACGGGATTAACCTCGCGCCCCAGTTTTTCTTCTGCCGAGGAGAGAAGCGAAACCACGCCTTCAAAAGAGATTCTCCCGATTATCATCACGTCAATATCACTTGTTCTCCTTTCATCACCGCTGGCGATTGAGCCGAATATGAAAGCAACCTTTATCTGTCCAATAGAAGGTGCCAGTGCTGAGCGGAGGAGGTCTGCTACACCAACAGTCTTGACAATTAGCCCATGTAGCTCATTAAAGAGGGGACTTTTTTGGTTTGCCTGATAATACTTTTGTTTTCCCTCCGTAGTCGAAACGAGAATACCGGTCTTCTCCAGGCGCGCTAGTTCACGACTCACATTTGTAGAATCTTCTGCCACTAAGGCGGTAAGCTGGCGGACAAAATAGCGCTCATCCGGATGTGTGAATAACCATCCCAGCACCTTTGCCCTGAGCTTGGACCCTAAAAGCGTTCCTAATATTCCGTTCATCATTATAGGAAATTGCAGTTTTATTTACTGCTATTGCAGTATTTTATACTGCACACCCTTCCGAAGTCAATAGTAGTTTCCAGATATTTGCTCCAGATATTGAGTGTGTGCTCATTAGAATGAGCGATGACAAAAAAATCGAGACTTGGTGGCTGGAATTCCAGGGACACCATACCAATTAGGCCTGCCACAAATCAGGTATAATGCCCCCAGAATACCTACGTAGTCTGCCACAACGAGGACTTGACTGAATTGTGGCATATGTTATGATGATGGTGAAGATAGTGGGAAATGGTGCAAAATGGGTTCAACCCACATGGCAACCAACTAATGTGTAAGGGGAAATAAGATGGCAGCTATAATAAAAGACCAGAATCTAGTAAGAGTGGGCAAGCCTGTTACGCCGGATTCCAGGAAACGGGTGGTTTTGCCCAAAACAGTAGTGAGAGAGGGTGTTACCTATTACGTATATCATAATAGTATTGGGCAGATAATACTGGACCCGCAAGCAAGCATACCTGCTTCTGAGTTATGGGTATTTGAAGACAAAGATGTTTTAGCTTCGATCGACAGGGGCATACGCGAGTCACTAAGTGGGAAAACAATAACTCGTGGCTCATTCGCAAAACATGTAAATGACGCACCGTGAGCTACGTTTCACGCTTGAAGCTGATAAGCAACTAACAATCATTGAGAATGACCCATCTCTCAGGGGTGTACAGAAACAAGTAAGGAAAACTCTAAGGTACTTAGAAGCAAATCTCCGCTCAAAATCCATGCAGACCCACGAGTATCAATCCCTAACCAGGCGTTATGGCATTAAAGTCTTTGAGGCCTATGTTCAACAGAATGCGCCGGGGGCTTATAGGGTGTTTTGGCATTACGGACCGGATGAAACAAGCAAAGACGGAAGGCGAATACCCATTATCACTGTCATTGCTATAACACCTCACCCTGATTGATTAATCCCCCATCTTGCCCTAGCAGCTCTCCTAGCTATTTCGCTCCGTTGTTTTGCTGTTAGCTTGCTAGCCCTGCCCTTACCGCCTTTTAGACCGCCATGGTCACTTGCCAACCCCTAACTGTTTCACTAAGATATAATTAACAGCGCCAGGGTGAGTAGCCCTGGCCCGACAGCCTCTCTTCTGCGCAGAGGCTGTTTCTTCTTGCACTGATTCCGCCGCGATATTATGTCTCTTGGCCACGAATTCCCGGGACACCATACCAATTCGGCCTGCCACAAATCAGAAATTAGGTCGCATAGTATTGCACCTGAAGTAGCGCTCCATTCACCCGCTCATTTTGGGGTGGCTTCTCAGGTTTGCGGTTATTCGAGCGATAAATAACCCGACCATAGCGAGCCCCCGCATCAGGGAAGTCCTTCATGGTATCAATCCATTATCAATTGACAAGCAGAACTTGACAGATTTTATCAATTGATACATAATTGAGAAAGTGATATGACAGAGGAGTTCAGCGATCCTGGGAAACAGAGGACTCGAGATTTCCTGGCGGGGGTCAAGCAGGCAATAGCGAGTCCGGCAACCAGGTATGATGGTTGGCTTCTTGTGAAACGCTCTGACACTATTGAGTGCATCGCCGAACTGGGGTTGACCTTGGATGACGTGCGGGATGCCATCCTGGGACTTTCTGTGGCGGACTATTGTGAAGGACCTTTGCATGACCGGAATATGCCCGGAGATCTGTGGGTATTCGGTAAGGTCATTGATGGTAGAGAGATTTATATCAAGTTGAAGCTAGCCAAGATCGGCCCGGTGAAGCGAGTACGAGTGGTGTCATTCCATTTTCCAAAGGAACCCCTTTGCTATCCGTATAGATCTGAAGAACAAAAGAAAGGAGGTGCGTGATGAATACTGCGGTTCGTGGCCTCTGCTCCAATTGCGAGAAAGAAACCCGATTGGAACTCGTTACCAAGGAAGAGGTAATTCGGGTTAGAAACAAGCCCATAAAGATAGAGCTTCAATACCTTAGGTGTGTAGAATGCGGTGATGAGGCTTTTGATCCAAGCCTAAACGTAGACCCGTTTAGCCCGGCCTATAGGAAGTATCGCAAGGAATACGGCTTTCTTCAGCCCGAGGAGATCCGAGAGTGGCGAAAGGCGAATAAGCTGACCCAGGGCGAACTGGCAAAGTTGCTTGGTGTGGGTGGAGCAACTATTAGCCGCTACGAAAATGGGGCACTTCAGGACCCCTCACATGAAAAGCTCTTGAGGCTGGCAATGAATCCATCCAATCTCCTACAGCTGGTAGAGCAGTCCGAAGGCGTGTTCACCGAGTCCAAGAAAAGAAGATTGATCGAAGACCTCGAGCAAGTCCAGGCGGGAGACAACTCTATCGATTCAACCATCATGGTCAGTCTTGGTAACTACGAGCCAAATGAGTACAGCGGCTACAGAAGGCTGGACCTCGAGAAACTATACAGTGCCATCCTCTTCTTCTGCAAAGAAGGCGTGCTGAAGACGAAGCTCAACAAGCTGCTATTCTATGCTGATTTTAAGCATTACAAGGGGTACGCGATTTCGATTACTGGCGCCCGATATGCGCATATACCTTTCGGTCCTGCCCCAGACAATTATGACATCTACTACGGGGCTCTATCCTCGCAGAAGGCTATACAGTTCATAGAGGAAATATATCCAGCCAAACGCGGAGGCGAGCCTGTCGTCGGTGAGATTATCAAAGCTGTGAAGAAGCCCGACTTGAGTCTGTTTGCTGCTAGTGAACTTCGCATCATGGCTTCCGTACAAGAGGATTTCGAGAAATACAATGCGAGAGAGATAACAGACTTTTCACATAAAGAGGTAGGCTATCAGGAAACAGAAGAGGGCGGCACCATTTCATACGACTATGCCAAGAAATTGAATCACTAGCCGGTTTCTGAGCGAATTTTGCTTCAACTATACAGGTTAGTTTTACGATGAACTAGGTGTTACGTTCCCGGAATATGCTTGGGCAGAAGGCAATGAATTCGATCTTACTGGGATTAACGAAATTGCATATCCGTTCAATCAACGGTAAATTTGTCCGCACGCAAGCAATGAAGGCCCCGAGTGGTGCAGAACAGGAAGTGATCATATTTTCGGGTGCCAAAACCACATTCCTTGGTCAATGTACACCGTTCAGAACTATCGTCATTCATGAATCAGTGTTGGAAAACGAGCGATTATTCGACTATGTGCTTATCCATGAGATGGCGCATAGAAAGCAGTGGTGGTCGTTTTTCGGCGTCCCTCTGCTGTTTGTATTGATTTTCGGCTTCTTTTGTTTGGCTTCGGCCTTTATATTTCTACTCCAATCGCTGATATTAATGAACCCTGGTTACCTTTTGGGGTTCACGTGGTCTGTACTTCTATGCCTGCTGGCCTTGATTATCCCTTGTGCGTTCTCCTGGGCATTGGAAATGCATGCCGATTTTGTAGCTATCAAGAATATGGGACTGAAGGCCTTTGAGGAGATCCGGGATGATTTGAGTAAGACTCGCAAACTGACCTTAGGCTCGAGGATCATTAACCGATTGACTCATCCACCAGCAGGGTTCACTGTGCGTGTCTGGCGCTGGTGTCATAAATAAGAGAGACTTGGGGGACGCCGTGCGGCTCACGCCTGCTAAGAGGCAGGTGTCGTACCTGCAGTATTGTTTGAGAAATAACGCTTCACTCACCCGCTCATTTTGGGGTGGCTTCTCAGGTTTGTGATTATTGGCTACATCGAGATACGTTAGAGAGATTTAAGGGCGGGGGGAGTTACGAGCTCTTCTACTGTCTACTGACTACTGTCTCTGAGTATCTCCAGTCTCCGATCTCTAAGTTTCTCCAATCTCCAGCCTCTATCTAACCATCAACCATCTAACCATCTCGAAGAAGTGACATTTTCCCCTTGTTCAAATAAAGAATTCATGCTAATTTCTGCTTGGAACTCGTGTGCTACTCTGACAAACCAAATCCCGCAGCGACGGGCAGCGCAGGCGAGACTTAGTAAGGGATCGCCCCTTGTCTCATTTACGGTCCAGGTCTTCTATTAGTTCATCGACGGACTCAAAGGTCTTGACGTGCCCGGCCTTAATGTCTTCGTCAGCCGCTCTCTCGCCTTCCTGCCACTTCTTCGTCCAGAAGTAAGCCTGGCTCTTATCTACCAGCTTCTTGGGTATTAACACAGCTCTCTCGTCCTCAACGTCGATCTCTACCAAATCACCTTCCTCTATTCCCAATCGCTCGCGCACTGATACCGGTATAGTAATCTGCCCGTGTCTGGTAACCTTGGTCGTTGGCACCTTCATCACCTCCTACGGTCTCTCCAGCGTTTCATCCTGTCGCCCAATATTGCGTAGGACAAGCGTGTCACCCTCAAGCTCGAAGGTCAGCCTGAGTGAACGGCTCACCCTGGCTTCCCAGATATGTCCGGTTCCCTGCATTTTCCTTGCTCTAAGGGCAGGATACCTCAGGTCGGTCGCCAGGTTCCTCAGCGCCTTCCGCCCCAATTCTTTCTCTTCCTCAGTCAACTCCTGCCAGGCTCTCTTGAATCTGGCTGTCCGAGTGATTTTCATTACTGCCCTTGTCTTGCACAGTTACTCAGTGCCTTCCGTCCCAACTCTTTCTCTTCCTCAGTCAACTCCTGCCAGGCCTTCTTGAATCTGGCTGTCCGGCTGATTTTCATTACTGCCCTTGTCTTGCACAGTTACTCAGTGCCTTCCGTCCCAACTCTTTCTCTTCCTCAGTCAACTCCTGCCAGGCCTTCTTGAATCTGGCTGCCTGGGTGATTTTCGTTACTGCCTGGCCTTGCAGTTACTAGATTAGTATATTACTACAAACCGAAAACGTCAAGTGCGGCTCGTCGTGAAACCAAAGGGTCATCTCCATTCTCTCCAACTTATCTCCAATGTATCTCTACTAATCTATGAGTGTCTCCAATCTCCAGCCTCCAATCTCCAATCTCTAGCCTCTATCTAACCATCTAACCACCAACCGCCCAACCACCTCGAAGAAGTGACATTTTCCCCTTGCTCGAACAAAGAATTCATGCTAATTTCTATTTGGAACTCGTGTGCTACCCTGACGAATCAAGTCCCGTGGGTGAGGTTTCTGAAAACGTGACTGCAAACCAAACACAGATTAAAAGGAAGCGCGGTGGCCAGAAACGCAACCGGAATGCCCGTAAACATGGCTTCTATTCCGGTACCCTTAGCCCTGCCCAAGCATCCCAACTGTGGAACATTACCAATCTGGAAGGCGTTGACCCTGAAATAGCGTTCATTCGCGTCAAGTTACAGTCTTCTCTTCAGCACGACCCAGGTAACTTGCGCGTAATCAGAGAAGCCTCCAGATTACTCGTAAAATTGTATTCTGCAAATTACCGGTTGGACCCAGCCGACCGCAGCTACCTGAAAACTGTTGTCGAGAACCTTTTGGAAATTGCCTCCCTGCGTCACTCCGCCAGCCTCCACGGCTTGCAAATATAAAGGGCAGACCGACGAAACGAATCGTACGTACTTTAACAACTGAATCTTCCGGAGGTAATCGCCCTACGTATGAAAAAGAGATGTTGAACTCCAGAAAAAATAGCCATTTCTCCAAAACGAATCATCCCGGCCTCCCCCATGTTCTGCCCCCTATGACGCAAATGACAACATTTTTCGCATATATGCTCGGAATGACAGGAGTGGCCGGGGACCTGGCAATGACACGCCGCTAGGACGCGAATTCCAGGGACACCATACCAATCAGGCCTGCCACAAATCAGGTGTTATGTCCCCAGAATACCAGGTCACAAAATCAGACGTCCCGAATAACCTTACTTCGTTTATCTGCTATTGTCCGGCCTGGCCTTCGGCTTACCTTGTGCTGGCCACTACCCGCACGTTTCAGCTTTCGCCAGACCCGATTTTTATGCGAGGTTTCTGTTCGGCTACTCGGGATAGTGTTCATGCTAGAACATATATAAGCAGTTGTCAATTCCTCGTACGTACTAGGAGGTTAGTACGGGGTCTTCGGAATTGGCAATCC
>Ga0315275_10004151_pt1 | contig 13506 bp, 10 predicted proteins | sample YL17G03_0_MG_FD_205557 | JGI IMG/M metagenome (GOLD analysis project Ga0315275, IMG submission 205557) | Sediment microbial communities from Yellowstone Lake, YNP, Wyoming, USA - YL17G03_0 | ecosystem: Environmental > Aquatic > Freshwater > Lake > Sediment | place: USA: Wyoming | collected... | reverse complement strand
GGTGGTAAAAAAAAACACGCCGAATGCTAATTGTTCGTGCTGATGACGCCGATAGGCAGGAGGAACCCCGAACGCGATCGGTTGCGTTTGGGAACCCAGAAACGCAGGGGGCTAGGGCAACTCGACGGAGATCGGCCCGTAGGGCACAGGATGGCAGGACACGATGAGAAGGGTCCCGGGGTCTCCCGATCGGATCGGAGGCATCGGTACCGTAACCTATGTGGGGCTTGCAGCAGAATCTGAGGCGGCCGTGCATTACGGAGTATTGTATGAACAAGCACCCGAGAAAAGGTGGCAGGGGAAACACGAAAGTCAAGGAATACGTGGTTGTCGCTTTCGTGGACGGCATCGAGCAAGCGAAAGAGTATGAGACTCTTCTGCGGCTCAATGATATTCCGGCCGTCATCCGGGAGCAGTTGGACGGCGGAGTCGACGGCAAGGCCGTCGCGATTATGGTGCCCGAAGAGTTCCTGGACGAAGCCCACGTCGTGATCGAATCGCAGGACGCCTACGATGACCTCTGTGATTTCACGATGGACGACGAAGAGGAACTCGACTTCGATGGCGACTTGTTAGACGAGGACGAGTTCTAAGTCGACTCGTTTGGTCAGGTCACGTGGCGCCCGCCGGCAGCCCCCTGCCCCGGTCGCACCATATACACCCAACAGCAATGGGAAGGTTATAACATCATGTCAGAAACCGACGAGAGCCTGAGCACCGAACGCCGCAACCGGGGAGATCGCCGGACCCGTCTATCCGATAGACGGCAGTACGACCTCGGCGGCAATCCTTATGATCCTAATTTCGTGGATCGCCGAACCGGCAACGACCGCCGGCAGACCGTGGTCGACCGGCGTCTGGGCTTGGACCGGATGCGCGGCCCGGGCCGGCGACGCAGCGATGAACGCAAAGCAGCCGAGGAGGGCCAGATGTCTGACGAGCAGTTTGAGTTCGTTATGGCCATCGATGAGTACAAGCGGGCCAACGCCAGGCCCTTCCCGACATGGACAGAGGTCCTCGAAGTCATCAGGGCGCTCGGGTACCGCAAGGTGGCCCAGCCGCAGCCTCTGGCCAGGCACGGCGATTCCGCCGACGACACCGGGCCGAAGGCCCATCCGAAGCCGCAGCTTACTCCGTAATCCCGGTGAAGACCCCCTGGTAGCCGAAAACCCATTCGGTGCCGGGCCCGGGTGCAGGAGGCTCGACGGCTGGTGGCGGGGTCGGCGGTGGAGTCTGTCCACCGGGCTGCTCGCTTGGGTTCTGGCTGGATTTGTCCTTCTTACGCTTGTCCAGAACCTTGTCGGCCGCTCGGTAGACAAGATACGCTGAGCCGCTGAATTCCAGCACGGAACCGATGACCCCCTTGTCGGCAAACGCATTCTTGTAGTCGGCCATGTTGGAGAAGCCCTTCATCTCCACGGCGTTGCTGGCGAGTTCCAGGGGAACGAGCAGGACCCAGTCCATCGCGTTGTCCGCCCCCTCTTTCTTCTTGCCGGCCACAAGACGGATAGGCACCCGAGCCACGTTTGTCACCGCCTGGCCGGCGTGTTTCACGAGCTCCACAATATCCTCAAGGACCAGCCCGATGCATCCGGTGACGTTGTCGAACAGACCCCACGTCACGGCGTTGCCCACTTCCTCCGTCGTCTTCCATAAGCCGCCAATCGTTCGCCCCGCGAAGATCACGGGTCTGACGAAGGGATTATTGTCCTTGTAGACGGGTTTGTTCGGATCGGGCAAAGCGTTGAGAGCGAGCAGGTCGGCAAGCGAATACAGACCTACGCCAAGACTGCTGACCGTGGCCCCTGCCGCCGCCGGAACCTTGCCGGGCTCCTGGAAGATTCCCTTGCCGTCGTTCTGTCGAAACGGCTTGGCCCGCTCGGAGGCATAGCCCAACACGAAGATGTTGACCCCGTCGCCGAGGGTCATGCCCGCCCGCTCGAAGGCCTTCTTGAGGTTCTCGCCGGACTTGCGAGACCCCTCTTTGACGGCATGGGCCCTGTACTTCTCCAGGTCGCCGCCCAGCGTCCAGGGCATTTGCGGCTCGGAGGCCTGTGCCTCGATCCGAGGCCCGACCGCGGGGCCTTGTCCCGCCAAGTTTGCCGATCCCGGCTCGTTCCACAAGCTCAGACCCTGCGTGCCCGAGGCAAGCCGTCTCTCAACGGCCCCTGGCCCTTTGAACATCAGGTCGTCCGCATTGTTCTGAGTCTGACCGGCCGGTGACGCTCGCTTCGCCGCGGGCGCCGGCGATCCGGCGGAGGCATACGCTTCATACTTGGCCGCCGGGGTTGGAGCCGGCTGGGCCTTTGGAACGATGGGTAATGAGATGCGGTCAGCCGGATTTGAGCTCGGGCTCACCAGCATGGTCTCCTGCCTTTGGAGAGGATTCACAGGTGCGCCGCTCAGCGCCGGGGAGACCGGTCCGCTCACCGTTCCATTCCCAAGGCCCGCTGCAGGCACAGTAGGTGTCGGTTGCTTGGGTGCCGGCTGTGCTCCATTCCCAAGGCCCATTGCCGGTACAGTGGGTGTCGGCGGTTTCGGCTCGGAGATGCCAGCCGTTACGCTCGGAGCCCCTTGTGCAGGTGTGGCTTGGCTCAATGGGCGTGGAGCTACCTGGGTTTCCGAACGTGGTTCGTCACGTTTCGCGGGGCTTGCCGCGGCGGTGCTTCTTGTCTGAGAAGCGCCCTCGACGGCGGTCTTCGGCGTTAGGGCGCCCGCGGCCGGTTTTATCTGAGCCGTTTGTCCGGCGGGTGCCCGGCTGGGCTTTGCCGGACGGGTCCCTTTCAAGAGCAGAGTCTTGTCAAAGTCCGGGTCCATCCTCGACGCCAGATCTTCCATATACGCTTGCGCGTTGAGCGGGTCCCGAATCCCGGCGGACGCCGGGCCGGTCTGCGCATTGCCTTTGGTCTTCTTGCTCTCGGCCGCATGGGAAATGCCTGCCGTGCCGGCCATGACCGCCAGCCCGACAAGTACAACGGCATAAAACCGATGCGTTCGAGCAATGATCGCCCGTGGTGTCGATCCGCCGAGACAGGATGGAGCCTGAAGCTGTGCGCGATTCATTTCATCGCCCCCCGAACATTTGGATCCCAAACGCGATTCATCGCGGTGGGAAGCCCTTCACCCCCAATGGTCTCCGACCATCATGAGCCATCCGTGGAGAACCTCCTGTTCGCTACCGAAGAGAGACTACTATCCCCCAATTCCGTTTTGGTATTGTACCATGTGCAAGCTGCCAAGTCAAGCGCAATTCCAGGTCTATGGGATATGCGCGGGCACATCAGCCCGTCCCGAGAACCTTAGACAGCTCAAAGGATCGACCCGAGGTCCGAGAAAAAGGCCGAAGAATCCGTTCGGGGCCACAGGGCCGATCTTATCCGTCGTTCCATCACCTTCGGATCGACCCCACGGCGAGGAGCCGATCCTTCTACCAGCGATGTGCTGCGGCCTGGACCCCGGCTCGCTCTCGAAGGCGGATGGCGTTCTTTTGGCATGCGGAGCGGCAGATCCCGCAGCCGTAGCACCACTGTTGGTCGATAGCGACCTTGTGGTTCGAGGCACTGTAAGCCATCGCACCGAACTGGCAGACGCGCATGCACTGCCGGCAGCCCACGCAGGCATCGGGGTCAACCTCGGCGACGTACTCCGCCCGGAACATGACGGGCACGCCTTGGGTCACGGTACACCGCATCGCCAGGCAATCCGCGCGGTCGCAGTTGCAGATACCACCGATAAAAGGGGCTCGGAAGGTCCACACCGTGTGGCACAGACCTTCCTGCTCGTGTTCTCGGAACGTGGCGAGGGCCTGCTCCTTGCTCATGACTTCCTGCCCCGCCGTATCGGGCCCGTTGAGAAAGCTCTTGTCGAGGCCCCGCACGATCTTGGCGAGTTCCCCACCGTCGGGCGACAGGCTTACCCCGTAGCAGTAGCGTTTTTCCTTGCCGAGCGTGACGTGCCGGCAGATGCAGGCCGTACGCACGATGGACTTCATCATCCCGAAAATGCGCTCGACGTCCTCAATGGGCAGGACTTGCCCATAATGGACCGCCTTCATTCTCCTGGAGATCATCCGGCTGATGAGACCACGTATGGACCTTGGCACCTTGTCCAGTCGGTCGAGACGTCCTACGTCTCTCGTCAGCCCGTTGCTCGTCAGGAAACCTTCGATGAACTTGCGCCGCCGGAGGTCGCTGAGCAGGTCATCCGAGTAGTTCTTCGCCTGCAAGTACCATTTCTTTCCTTCGCCGTGTTTCAGACAGAACTCGCACATATCAACATCCTTTCGGACACCCGGCCTCGATCTCAGACTCGCCGGTCGGCCGTCACCGCTTGCGAACCATCCAAATCCGATCCTCCATTCCACTTCCGTCCGGCAGGCTGTACTTCTCCGTGACGACGAGCTTGTCAGCGCCGATTCCCTCCGTGGTGCGGACCGAAGTCCCCTGCCCGCCCGCCGACCACTTCCATTCCATGATTTCCTTGTCCCCGTCGCGCTTGCCAATACCCGTGGCCACACAGCGCCAGCTATCGAACAGATAGGCAATGATCCCGCCGGTCCGCGGGTCCGTCGTGAAAAACTCCATCTCCGCGAACTTCATCCTTCGCAGCTTCTCGATTTCTTCCTCCGAGGCGCGGACGCTCTGCCGGAGGTGTTGCAGGTATTCGTCCGAGATGTGCGCGACCTCCCCCTCCTTGGTCACGACCAGAAACTGCCCGCCCACGCCGAGCTCCATCTTCACCCGCCCTATGCCCTTCACCCAACACCTGAATCCCGCAAGGTCCGATTCGCCGGTGCTTTCCCATTCGCCGATCAGCCATCGGCTCCACTCGTCGTCCAAGCCCTTCGGCTGCCCCAGGGAGATCACACTCTTCTTCTCCTGATCCATAGCAGACTCCACGGTTCTTTTCTGTTCCTGTCTTATCCCAGTATCCTGGAAAACAGAAATGCCCGCTTCTCGAAGCCTCTCTTCTCATAGAACCGATGTGCCTCTGTGCGGTGAAAGCCCGAATCCAGTTCCACCCGCAGGCACCTTCTCTGTTTGGCGATCTCCACCGCCTTTTCCACCAGTGCGGTCCCGATCCCCGAACCCCGGTGATCCTGATCGACCACCAGGTCACAGAGGTATCCGACGTCCCCCTGCAACCAGAGACAATCCCGAATCACGATCGTGCAAAAGCCGACGATCCTGTCGCCATGCCATGCACAGAGATGCGCCCTTTTGTCTGAAGCCAAACCCCTCTCGAAAATGTCGCGCGCAGCCTTCAAATCGAGTGGCTTTGCAGGCCACAGTTGTCTGAGCAAAGGGATGGTCTCGTCGAAGTCCTCCGGTTTCGTCGGTCTTATCTGGATGCTTGTTTCCGCCATCGGATCTACACCCCCTCGCCGGAGAAGTGCACGCAGGTGAAGCACTCGGGAATGTGGGAATCGTATACGCCATGCTTGTTGAAGGACCAGCCGACGGACGGATCGATCAGACGGCCGTTGCACTGCAGGGCCTCGAACCGGGAGAAGTCCATCCGCCAGATGTCGCCATCTTTGGGAGGCAACCGCCGGCCCTGGGCCAGGGTCCGCATGCCGTCCCAGGGAAAGGCCAATTCCACGGTCCAGCCCCGATCCACATCCGTGCTGTCGTTCAACGTTCCATCGACTTGGACGGCGGCCTGCAGGCCGGGGAAATCCCAGTCCATGAACGCCCATCGCTGGCCACGAGGGTGCTTCTTGTACCGCATCCCGTCCTGGAAGCCGCCGAGAACATCGACAGTCCGCCCGATCAGGTCGTACTCCGGCTTGTCCGAGAAACCACCCTTCTTGTATGCTTCTTGCCAGATGTAAAACACTTCATAGATCGTCCCGCGTGCGTTGATCTGGAACTCGTAGTAGCAGTCCTGGCCCGCGATGAAGACCTCGACATCGTTCTCCATGTACACGGGCGAGTCTCGCTCAATGAACTGGGCCTGGACGTTCGGCTCTTCGATCCAGAAAGCAACGTACAGGTTCTTGTCGTCCCAGAGGGCGGCCGTGCGCGTGTCGAGAAAACCCGGCACGCCGGTCACCATATCGACAAACCGAGGCGACTTGACCGCTCTCTCCCAGCACGCCTCCGACACCCGCCCATCGACCACGATCGGCTCGTCCGTGCGACGGCAAATGTAGTGCCCGATGTCCTTATCATCACAACCATATCGCTGGCTCATTTCTACACCCTTACCACAGATACATCCACTTCGGAACGTCGTTCACATACAAGGGAAGCCGTTCATTGATCGGAATAAGTAACAGTAGCGTGGAAGCGGTGTTGAACGCAAACGTAAAGAGGATGGCTGGCAGCACAAGCCAGCCGGCGGGCTTGAATCGGCGAGTCAGCACCGCGGCCAAGCCGTGCAGCAGGAAGAAGGCCGTGGGATATCCGGTGACACGCTGAAGTGTCACGCCAAAGAGGTACTCGTGAAGCAGACCGGACACGGCAAATGCGGCGAGCATGGCGAGGCGAGGGGTCCTGCGTCCACCGACAGGTTTATAGATGTTCTCCAGCAGCCACCGGTACATCGGCCGATTCCATCGCCGCCAGAAGTCGGCGGGACTGTACGCCCAAAGCACGTTCTTCGCGGTAAAGAAAGCTGCCGGAGCGCCTGCCAGCCGCCACAGGGCTGTGTTGGCGTGAAAGGCCCAGATGCTGCATGCCGCCAGACAAGTTGACTTGATGGCGTGTTCGAGCAGGAATGGATAAGCGGCCCAATCGATCTTGAATACGCCCACGGTCACTGCCGAGACTAGGCTCAGACCCGCCACGTATTTGCCGGCGTCGAGCGCGCGTTGCCTGTGCGACAGGTCCGTGCCGTGGCCGTCGACGACCCTGGCGACACTCCAGGCATAGTCCGCCACCAGCGTCATGTAGGTCCGCAGGTTCAAGCGAGTGCTGCGGTCCGGGTCCATGTGCAAATCCCACATATGCGTCAGGAAGATCGCAGACAGCATCCCCCCAGCCACGAGCCGGATGGCCATGTTCCTCGTCTCAAGCAGAAACGCACTGCCAAGAACGAGGGAGCCCAGAAGAACAAAGACCATACTGCGTGCGCTCGGCTTCAGCCCTCGCGCAAAGAAGAACAGGACCGCGGCCGCATAGCCCGTCGCGACCACCAGGAGTAGATCGATGGGCGACATTTCTCAGCAGTCCCTGTGCTGGCGAAACCCGCGTGTCACGGAAGCACCATGTCGAACGGCATCATCAGGATCACATTTTCCCGTCGGATCAGCTCGATTCGCTGGAGGGCCTGAAGGAGCGCCCGGGCTCGCTGCGGCTCGGTCTTCTGGAGCAGGTCGAGCAGCGGGGCCAGCATCGGATGGCCGGCGAGGAGGCTGGTCATGCTCGACAGCCGGATATCCGTCGGGCGCTCGCCCTCGCCGGAGAAGTCCCCCATCAATTGCATGAAGAAGTCCCGGGGCTCCGGGATCACGCGGGTATCATAGTTCTTGAGGGACACCTTCGCGGCGGCGTACCGGACGGCCTGATCCAGCCCGCCGATCTGGTCCACCAACCCCAGGTCCAGGGCCTGCTTGCCGGTGTAGACGCGGCCGCCGGCAATCTCGTCGATCGGCTTGCGGAGCTTGTCGCCCCGGGCCTTTGTCACGTGGCCCTTGAAGACCTCGTACACCTTCTGCATGTAGTCGTGCAGCAGCTTTCGCTGCGTCTCATCGAAAGGCCGTGTACTGCTGAGCAGGTCTGCATTGGCACCGCGCTTGTGCTCGACCCAGTTGACGCCCAGCTTGCCCCACAGGCCGGTGGTCACGAGCTTGCCGCCCACGACACCGATGGAAGCGGTGATCGTGGCCTCGTCAGCGAAAATCGCGTCGGCGCCGCACGACACGTAATAGCCGCCGCTGGCGGCGACATTGCCCATCGAGACAACAACTGGTTTCTGGATCTTGACCCGCTGAGCGGCGTTCAATATGACTTCGCTGGCCTCGGCCGAGCCGCCCGGAGAATCGACGCGTATCACCACCGCCTTCACGGACTCATCCTGCGCGGCGGCTTCGAGGGCCTTTTGAATGTCGCCGCTGAAGGCCGCGCTGTAGGCGCCGAACAAGGTGGGCTGGCTATAGCCCGGCAGGATGGCGCCCTCCACGTAGATGACCGCCACGGCGTCCTTCTGCGAGGTCGTTGCCGCGGGGGACTTGAACAGCTCGGAGAGCAGAGAGAAGAACCCGAGCGGACTGGACAGGTTGATCTTGGTCTTTTCGTCCCGCCCGTAGCGGTTGTCCACGCGCGTCTGGCCGCCGAGATCGGTCTTGACCCACGCGAGGAACTCCTCCCGCGTCTGGACGGCGTCGATCAGCCCCTTCTCTTTCGCCTGCTCGGCCATGTAAGGGCCGTGGTCGATCAAGTCGCGGACTTGCTCGGCGGTCTTTCCCCGCGACTGGGCGATCATGCCCACGACCGAACCGTAGAGGCTGTCGAACAGCCAGTTGATGTTCTCCTCGGCCGGCTTGCTGGGACCGGTCTGCGTCAGCATCTCCGCGGCGGACTTGTAGTCTCCCATGTGCAGAAAATCCGCCTGGACCCCGATCTTGTCGAGCAAGCCTTTCACGTAGAGCGATTCGCCGTACATGCCCGTCAGCCACAGGGTCGACTGGGGTGCAACGCTCAGACGCCCGCTCGCACAGAGCAAAGCATATTCGAGAGTGCCCATGCCTTCCGCGTAGGCGTAGACCTTCTTGCCGGACGACTTCACGTGCTCGATAGCCCGCCGGAGCTCCTCCGACTGCCCGAATCCGATCTCCATCCGGTCGAACGTCAGAACCACGGCCTTGACCTGCCCGTCGGCGCCCGCCTTGTTCAGGCGTCCAACCAGGTCTTTGAGCGAGGTGATCTCCCCGGCCATCAGGCCGAAAGGATCGGCCATAGGCGTTTCACTCAACATCCCACTCAGATGAAAATGAGCGATAACCACCGGCGCTGCCTTCGCATCGAGTGTTCCGGCCTGCTCCGAACCCACACACACCGGTGCCAAGAGCACCAGAAATACTCCAACCGCAACCCACAACCGCTCCGCTTTTGAACATCTCATGATCGATCCCTTTCAATCCGTCAGAATCATGTCATCACGCACACGCACAAATGATACCCTCAGGCAAACACCGCCACAAGGTATCCGGACCATCGCACCTGCGCGGCGTGTAGGCGGATTCTCTGCCGCGAAGGCCTTCCAACTCCGGATTGGCAAGAAAGCGGGAGTGCTGTAGTTGACCTGGCGCATTGCTGTCATTCCCGCGCAGGCGGGAATCCAGGAACCTGCCGGAGTGTCCTGGACCCCTGCCGGCGCAGGGATGACAAAGTCAGTGCGATCCATTGATACAAGGCCGCGAACCGACGCAGGCACATAGAGGGTGGCACGCTCAAACTCGTTTGAGCGTGCCTTCGTAGGCAAGGAGAGGTATTGAACCAAGCACGGTCAAACAAGTTTGGCCGTGCCACCCGGCGTACCACGGCGTTTAGGCTGCACATATATCCGCACTTGGTTTGAGCGGCGGGTGGCAGCGGCAAGGCCGAAGGCTTTGCCGATGGCGGATGGGCAAACCATCGGCAAGCGCGCTTGCCGATGCCACCCGGCGAGTAGAGAACTCAAGAACTTGGGATGTTGCCAACACGTTCGGCCGTGCGTCTGCTCACGGCCAGAGGCCGTTTTGGAGCCACTTCGTCGCCAGGATGGCGAGGTCGTGGAGATTGACGGTGCCGTCCGCGTTCAGGTCGGCCGGAGAGTTGGGGCGCTCGGGGAAGACGCCGGTGCCGCGGGTGGCGGCGTGGGCGATCTCGGGGGCGGAAAGTGCGTAGTCATAAATGCGGAAATCGTCGATCATGCCGTCGTAATGGCCGTACCAGCCGGAGCCGATCTCGAAGGAGGTGATGTCAGTGATGGGCGCGTCCGTGCCGGTGAGGCTATCATAGAGTTCACCGTTAAGGTAGATCTCCATCCGGCCCTTGCGGCCGTCCGGGCCGACGCGGATATCCTTGGTGAACGCCCAATGGTTCCAGTGGCCCGCCCACTCGCCCTTTTCCCGGTGCCGGCCCGCCAGGCGGTTCTCGAACGACCAGGGAGAGCCGCAATCCCAGCGGTACTGGCCCGGGCTTCGCCAACAGCCCAGGTGGATTGCGATGGCCGGATTCGACTGGCCATAGACATAGTTCGAACAGCACAGGGTGTCGTTCAGGTGCGAGGAGTCGTCGCCCCGCTGCCAGAAGGCGATCGTGATCGCCTCCCGAGTGCGTGCGAAGATACTGGGCGCTTCGGGGATCGCCACCGAGTCCCCCACGCTCGTAAAATGGATCGCCTGCCCGTACACACCCGCGCCGAAGTAGGATCGGCCCCGGATTTGGCCGTGGGCGGTGCCCGCGCGATCCTTGGCATTGTCCTCGAACTCGTACCACAGGACCGGCTCGTTCGGGGCCGCCACCGCGAGCACACGCGTGCGGTCGTGGAGCCAATCGCCCGCCAATCGCTCCAGGTCCCGGTAGTCGACGGCGCAATCGGCGGTCAGGTCCGCTTCGAGCCGGCCTTCGGCAGGATCGGTCGAATTGCAGTCTCTCAGACACAATGCCGGGTGCAGAGTGATATCGTCGAGATAGATCGTCCCCGCCCCGCGTTCCTTCGGATCGGTTGTGGCGGCACGCAGCCCGATTCCGATGCTCGTGACGTTCGCCAGGTTGACGTGATTGAAATCGGTCAGAGCGATTCGACAGGCATGCCACTGCGGTTCCGCGAGGATCCGCAGATCGCCGGCATAGGGCACCTTCTGCTCGGTTTGGCCATCACCGATAATGACAACCATCTGCCCCTTCGTGGCGTTGCCGGCAGTGCCCCACAGCATCATCTGCAGGACTTTGGCTCCCATGCGGGTCCAGTCCTGCGGCTCCTCGAACACCCGGACCACCTCGGAGGGCCAGACGGCGTCGTAATGATAGTGGAAGGACATGGATTGGCCGCAGCTCCTGGCGATCCCCTGCTCGATAGATACGCCCGCACGGCCGCGGCCCTGCCACGTCTCGTACAAGAAGTGCGTCCTGAGATCGTAGGCGTCGAAATCTTCGATCGGCAGACGATCCGCCACCGTGAAAGACCAGACGTCTCCCGTCGAGACCACATTCGCTCCCGGCCCCGCGACTTCATCGATCCGCCAGTAGTAGGTCCGGCCGAGCTCCAGGGCGGGCGGCTCGAATGTGTTCACATCCCGCGGCTGCGGCGGATACCGCACGCCGGCCCAGCCGGCTCTCACCTGCGATGCGGCCTGGCCGAAGTAGACCACGTGTCCGTCCGCCGACGTACCGGGCGCCCAGGTCAGCTTCGTCCAGGGACTGATCCCTGTGGCGCCGCTGACCGGGTTGGGACAACAGGCCTTCACACCGCAGTCATGCGATACGCGGGCGAGCATGCGGCTTAGATCGAAGCCGGGTGATTGGCCGCCCAGATCCAAGGCAACCAGACGAATGGCACGAGGCACGAACGGCAGCCGAACCCCGTCAAGATCGAGCCCGATGCGGCTGAGCTCCTCCGTCATCAGATTTGCGATGGATACCTTGGCCAGGAGAACCTCATGGTCCGCGCCGTCCGTGACAAACAGCAGCGCATGCTCTCCCGCTTTTCCCGTTTCCACGACCGTGACGTCGTTGCCATCGCCGCCCACGAGCCGGCCGGAAAACGCCAGGTCCACCCAGTGATCTACCGGCAGTGTGACGGCAGATTTCTCGGACGGTGGCGCCCCGACGAGCCACTTTTCGGGCACGACACGCCTCGGATAATCCCCGGAGGCATCCATCCCCGTCCAGCAACTGCCATCCGCGTCATAAAGATCGAGGATCGCGGAGGGGTACTCGAAAACGGCGGCCCCCCCTCGCTTCGTGCACGTACACAAAGCGAGCGATGCCAGCAAGATCAGCCAAAATGCCTTATGCATCGAGCTCCTCCAACTCGGTCCTTATTATAGCATTTTTCACCCCGGACACCAAGCGACGCTGGGGATTTACTATTTACGATTTACGATTTACCATTTACTATTTGTGCGGTCTGTGGGTTGCGATTGCCCGTAGCACAGCGGCCGGCCCATCGGTCCTAATCGTAAATCGCAAATAGTAGATCGTCGATAGTCCTGGTGGAATTGTGAGGTGAATGCACATGAGCGAATCTTCTATCAGTCCAGAGGGTGAGAAATTCGAGTTACCGAAATCTGCGGACTACGCCGCGGAGCTCCGGCGTCTTGAAACTCTTGTCCAGGCGGCCAAGGCCGAAGGCAAGGAGATCGTCGTCGTCATGGGCGTCGGCTTCGTCGGCGCCGTGATGGCCGCCATTGTCGCCGATACCGTCGACAAGAAGGCGGGCAAGCCCAGCAAGTTCGTCATCGGCTGCCAGCGGCCGAGCCCGCGCAGCTACTGGAAGATCCCCTTGCTGAACCGCGGCCAGTCCCCGGTTAAGGCGGAAGACCCGGAGGTCGATCCGATGATCGCCCGCTGCGTCAATCAGAAGAAGACGCTCGTGGCCACCTACAACAGCGATTGTCTGAAGCTGGCCGACTGCGTGGTCGTGGACGTGCAATGCGACTACACGAAACACGAATTGGGCAACATGCGCACGGGCGAGGCCGAAATGAGCGCCCTCGAGGCCACGATGAAGACTATCGGCGAGCGGATCGAGCCCCAGTGCCTCGTGCTGATCGAGACGACCGTCGCCCCCGGCACGACCGAGTTCGTCGCCTGGCCCATCATGAGGAAGGCGTTCGCCAAGCGAGGCATCGAGTCCGCCCCGCTGCTGAGCCACAGCTTCGAGCGGGTGATGCCCGGCCGGGAGTACGTCTCGAGCATCCGCGACTTCTGGCGCGTCTGCTCCGGCTGCACACCCGAGGCTCGCGACCGCGTCGTCAAGTTCCTCCACGAGGTCCTCAATACGGAGAAGTTCCCGCTGACCGTCATGGACCGCCCCATCGAATCGGAGACCACCAAGATCGTCGAGAACTCCTACCGGGCGACCACCTTGGCGTTTTTGAACGAGTGGAGCATCTTCGCGGAGCGCAACGGCGTCGATCTGATCAAGGTCATCAAGGCCATCAAGATGCGGCCCACCCACAGCAACATGATCTTCCCCGGCCCCGGCGTCGGCGGCTACTGCCTGCCCAAAGACGGCGGCCTGGGCTACTGGGCCTACAAACATATCCTCGGCTTCGAGGACGGCGACGACGTGTTCAAGATCACGCCGACCGCTATTAACATCAACGACACTCGCGGCCTGCACGTGGCCGAGCTGACCCGCGACGCCCTTCGCAACATGGGCCGGTACATTGCCGGCGCGCAGGTGCTCGTCTGCGGCGCCAGCTACCGCCAGGACGTCGGCGACACCCGCTACAGCGGCAGCGAGATGGTCGTTCGCAAGCTCACCGAGATGGGCGCCGAAATGCGCATCCACGACCCCTACGTGGACCACTGGTATGAGCTGGAGCAGCAGGAGGTGTACCCCGCACCCGGC
>Ga0315275_10004150_pt1 | contig 13506 bp, 16 predicted proteins | sample YL17G03_0_MG_FD_205557 | JGI IMG/M metagenome (GOLD analysis project Ga0315275, IMG submission 205557) | Sediment microbial communities from Yellowstone Lake, YNP, Wyoming, USA - YL17G03_0 | ecosystem: Environmental > Aquatic > Freshwater > Lake > Sediment | place: USA: Wyoming | collected... | reverse complement strand
TCCGCCAACCTACACCCCGCAGGCCACCTACTACCGATAAAATGCCTCCCTATCAGCGTTGTATCGGTCGTTGACATAGGTTAGCGTAGATGCTAACTTATCTTAGTGAAGAAAACGATTCGATTCTATAGGATATCGTCCGGGAAGTGCCCGGTGGAGGAATTCCTCGATTCGCTGAGCGGAAAAGCGGCACAGAAGGTAGCTTGGATGCTTCAACTGATTGAAGAACTGGAAGCAATTCCGGAACAATACTTGAAGAAACTGACAAACAATATCTGGGAATGCAGAATCCAATTCGGCGGGAATACTTTCCGGGTTTTGTGCTTTTTTGATGGATCGGTAGTAGTGCTTACTCATGGATTCCAGAAAAAAACCCGTAAGACCCCGAGGACCGAGATCGAAAGGGCAGAAAACTGTAGAAAAGACTATCTGCATAGGAGGGAAGAATGAGCGATTTGCAGAAGTATGTTAAAAACCGAAAGAAGAGCGACCTTGAGTTTGCAAAGGCCTACGACTCTGGGTACGAAGAGTTCAAGATCGGCGTGGTATTGCGAGAAGCAAGGCGAAAAAGCGGCTTGACTCAGGAGGAACTGGCACGCCGGGTCCACACAACGAAAAGTGCGATATCCCGCATTGAGAACCATGCGGTAGATATAAAACTTTCTACGATAGAAAAAGTCGCCAACGCACTTGGAAAGAAGATCATAGTCGAAATCAACTAGAATCTCAAAGATGTTGTTTTTCGCAAAGGCCCGGAACCATAGGCGACATAGTGCCACTTTTTCCGAACTGAATGGAAGGCCGGGCGTAGCCGCGCTTCCCGTACGGTTGCATTTGAGCCGCCGAGACGCATACTGCAGGGAAGCGAGGCACCATGGAGCACTCTGCTTCCAGGCAGCGCCTCTACGCCGCCCTCCTGGGCGCGGGCGCCTGCATCCTGCTCTTCCGCACCATCCTGATGATCGCCCAGGGCTACCTGGGCATCCTCCTGCCCTGGGTGGCCGGCCTGCTCCTCGTCGAGCTGGCCCTCGATCTCGGCTGCCTGCTCGGCTCCATCCGCTGGTGGGTCGCTGGCGACGAGGCGCGGGCCCGCTTTCCGCTGCGGCTGGGCGCGGCGGCGACCATCCTGCACGCCGTCCGGGTGCTGATCTACGCGCTGGGCCGGACCGCACCCTTGTTGAACTTCGACGTGCGGCCGGAGCGGCGCGTCGTCATCGGCGACCAGGGAGGCTGGTTCTGGGTGATCTTCGCCTCCGTCCTGTCTATCCTGGGCCTGATCGGTGTGCTCGTGGTCTGGCTGCTCAGGAGACGGCGGCGGAAGGGCGTGCGCCCGTGAAGGGCCACATGTATTACCGGGGAGGGAAAGGAATGAGAAGCGCATCCAGAATTACCGTATCGACTTTCGGCGCTTTGATGGGATTGGCCGGCATCGAGCACGGGATTGGCGAGGTATTGCAGGGAAACGTGCATGCAGAGGGTTTGATGTTCCCCTCCTGGCCGGATTCGGCTTTCTTCCGCATGGTGAGCGGGGAACCGGCAATGTCGGTCATTCCCAATATGCTCACAACAGGAGTGCTGGCGTTGCTTTTTTCAACAGCTTACGTGATCTTGGCGGTTGGCTTCCCGCATATAAAGAAAGTCCCGCTGGCCATGATGGTGCTGGCAGTGGGCATGCTGTTGTTCGGCGGCGGGCTGTTCCCGCCCGTGCTGGCCTTCATCATGGGATTGGTGGCAGCGCGTATTCATGCGCGGAAGAGGTGGCGGGCGGACAAGGCGCCCGCCGGACTGCAGCGATTCTTCGCGCGTGCCTGGGGCTGGATCTTTGCCTTGTGCGCTTTGGCATGGTTGGCGCTATTCCCGGGCTTGAACCTGCTGGGGTATTCTTTTGGCGTGGAGAACGAAGCTTTAACTATGGCGATTATTCTGCTAGCGCTGGTGACGCTGGTGCTGACGGTCATCTCAGCATATGCCCATGACGCGCAACGAACCGACTGATTGAGGGTTGGCTGGAATCAATATAGAAATTCCTTCCTCGTTGGCACGGGTTGCCGATCCCCAGATGAGAAGAATTATTTTGCTATGTCCGCAATAATGGACTCCACATCCTCATTCACCCCCCACAGGGTCACTGATTTGCGCTTGCTCAACCAATTCATACCGACAAAATATAAACCAGGATATTGTGTGACGCCGCCTTTTTGAATTGGAAAGCCATCTTCATCGGTGATCGGCAGTTTTACAAGGCTGAAATCTGATTTGTATCCCATAGCCCAAATGATCGTGTTGACGCCTGCAGCTTTGAGGTCGAGTTCCGTGATCACATCCACAGCATACCCGTCCTGTAAATCTGGCAGTGTTTCACGCGGAGCATTGACACCTTTGGCTTCGATATATCTGTCTATCATGCCAGTGATGTCTTTCTCGGCTTTGTCCGCTTTGGCGAGATTTTCTTTCAGGTCAGGCTTCAACAACATCTTGCCAGCCTGCATGCCAGCAATGTGACCGAGGAGGTGTACACCATCGCGCGCATATTGATGCAAGTTGAGCGAATGGCCGCCGTTTTTCCCGCTGCAATGTGGGTTGCCGCCGAGTCTGGTTTTTAGCGAGGGAAGTTTGTCTGGTGTAAGATCGAGGAAGCCAGTATCCCGAAGCCAGTAAAAAATCTCCCTGCCGCGATAACGACGTGGAACGCGTCCCGCGCCGCCTGTGCATAAATCGACCGTGCGCCCGCTTTGATACAGCTCCTCCGCGACCTGCATGCCTGATTGCGCCGAGCCGACGACAAGAACCGCGCCTTCGGGCAGTTGATTTGGATTACGGTAATGACCTGAATGAAGTTGTGTTATGCCTGCTGGAATATCCGAGCTGAACGCAGGGATTTTTGGTTTCTGGAATGAGCCTGTTGCCATGACTACATCTTTGGCCTGATACGTCCCGTCGCTGGTTTCGAGCAGATAGCCGATTCTTCCCCCCAGCGGAGCGACTTCAAATACCGTAGTGTTGTAGCGCACAGGCAACTCGTACTTTTCGACGTACTGCTCAAAGTAGGCGACGATTTCAGCCTTCGGCAGGAAGCCATCGGGATCGTTTCCATCGTAGTGCGCACCAGGGAGTTGAATCATCCAATTAGGGGTGACAAAAGTGAACGAATCCCAGCGGTCGTTGCGCCAGGCATTACCCGCCTTCTCCGCCGCTTCAAGGACGACATGTTCGCGTCCCAGTTGTTTCAAGTGATAACTTGTGGCAAGCCCCGCCTGCCCGCCACCGATAATGATAGTTTCGATTTTGTTCATTTATCATACTCCTCAAATTGATGGGTAGAACACGGAGTGGATATATAAGATTCAGCCCTTATGCAGGTGAATGTCGCGTATCTTTCCTCTTCAAAGTTACTTAGCTTTCTGTTGAGAAGTCAATTTGAAAACTAGAACCAGAGTGAATAACAAAGAAAGACCTGCAGAATCCAGCGCTTAAGAACGAGCAAAATCTACAGGGAAATTGCTTTTGCGAACCCTGTCCGTGAATTCTTCCGACGGAAGCCTGCAATAGCGTCTATTCCGGCTTTGCCCTTATCAACATCGAATACCAGTTTCTCCAATCCAATCTCATCCGCTTCAAGTTGCATGCCGTGATAAAAGGGTGGTTCTTCACAATATGAAAAAGGTATGCGGCAGACATCTCGATCAGGTCGCTGTGAAGATATCTTCCAACGAACCCTGCCGCCGGCATGGCTAACGCTTACTGCAGCAGGCCAAGATCGCGGATACCGGCATAGTCTACGTACTGCTTAATCTGGTCGCGATGAATCTCGAGTTCTTCAGCAAGACTGAGGAATACTGGAGTCACGGTTACTCAGCCGGTCGCTTGAGAGCCTTTCCATACTTCTGCTTTACCGCTTCAAGTGCTTGTTTGAATGTTCTCTGATGGGCCTCAGCGCGCACTGGGGCAGCAACCAATACTTGGCCGTTAGTAGATATGTCTAGAGGCGTATCTATGCTGATCTACAGAAAATCGAGAACGGTTCTATCGATGACAAGAGCATGACTATTGCCATGCTTGGTGAGCTTTTTGACCATTTAGACCCCCGACTCTCAAAGAGCAACGATTTCTGCGAGTAGCTTCCTGAAAGAGATGCAGTTCGAGTCTGTTTGATCTCCCCCGGTGGCACCACCCGCCACAGGGCAGCCAGGCCTCCCGGCCCTTATCGAGGGTAGCATTCCGCTCCCAGGGCTGACCCAATTGCGGAGCAAATCCAAACTTGCTCAACTCTACGCCGGCCGGCACCTGTCGGCCCGCCAAATCGCCCGACTGACCAGGACAAACCGTCAGGTGGTGTTTGCGGCCTTGAGGCGGTGCAGTATCCCTAAAAACGGCCACAACCGCACGCATCCCGGCCAGCTTCCCTTCGGTTATGACTACCAGAACTACCGCCTGGTGAAAAACCAAGCCGAACAGAACGTAATCCGGCTGATGGGCCGGGCCTGGGCCGAAGGCCTGTCGCTACGGCAGATCGCCGGCCAACTCAACGAGCGCCTGGTGCCTAGCAAAGATGGCGGGACCTGGCAGGCCAACACCGTGCGTCTGATCCTGGCCAGGGCCTGAACGGCAGCGGTTTGCGCGAATCTTTCCCCTGAGCGATAACTGGGAGCGTGTTTTCACAAAGGCCCGGAACAATAGGCGACATGGTCTGTTCGACTCTGTTTCATCTCCCATAGTAATAGTCGAAAGGCCGACCGCACCTCTTGCCTTCGCCGGGTGGTCAGATTGCCTCCGCGCGGTCGGCGACGAGTCTCCTCGCGGCGGCAACCGCGGCGGCGCGTGTCATGGTCTGCCCTCGGAGCCACTCGGCGGTCTGTTCAACGCCCAGACCGGTGACACAACGGATGGCCTCGGCAACCTGGGGTGTGTCCGAGAGGCCTCGTCTCCCCTGTTGCTCAAGAAGAGCCGAGGCGGCGCCGGCAAGCAGAGCCAGCACCTCAGGTTCTTGGTCCTCGCGGGTCATCGCGACGATACGGGCCAGCATGATAGCGACGTTAAGCTCGTCGCCCAGCCCATCGAACAGACTGAGCGCCTCCACAGTTCGTTCCAAGGCCGGCTTCCGGTTGCCGACGCGCATCTCGACCTGACCGAGACCTTCCAGCGTCCATGCGCAAAGGTAGCGGTCCGCGAGTCGCCGGAATCCGTTGAGGGCAGTCTGATAGGCCTGCCGGGCCCGGTGGTACTGGCCCAGTTCTCGACAGAGATCCCCCAATCCGTTGTAGGCATGGGCGTAGATCCAGTGATTGCCGGTCTTGCGAGCCAGTGCCGCCGCCTCTTCTAGTTCTGACAAAGGAGGCTCGCCGACATAGGTACCGCCCGTGGTCGCGTAGGCCCAGATCAGCGTCCGGCTCAGCAGATCGGCGTCATCGAGGGTTCTTGCCACTTCGACTGCTTTCAAAGCGTATTCCCATCCGCGAGATCTGTTGCCGAGCCACCTCTCGGCAACACCGAGGTCGGCGAGGGCGAGGCATTCGCACGCGCCTTCCGACACCTGGCGAGCCATATGCAGGCTCTCACCATAAAGTGCGTGGGCCGTCCGCCAATCGCCGAGCACAAAGGTGAGCCAACCTTTCAGATGAAGCCCTCGCGCCCGGAGCCGGGACGGACTATCGGGTCCCCGCGATAGGAAAGCATCGAGCCAGCGGGCCCCAAATCCGAACTGTCCGGATCTGTACCAGTACCAGCTGAGGGCACAGGCCAACTCGAGCCCGGCCTCCCACTGCTCCGTCTCGCTGAAGTAGGTGAGTGCCAGCATGGTGTTTCCCCTGGCGAGGGTCAGCGCTTCGAACCACTGGACCTGATCGCGACCGCGCATTCCGGCCTCCGCCTGCAGCGAAAGCGCTTGGTAGTGATCGGCATGTCGAGAACGCAGCTCTGCGCTTCCGGGCAGGCCTTCAGCCTTCTCTCCGGCGTACTCACGAGTCGAGTCGAGAAGCTCGAACCTTAGTCCGGCCGGCGTGTCACGCTGATGGACCAGGCTTTTCTCCAGCAGCGCTTGCAGCGACTGCTCCACTGGCCTGTGCCTCCCGCGGCAGCAGACATGCTCAACTGCGGCCAGATCGAAACCCTTGGCAAAGACGGAGAGGGCACAAAAAAGCGCCCGCTGATCCTCATCCAGCAAGTTGTAGCTCCAGTCGATGGCTCTCTCCAGGGACTGATGCCTGAGGGGACGATCGGCGCCTCCTGAGCGCAGGACACGCAAAGGCTTGGCGAGTTGCCCGACTAGGTCAGCGGGTGAGTACACCCGCAACAGAGGGATGGCCAGCTCGATGGCCAGCGGCAACCCGTCGAGGGCGGCGCAGAGGTCTCGTATCGTTTGTGAGTTTTCAGCAGTCAGGCGGAAAGCCGGATCAGCCAGACGTGCCCGGTCGACCAGGAGTCCGATAACCGGCGACTCGGCAAGGCTAGTGACGTCGGCGGACTCGGGTACGTCAAAGGCCGACACGGCAATCACCGCCTCCCCGCAGATTCCGAGGGGCTCGCGGCTGGTGGTTAGTATTTGAACGTCCGTGCTGCGCGCTACGAGGATGGCCACATCCGTAGCTGCCCGGATCACATGCTCGAAGTTGTCCAACACGATCAGCATGCGTCTGCCGCTGAGGTGTCGGGCCAGGATCTCGACCTGGGTCTGTCTTCCCACAATCTGGTCTCTCAGGCCAATCGCCCCCATTATGATGCCGAGTGCCTGGTTCGGGGAGCCGGCTCGAGTGAGATCTGCAAACGCGATTCCGTCGGGAAACCGGTTCCTCAGATGATGGGCCACATGTATCGCCAGTCGCGTCTTGCCGGCGCCCGCCGGTCCCGTGAGCGTGACAATCCGTGTGTCGCTCGACAGGAGCCGGCCTTCGACAAGTCGGATTTCGACTGTCCGGCCAAAAAACTGCGAAACCTCTGCCGGAACACCTACTGTGGCTTCGTGCGTTTCGATGTACGAGAGCGCAGGGACATGCCGTACGACCGCGTTTGCCAGCTCTTCGGTTTCCTCTTCCGGGGTGGCGCCGAGTTCGTCGTGAAGAATAGCCCGGCAGGTGTGGTACTGCTGCTCGGCAGCTGCCCAGAGGCCGCAGGCGGCGTACACCCGCATCATGAGCCTATGAGAGGCCTCTTCCAGGGGATCGAGGTCGACGAGCCTTTGGCAATGAGGGATTGCCTTGAAGGCATCACCGCTTCGAATCAACCCCTGGACCGCCGCCGCCAGGAGCATCTCGAGCCGTCGTTGGAGTTTCTCCGTTGTGAGGGTCTGCCAGTTGTCGAACTCCGGACAGCGCTTGAGCGTAAACCCTTCCATGAATCCCGCGGGGCAGCTTCGCGCGATCGCTTTAGCGCTCGGCCGCTCCTCGGAAATCGCGAGGAACTCCCGTACATCGATCCGCACGTTCTCCGCGCGCAGCCGAAGGGCAGCGCCTTCGGCGATCACGGCTCCCTCCGGCAGCGCATGCTTGATCTCGGAAAGGCAGGTCCTCAGATTTCGCCGGGCCGCAGATTGGCCGCAATCGGGCCAGAGGAGCGTTGCGACGGTATCACGTCCGATCGGACGGTCTTCCACCGCGAGATAAGCAAGGAGTGCCAGTGACTTGCTCCGCAGTCCCGGCTGAAAGCAGCCGTCTTTCGTTACCGTTGGCGTGCCGAACAACTGGATCTGACAGGCGGACACCTGATCCTCTAAGAAGAATTATAAGACACCTGTTACCCTCCTGGCACGTTTTCGAAACGCTTCCGAAACGGCCGTCGGCTATTCTGAGCATAAGGAAGCGGTGATGGCGGGCGAACCTGTAGAGGCCGGCGAGGCCATCGAGCAGATGCTTCAGTATATGGCCCGGACCGTCAGCACGGGTGACTTCGAGAAGTGGCGGGACCTCTGGCACCCCAACGCGCGCGAGTTTGCGCCTAATACGCCGGCGGCTGTTGGCCGTGCCAACCTCCTCTATGGCGCGAAAGCTTGGTTTGAAGAGTGGATCCACGACATGGCGATTTCTTGCGATGAGGTTCACGTAGCAGGGAGTTGGGCTTTTGCCAGCGGACGCCTCACCCTCCGTTCTGTTTCCCGCCGGGAGGAGAAGACGCACCTCCTGGCCGGACAATTCCTGGCTGTGCTCACCGAGCACGAGGATGGGCGCTGGCTCATGTACCGCTACTGCTACAACTCCAGCGTTCCTTTGGCTGGCGATGGCTGATTGTGAAGGTGAAAGGCGAGCGGTGCTCGCCTGAAAAAAATAATAACACCGAAGCTGGGAGGCTTCGGGACAAGGAGCAAGACATGAAAACGTTGGTTGGTGCTCTGGCGCTTCTGGCGATGGGAGCAGGGTTGGCCTGCGCTGGCGGGCATGGCGAAGCGGCCAAAGCTCGGGAGGCGGCGGACCAGGCGGCCATCGCGGCGCTTTGGGTCGAGTACGGGCAGTCCAGGACGGATGGTGATGCCCGCCGGTGGCTGGCCATTCACGACGCGGAAGCCGTCAAGATGCCGCAGGACGGACCCATGTTCAGGACGGCGGACGTTGCAGACAGCCTGCAGGCGACTTGGAACAAGCAGGACGAGACCGGCAGACCGGAGATGCACGTCGAACCCCAGGAGACCATCATCATGGGGGACTATGCCTACTCCATGGGGACCTACACTAAGACGGCTACACCAAAAGCCGGCGGAGAAGCTTCCGTCTTCGAGGGCAAGTTCCTGACAGTGCTTCGCCGGGACGCGGCGGGCAACTGGAAGATCTACCGGGATTGCTACAACAGCAACAACCCGCCTCGTGTGCCGGCTGCCGCGCAGTACAGTTTCGGCGCTCCCATCAATCTCGGACCCAAGGTCAACAGTTCGCAAGCCGAGGGTTCTCCCCGTGTCTCGGCCGACGGTCTGGAGCTCTACTTCAACTCCAATCGCCCCGGCGGATTTGGCGGCGCGGACATCTGGGTCGCCACCAGGCCCACGGTGAACGCGGAGTGGGGAGAGGCGGTCAATCTTGGCCCGATCGTCAACAGCTCGGCCAACGAGATCGCCCCTGCGATCTCCGCCGACGGATTGGAGCTGTACTTCAGCGACTACACAGTCAACCGTCCGGGGGGGATGGGGAAATCGGACATCTGGGTGAGCAAACGGCGCAGCAGGACTTCCGAATGGGGCGAACCGGTCAACCTCGGCGTGCCGGTCAACACCCTGGCGGAAGAGATCACTCCTGAGATCTCCGCCGATGGACTGGAGCTGTACTTCGAGACCGATCGCCCGGGCGGGCTGGGCAGTGACGATCTATGGGTTGCGAAACGAGCGACGAGATCCGGCGATTGGGGACGCCCGGTCTGGCTTGGCAAGACGATCAACGCCGAGGGCATGGATCATTGCCCGAATATGACGTCCGACGGTCTCACACTATTCTTCGACCGCAATCCTCCCGGTGAGACGGTGGGGGATCTGATGGTAACTCGGCGAGCCACCTTGCGGGACGATTGGGGCGAGCCTGTCAACCTCGGACGTGCAGTCTCCGGCCACTTTGCCTCGAGCATCTCCGCCGACGGCAGAACGCTCTACTTTGCGTCCGCAAATCCCGGCGGTTCCGGCGGCAACGACATCTGGCAGGTGCCGATAAGCCTGAACGGAAGGCCCGTGTCGAAGTAGCTCCCGGCTGGGGTTGCCTGCGACACCTTGCAGCCCTGAGTTCCGTCGGGACCGATCCAGCGCTCGGCAGGTCTTCCTGCCGAGCTTCTTGCTTGCGCCGCCACATGGCGGCGCAGTTCACCCGCAATGCCTGGGAGGCAGAGGAGCTGGGACTGCCAACGGTGGCGGTCGTCGTGCTGTCAAAACCAAATGCCGAGGGTCTCCTCGGCACTCTGGAGGTCCTTTAGCGAATCGGCATCGCCCACATCATGGTCAACCGCTTCAACATCGGGGGCAGCGGAGTTCGGGAATGGAAGAGTCTCTCCCTTTCTAGTCGAGAGATGCGTCGGGCGTTCGCGCTGGCGGACGCGATAGTTTCTTGTAGCCCGCAGGTCAAGGCATGTCCTGTCAATCTTGAGGCATCCGGCAATTTACGGCTGTGTAACCACTTTCCGACATCGTACAGTGACGTTCTGGTGGGGGATTTCAATATTCGCGGATCCGTACTCAGCCACCTACAGAATCGCTGAAGCGCCAATTCATAGCCGTTCGACTCTGTTTGATCTCCGCAGGAGACACAAAATACCACCGCGAGGCCTGGCCTCCCGGCCCTGATTGAGGGAACAATCCCGCTTCCTGGGCTAACACAATTACGGAGCAAATCCTACCTTGCGCAGCTCTACGCCGGCCAGCGCCTATCCGCCCGCCAGATAGCCCGGTTGACGGAGGTGAGCCGCTCCACGGCGCTGGCGGCCCTGAGAAAGTGCGGAATCCCCCAGAACAGCCGCAACCGCACTCATCCCGGGCAGCTTCCCTTCGGCTATGACTACCAGAATTACCGCCTTGTGAAAAACCAGGCCGAACAGGGCGTGATCCGGCTGATGGGCCGGGCCCGGGCCGGTGGCCTGTCGCTGCGGCAGATCGCCGGCCAGCTCAACGAGCGCCTGATCCCCAACAAAGACGGCGGGACGACCTGGCAGGCCAACACCGTGCGCCTGATCCTGGCCAGGACCTGAACGGGAGTGGTTTGCGTGAATCCTTCCCCTGAGCGATAACTGGGAGCGTGTTTTCACAAAGGCCCGGGCCATTCAGCGACATTGGCCCATTTTCAGAGAACAGGTGATCCGTGGTAAAGAAGAAGATACCAGAGAAGTATCAACCGTGGATTGAGGCGCGGAAGAGCTACCGCCTTTCCCATGCCCACATCCAGATGGCCCGGGAGCTGGGGTTGAATCCCAAGAAGTTCGGCGGTCTGGCCAACACCAAGCAGGAGCCCTGGAAATTGCCCTTGCCCGAGTTCATCGAGGAGCTGTATTTTAAGCACTTTAAAAAGAGTCAGCCCGAACATGTACGCTCCATTTAACAGATGCTGAGCGATGACAGCAGAAAGAAAGAACAGCGCAGAACGCGGAACCTAAAGGCAAAGCAATCTCAACAATCGCGTGAGGATGAACTCCCGTCATGAGAGCAGGGATTGATTCTTTTCGGACGTTCTACGCCTCTCTCGCTGATTGTTTCTTCTGCTTTTCCGCCCCCCTGGCGCAACAACGCCATCGTCGAATAAGAAGTTTTGCCGTTTATAGCAAGGCAAGATCCATGCGGGATCAGTGGGGCGGTCTGATCGCTAGTGCTGTTGAGCTATGGTGGTTTTTTCTGTACAATTAAATTATGAGGATGGAATGCACGGTCTGAGCCACTTTACCCTTGGTCCACGACCGGTGAGTGGAAAACACTGCATTCGCGATCTGCAATTGATCGTGGGGACTATCTCTGAGTGCTGCGCGATTTCATGTGTGATGGGTATCGGATGAGGATCCTTCACGATTTCCAAGGCTTAGCCATCCGGCTGACCGACGAACGGCTGGCACATATTCTTGAACATCCAGAGATGATCGGAATGGAGTCGGCTGTCGAGCTAACGCTCGCCCATCCAGAGCAGGTTGTGGAATCGTTGAGCGACCCGGAGGCAAGGTTATACTACCGTTTCTACTTCGGCACGGCCGTGGGTGACAAGTTCTTATGCGTGGTAGTGAAAATCATTGGTGAGGAGGCCTTCGTTCTCACAGCTTATCTCACTGACCGAATGAAGAGAGGAGTGCTTATATGGCCGAAAGGAAAGTAAAGATTTGGTTTGATCCTGAAGGTGACTATCTCGAGGTGATCTTCGACAAGAAGCCTGGATACTTCCGCGAGACACTGAGCGACCAGGTTATGGAAAAGGTAGATGAAGAAGGCAACATACTTGGCTTCTCGGTGCTCAGAGTGAGTGCGTTGAGGCAGAAGCCCCTTGAGGTTGCGCTCTGAGCTACACCCCGGTCTTCAGTGATTGGCAGAAGAAACATGGAAGCGAGAGCAGCATGTCATGAATCGTTGATCTTTAGCCTGAACTCGGGCGAGATAAAAGGAACCGGCTCCCCGTGGTGTTAAGCATAGGAAGCCAGTTCGACTCTGTCTCATCTCCGCGAACCGAACAGTATGCGAACGGCAGGCCTGGTTTCCCGGCCCTGATCGAGGGGACCATCCCGCTTCCAGGGTTGGCGCTGCTTCGAAGTAAGTCCTACCTTGCCCAGCTCTACGCCGGCCGACACCTATCCGCCCGCCAGATCGCCCGGTTGACGGAGGTGAGCCGCTCCACAGCGCTGGCGGCCTTGAGCCGGTGCGGCATCCCAAAGAACGGCCACAACTGCACCCATCCCGGCCAGCTTCCCTTCGGCTATGACTACCAGAACTACAGCCTGGTTAAAAATCAAGCCGAACAGGGCGTGATCCGGCTCATGCAGCAGGGCCGGGCCGGCGGGCTATCCCTGCGGCAGATTGCCGGCCAGCTCAACCAGCGCCTGATCCCCGGCAAGAGCAGCGGCACCTGGCAGGCCAATACTGTGCGCCTGATCCTGGCGAGGGCCTGAACGGAAGAAGTTTGCGCGAATCCTTCCCCTGAGCGATAATAGGGAGCGTGTTTTCGCGAAGGCCCGGAACATTCAGCGACATCCGCCAGTTTACCCAATCCTACCCACCGGGAGACTGACGGCCTGTCCCGCGTGTTCCCTGCGGACGGCGCGCCATGCGTTCCTACCGGTAGGTGGCGTCCGCTCCGTGATCCGACAGTTGGGCACCGAACCAACGGTGCAACGCAGTAATCAGGCGAAGGTCATCAGTGGAAAAAACGATTTGTGCCCCGTTCGGCAACGGCTGGTAATCGATCCGGATGCGGCCGGCACTCGCCGCGAGTTCCTTCACGCCCGGCATCTCGGCACCGTGCAGCGAGGTCGGATCGGAGTAGTCGCCGCTGCTGAAATTCATGACCTCATGCCGTAGGTGCTGCTGAATCATGGGCACTTGGTCCAGGTCGGCGGGGTCTCGGATCACCACTTGCTGAATGCCGCCGCTTTCGGTCATCTCGAAAATATGCAGGGTCTTGCTCAAATCAAACGGCATCACCTGCCCGCCCATGCCGTGAATCATGTCTTGCCGGTCGTCGGCATAGGAAGAAGCCGGCAGCCCAATTCCTGCCAGTAAGCCGACGATCCCCAGGACCGCCACGGCCAACCGACTCCAGGCGGGCTTATCCGATTTTTGTCTATCCTTCGCCCTCATTCTCCACCTCGTGCGGCATGCATCGTAGTCTACCAATAGCATAACCATAACCGGCCTCCCTAGACTGACTTTTTCCTATTCCCCGCCCCCCTCGGACCGCCCTACCGCATGACCTCCTGTCATGCGGTAGGGCGGATGGTAAGCGCGGCGACACGAGGTCGCCGCGCGCACGCACTCGGAGGGCGACCACCGATTGGCGAGAATAGGCGCCTTGCCCCCATTCCTGTGCCCCTTCAGTCGCTAGGTCGCCTCACAGAATAGGTGTACTCCTCCGCCGACCACCGCCG
>Ga0315275_10004147_pt1 | contig 13512 bp, 17 predicted proteins | sample YL17G03_0_MG_FD_205557 | JGI IMG/M metagenome (GOLD analysis project Ga0315275, IMG submission 205557) | Sediment microbial communities from Yellowstone Lake, YNP, Wyoming, USA - YL17G03_0 | ecosystem: Environmental > Aquatic > Freshwater > Lake > Sediment | place: USA: Wyoming | collected... | reverse complement strand
CAACTCCTTATAATATTCCTTTCTCTTTGTATCTTTGAATTTATGTGCAGAACGGCAGAAAAATAAGCCAAATGGAACAAAAAGCAATGCAAAAAGGTCTGACCATCCCATCATATCATATTCCTGACTGTATCTTTTCATAAACCATTTATCGAATGGGCTATTTACTGTTGCCATATATTCGGCGTAAGTCATCCTTTCATCCCCCTTTCTGACTTTGGCTCTTTTTGATGGTCATTTCCGCAAGTAGAATGCTTGTTCTTCCTGCCTCCAATCCTATTTTCTGCCCCATCAAACGATTCGCCGCCAGATTCGGGAATGATTTCCCTTGTCTCCGCTGATGCGGAAACGGAGAGTTCCTGCATCAACCTTCTAAAATGCTCAATTCCCTTTCCTTTCCATAATCCTCTAATTTCAGCATTATCCAAAAGACTTCTCAGCTTCTCCCATCTTCGTATGAGTTCCTGTATGTCTTCACGATAGTAGCCCATCGCAGTATGACACTTTTCCAGTTCGGCTTCGAGCTTTATAACTACATTAACCCAATCTTTATCTATATCTATAATTTCTATTATTTCCTTGTCGTCCATCTTATTCAGGGCTCCTTCTCATCCCCTTCTTTGGCTTTGGCTTTTCTGGTAATCCTTTAGTTATACTATGATGTGAACTCTTTGTTTCACTACATAGTTCAACTGATTCGCCGCCAGATTCGATTTGTTTTATAATCTCAATCATTATTTCAGGAGTAATGTATCCACCACACTTTTCAATCTCTTTTCTCAGCTTCTCCCAGCGGGCGTTGAGTTCTGCTATCTCGGATTCGAGCTTCGACCTTTCGTCCTGTCGGGCTTTCTGCATCAGTTCAAAAATATCGCCCAATCTAAAGCCTTCTTCTTTTAAAAACTTCTCAGCTTTCCCCGTTTTTTCCATAATTACTATGTCATTCATCTATTCAAGCCTCCTTCACCTTTTCTTCCAGTTCCTTCATTATCCTCAAAAAGTGATGACAAGCAGGGATTCTTGAGGCAGTATTAACTTTCAGCTTCTCCCATCGGGCTTTGAGTTCTTTTATTTCATTCGTATAGTCAGTATCATCCTTAAGTAACTGGTCAACTTGTTCCTTGAGTTCCGCATTCTCTTCATGTATCAGGCAGTCATCGCAGTCTGGTCTTGATTCCCTGAGCTTTTGGTTCTCGGCTTCGAGCTTTTCACACTTCTCCCTATAAAATTGTTTGTCTGCTATTCTTACTTCAATCTTGTCGTTCATACTATTCCCCACAATTTCATTATTGTTAATAACCAACACATTACTGCCATTCCCCATCCAACTCCGCCGATGAATATCTTAATATCATGTTCCATCCTTATTCAGTCCTCCTTCTTCACTTTGAATGGCATTGGCAAGATGATAGTGAATTCAATCCTTTTCATGTCTTTCACTTCCCGATTATCTTTAAGTCGCCGAGCAGCTTCATGAACACGTTGAATGTGGCCACAAGTTGCTCCTGCTCTGCCTCATGCCTATTGGAGAACACCAAGGCAGTGCTTTGCACCGCCACGATCCGGTTCATGCTCTCGCGTTCCATCGGGTGCATCGGCAGCTTGTATTTTTGGGTTTCCGCTTCTTCGCTTGTCACTTCCTGATGGAAGCAGTCGTAGCATAGTTCGTATTTCTCATCCTTGAGCTTCCCGCACTGGCATTTGTTTTGTGCCATGTTTATTCCTCCTTTTTTATCGGGCAAATATAGCCCTTGCCGCCCACGCCTTCCCTGAAGACCGAGGCGAACAGCTTGCCGTTCTTGACTTCATACTGGAAAGTTGTGGTTTTCATGCTTTCACACCTTCCTTCCTCTTCCGGTCCCAATATGGGCTCTTGCAGCTTGGGCACGCCCTGGGTTCATCTTCCATCCTGGGGACCCATTGGTGGCCGCACCTTTCACATAGGTATCTGAAAAGTTCTTTTTTACTCATAAGGTATTATTGTAGGGATAGGTTTATAAAGGTTATGGCGGGTACGCGGGAATTTACGAGATACAACTAATACAATTAATACAACTGAAAAATAATGTATGTGCGCGCGCGAGTATAGTTATAGTTACATTAATAGTATATCGCGCGCGTTAGGATAGATAACATTAGTATCTATCATCTCCCCATAATTATTTGGTTGTATTACCCATATTAATTATATTACTTACATTAATTGTATTTGATTCTGGTAGAAAAATATTATTTGAACATTTTGGAAAATAAACAATTCTTGGGCGGCCGGTGATTTCATTTTTTTCAAGCGCTGAACCCAACAGATTAAGAGAAGCCAATTTTTCAAGCATCTTATTCCAGCTCCATTCAGAAATGAATGGGAAATAAGTGTACATATCCTTTATCCCAAAATTCTTTTCAGTTTCCATGAAATATTTCTTGCATGCCTCATAGCATTTCTTTTGCCTGTGGGTTAAGCCGAAAATCCCCCCAGACAAACCAACCTTTGCAATCGCGAGCCGTGCATATTCATAATCCTGTTCATTCGCCCATATCCCACCAACAACATCAACGGTTTCCCTTTGCATCTGGTGCAGGACTGCTGATGCTTTCATCAGGTCAAAAAACCTTGAAATATCCCTGCGCATCCTTATTACCGAATTTGGAAAAAAAGGTATCACTTTTCCAGCCCAATCCGGCAATCTCACATCCAGCCGGAACAACCGGCTTATGGCATCTGTCACTATCAGGTTGTATTCCTCATGGTTTCCGGACATGGCATCATTGGCTATTTTCGTCATTATGCGCATCGTTTGTTCAGGGCTTTCATCGAGGCTTATAATCGAAAACCGATTTAACACTTCGGCTTTCGGCTGCGCCTCGGCAGTTGTCACGATTATTATCGGTTTCCCTTTGATTTCTATATCAACCGGCTTATGATCAATGATTATGGTTGCCTTTGATCCCTCGCTCGCCATGACCTTGAACGTATCGGAATCCACTATATCATCCCTCACATCCTCAAGATAGCACACTTTTCCGTCCCAGGTCCATTCCGGTTCCTTTGTCGAATTGTGCCAATAAGTGAAGGCTTCCTTTGATATTTTTGTGCGGTATTCGTATTTGTTGTCGGGGAATATTTTCAGCACATTTTTGCAGATATATGATTTGCCTGCGCTGCTATCCGAATTCACCATGACATTAGGCAGTGATGTGCAGTTCTTCACATATGCGCACATGAGGTGCAGGAAAATCGCTAGGCATGTTTCCCGCTCGCCCTCGATTTTCTTTGAAAATTCATCAAGGATTATATCCATAAGGTTAGGCATAAGCAAGAGTTCTCCGGCTTTCACATCGTGTTCGGCTATCATTTCCTCCATAACCCACCTATTTAATTAAAAAATTCCAGATTTCTTCCGCATCATCCAACGTTTCTTTGACATCTTTATATCGGCTTTGCCATGCCTCTTTCTCATAACCTACTGCGTTTTCGAGTTCCTTTCTCCACATTGCCAGCACTCCAAGTTTTCCAAGAATGTAACGATCGACATCATATTGCCAATTATCAGGAAGTTTTTCCTTTTTTATTTTCATCGCCTTCAATTTCAAAAGATATTCAAAAGTTATGACGCTTTCCATAGACATCCTCCCAGATCTGGCATCTGCAATCCCATCCAGGTCTAAAACAAAATCTACACATTTTCATTAGATATCACCGTTCTTTCGAATTTTCTCTGGCAATTAGGACAGCAAATCCAAATCATTTCAGAATTAGTATCCCATTCATAATCGCATTTCGGGCACTTAATTTTTTCCATTAATATTTATTACTACTACTAATATTTAAACCTTTTCAATCCCCGCACTTCGGGCAGAACCAGTAATCCCATTCGTGGTCATAGCAAAGGACATTTCCGCATCTGAAACAGGTGAACCAGCACCTGGGGAAATTCCGATGGTTTTCGTCCATATCCTTCATTTCTTCCATAACATTATCAGATGCCCCTAATCGCTCGAATTTTCAACGATTCCCTTTCGAATAGGGAATCCTCTGCTGGGCCACATCATGTAGGCAGCGCGGGCATATGTGGCTTGTCCAATGCCTATTATTTCCCATCACGAACATGGGGAACCATACCTTGCACTTGTGGCACTTCCGCTGGCCACCGTCCCTTATTGCCGCAGTAACCGAACCTGCCATATAACATCTATGATATTATTTTCATATATCAATTATAAAAAAAGAATAGGATCCTAGGGGTTTTCCCAGGATCCAATCAATATCGTTTGAAATCACTATACCACTATTAATCACTTCTTAAAAGTGGATTATTCCCTTGATGTATCCCACCACGATAGCTAAAACTGCTACGAACAACCCAAGTCCTATAAATACAGGTATTAATGGGAAACCCGCACAAACCATCCCTGAAGTATCCTGGACATCACCACCGCTCGCCATCTTATAAAAACAACCGCTTGAATTACTGACATAACCTGTATTATTTGAGGTTTGTTTTACAATCATTCCAGACAAAGTTGGCCCGATACTTATCAGAATCAATAGGGCAACCATAACGGTGACTATTCCACCGATAAATGCGCCAGAACTATATTTCATTTATTCACCTCCATATTTTTTCCCTCAATTTATAACCACGAAGAATAATTTATTTTGCCTATTTATAAAGAATATGGTCTCTATATATCTGTTTTGGATATAATAAAAAGAAAAAAATTTTCCAAAAATCTTTTTAAACATATATATCTATATATATACGCATGACCACATCAAATTATTTTAAGGAACACGCAGTCATGGAAATTATAAATACCGTTAAAAAGTTCCCGAAAATCTCTTTTGAAAATCTTATTATACATATACAGGTGAATAAACCTTATGTGAGGGAAGAAACGGCAAAGAATTTTGTGCGTATGCTTATTTTAGATAGGCAGATAAAGGTTTCAGCTACCGGAGAGGTTGAATTATGCCAATAGCATTGGAAAAGCCAAGCCTAATGTATGAATTGGACCTGTGGGGTAGGCATCTCATAACGCCGCATACATTCATATACCAGATATTCAAGAAGATGAAAAATGGTTATTCACCAATAGTCGGCATCTGTGGTTGCCAAAGGATAGGCAAATCCTTTGTTGCCATATGGCTCGCTTATCTCCTTTATAAGATACAAGATAAGCCGTTCGATCCCACAAAGAATACTTATTATGAACCGGAAAAGGCCATCATGGATTTGGGGGAAAAGAATAGGGAAGCGATAATAATTGATGAGGCCGGAGATGTCATGGATTACCAAGAATGGTATAAACAGGCCCATCGCGCTTTGCGGTCAATGATCAATACCCAGGCATATAAAAATAACCTCTATATATTCATATCCCCTTTTACAGCACAAATCGATAAAAGCATACGCATACATTGGGATTTCCTGATAAGGGTAAAAGCGCGTGGAAATTTCCTGGTCTGGAAATATGCAAAGAAATATGATGCCGATAAGATAGATGAGGCCACATACAAGGTATTCCTTGATAATGTTGGTATAAAGATGTCGGTTTTACCAAAAGGCATATGGAAGAATTATAGGGAATTTTCAGAAAAAGAGAAAGAGAAAATACGCATTAGTAGACTTGAAAACAAAAAAGAAACGGATAAATTAACAACCAAAGAAGCTTTTGATTTAACTACCTCGATAGAAAGGGAAAAACCGATAAGGGAGGAATTATGGAAATTGTAGATTTGTTTGAGAATAACTTACCCATAATAATGGTTTTTGCAATAATTATTTTTATTGCCATAATCATTTTAAAGAAGCATAAAAAAAATGAGATAACATTCAAGGAATTCAAGCCTAGGCCATTGAAAAAAACACTTGATGAGGATTTGAAAGGAAAAATGAAGCTTTTCGGAATCTATTGTCGCAAGGGAAGCCTTTTTATAGGTTTCAATAAGATTGCTAACTTTGATAAATATTTCAATATACGCGGGTGGTTTGAATTGATGACATGGGATCCAAAGGGGAAGGAATTCACTTTGCCGGATAAACCAATAAAAAGCACGGATAAAAACCAGAAAATCCAGCAAAAGGATGATCTGAAATATGATCTGCTCTGTATCCAAGCAAAAAACAAGTTTTTCCTTCTTAGATGGCTCGGGATATGCAAATTCTTCCTGATATTAAAAATGAGGGATGATAATGAAGTTCCTTGTTTGCGTTTCGATCCTATAAATTCAAGCATAATACTTAATACCGGAACGGACCTTACAAGCTGGGGCAAAATATGGTCAAACAGCATGGATGCTATAGAATACCTTAATGATATTTCCATCAAAAGGCTGAATGAACAGGCGCAGATGCACATGGAAAACATGCCGGATAAGGTTGTCCACCTGGAAATGGAACAGGCCAAAAAGGAAAGAAGCAACAAGATATTCGTGGAACAGGAAAAGAGCAAATACAAGGAAAGGGAAAGCGCAGGAGATACGACTATAACGTAAAGGGGGTGAAATATGTTAACAGAAACTGTGATAGTTGATTTTCAAAGTTTAATGACTTTGAGTTTAATCGCCACTAGTCTTATTGGTTATATGTTTGGTATGACAATGGGTTGGTTTGCAGGAAGATATAAGTCCGTGTATTGCGAAAAATGCGGTGAAAAACATAATGTATTGCGCTAATTTAATATTTGTTCTGCTATGTAACCAACCAAAAGCATGATTGTCAGGATGATAACAGTCATAAAAAACAAATTGAATTCATCGGAATATTTTGGCATTTCCAGGAATATCATCATCAGGCAAAAAATCAGGAATATTATTATTATTATTTTTTTCATTGCAACCACCTTATACTTATTAGAAATGCAATTATCACCAAAAAAGCCAAGAAAAGCAATAAGAGATCGCTTTCAATGCAACCTGCTTCACCCAAACCAATAATAGTTGAATTCGAGCATCCATTCTGGCAATAAATCAGATATTGGAAAATCGAACAATTTCCTGTGCATGGCTCAGCTACATACAAATAATGTTCATTATAGCAAAATTTTGCCGAGACACTAAAATTGGGGGCAAGAATGACAGGAATTACGGTGTATCCGGTCACATTCAAAGTCCAATTATCAGAAGCATCGGAAAGGGCTGTGCAATTGCAAATTACAAACCAGTCATATAGGCCAATGCCGAAAGTGGCATTATTCATTATTGTCGTGGTTGTCGCATTATCGGCCGACCAATTTATTCCATATCCTGTGGAATTCACAAAAAGCTGGCAGGTGGCTGTGGCGCAAGAACTTGAAAAATTGAACTGGAATCCTATATCACCGGAACTTGAATTGAATCCATCCATAGGGGCTATAAGCTGAGTATCAAGGTATGGTGCGGGCCCGCTGCTCCCCTCCGAACTGAGATAGGTCTGCGGATTGTTCGGATTATGATACATCCTTATTATCTCATTCTGCGTCAAAGCCCTATCAAACCACATAAAATTATCAAGCACCCCGACAAAATCAGCGTTAGTACTATCAGCCCTATCACCTATGAATATTCCGCTTGCCGGCGTGAATAAATCCCCCTGCGCGATGCCTATCGCACCCCCATCCATAACACCGTCAATATATATGTAACATGCGCTCTGATTTGCAACCATAACCGCATGATACCATTTATCAAGAGACATCACAGTCGTAGCATCGCAACCAAATGAACCGGCACCTGGGCCGTTAATTTCCCCATATAAAGTTTCATCCGCCTGATAATATATCGTTCCGCCTAGTTCCCCAGGATAAAACCGCCAATCCACCAAAAGCCTTAAATCATAATAATTCATCTCGTTCTTTATCCAAAAGGCAACGGAAAAATCTCCGGTACCAGTATCAAGTTCCGGATTTGATCCATCATTATTAACGGCATATTCATAATTGGCCGGCGCATCAATAAAATTCCTACATTGCCCGAAAAGGCAACCAACTTCCAATGATTCCTTATAGCCTTCATTCGGATAGAAATAAGTCCATTGGCTTGCATTATTGTCCCAAAATCCGCTATCGGTCAGGTTCCGCGTATAATTATCCTCCATGAAATAAAGCATGGTTTGGTTGCCATAAAGCCAGGGGACCACATTCCATACATTGTTCCGGTCCTTCGGGCCAGCGGTTGTCGCTGGATTGCCATAATAGACCTTATAATCAGTATCATTTGATGATGCACTTATGTTATCCTGCAAGGCAAACCACACTTGGGAAAACATTGTGGTGCATTTTGTTATGTTCCGGTCAAGTTCTATAGCATCCTTATAAACGATCCTCACATCATCACAATCTGCCTGGAATTTTCCCAAATCCGATGTGTCAAGGCTTATATTGATCGTATAATTGGCATAAAGTATTTTTGACGGATTGATATTTTCTATTGTTATCGTTTTATAATATGACCATGATGAATTCCACCAGGCATAGACAGGATATGAAACGCCGGCGAATTCTGGAATTATGTCCACAGAAATCTCAAATCCCTTCTCAGTCCATTCCCTTTCGATATTGGCGCAATATTTCACCAATTGAATTTGTTGATCCTTTATTGTAGATATGGACTTGGCTTTTGATATGAAATCTGCATAAGATAGCCATAAAGTCCTTATCCTTTGAACATCCTTGAAGGTGTATTCAGTTATATTTTCTGTATAACATGTCAAGTTCTTGAAACAAGTCACATTAGGGGTTATTTTTATCTTATCAATGGTTTTTTCCATAAAAGGCTCATTATATTTAAAAAACCATTCTCCGGTTTTGATTCCCCCTATGATTTCCGTCTTTTGTTTTATGCTGACCATTTTATCATCTATTTTTGGCAGTTCCTTGAAATTATTCAGCTCAAATTCGCTGCAGGCCCGATAAATCCCTATATCATCGGTTTTATGTGATAAATAGGGCTGCGCATTGACCGAATAGGGTAGGGTAAACGCTAAAAAGAAGCCTAAGAAAACAGCCAAAACGGATATTTTTCTCATATTATCCCCTCAATGTCGAAATTATAATAAAAACTTCAATAAGGCTAAAGGCCGTTAGAATTGTGGATAAAATTGCGATTTCCGATGAAATTTTACATAAGACAAATAATTTGGTAATGAAACCATACGCAACCTGAAAAGGATATACAATTATCGTAAGCGGATCACTGGTTGGTGCTGCCGGGACATTGTTTATTGCTGCCAGATCAGCTTTATTCAAATTCTTTAAAATATTGTTATTTGTCGGGCTATATGTGCTTATGAAAAAGAGAGTTAAAAGTAAAAAAGTGAAATAGAATAGCTGAAACTTTATAGCACCATCCAATTTTAACCACCCGCCGGTTTTGATACCAGATACGCCAATATTGCGATCCCCATTATTATTTCTCCCCAGGCGATGAACGGCGAAATTACATTGTAAACGGAAAGTATGAAAATGAATTGGGCCAGCCCGAAAAGGCCTATGGGCCATGCTGGCGGGGCTATTGCCGTTACTATAAGGCAGATCGCACAAAGGGCAATGGAAATCAAGAATGGAACTTTTATTATTATGGCCCAATAATCGGTTGTCGTGGTTGGCGGTGCGGCCGCCGCTTCTTCTTCCGCTTCGCCTTTTGTCAAACAATGAGCATTCTTGCATCCATATTGACAGGTTTTCGTTTCCCTTCCTCTGGTTATATTATTATAAAAATTAAGGGTAATCCCATCTTCTTCACAAAATGGTTCTTTATTTGTGATTTCTGGTTTATGTTCATCGTCACATAGATAAGGAATTTCTGCAACCAGACATTTTCCATTGACGATTTTAGCCGTATAATAACTTGTGCCGACACAACCTGAAATACATTGGCCGCCAGGCAAAATGCTTATAAATGGTTGATCCAGAACATCATATCTGATATTATCAAACATCAGGCAATTTCCTTTGGTTTCAGCATAACTTGTCGCTTTCATTCCAATATAAATCGTATAATTATGGCCTGCTATAATTCCCATCGCCGATAAATCAATATTAATTGTTTTTTTGTCGTTATCATCGACAATATAATAAAACGGCGATTTTATTAAACTTATTCCGGTTTCGTCCTTAATATCAAAGGATAATGAGCCAGATGGCTGTGAATTGCAGTCATTTGAATAACAGTCAGCAGGACAATAAGTAAAATAACCAAATCGTTCCCAAATAGGCGTAAAAAACGTAGCATTTGGATTTTGTCCCCATGCATTATAAATATCATTCTGTTTTACCGGATTTAAACATCTTGCAACATCGAAACGGATACGCATATTAGTCGCAGGAAATGTCACATTATAACCGATAGCAAATGATTCATTGCTCATGTTTTGATATATTCTGGGATCATAGAAAAATGTTGTATTGGTACAAGTTATTCCGTATGAATCTATATTGTGTGACATTGGCGGTTGCGTCCACATTTTAAGGCTTCTTGAACCTTCTGTTGCCCATTCGGATGTGAAATCCATGAAATACCTTTTGATTATCCCTTCTGGATAATCACCCTGGACAATCCAGTTCAATGGCCTTTCCGTTGTTATATTCAGTGGATTATAACAACAATCAAGAGCCCCCCAAAAACCAGTGCAATATGCCCATTGGCTTTTGCAGATTGTCGTATCAGGAACTTCATAAGAATCCTCAAAGCCTAATGTTGCATTTTCAAGGATTGTAATATCACAAACGGATGGTTCTGTTTTTTGGGCAGAAATCCCTAATGAATCTATACAATTTCTAAATTTTTGTCCATCTACACAGGGGGACCAGGGCCCGCAATCCCACTTTGCATGATAAGTCATAATTGATAAATTAAGATCGGGTGGATATAATTCCTGAAATCCTTCTGTGCCAACAGAGCCAATAGGGGCAATAGAAGTTACAACAAGAAGATATTGTCCATCTTCGGTTAAAGTCATGCCCCCTGAATAATTCTGAACAAAGGGGGAATATGAACCACCAGCGGGCATTTTATAACTGCCATTAATAAGCATCGTGTGTGTTTTTGTTGTTAGATCAATTAAATCATAATAATGATAATGTAACATACTGCTACCATGCAATATTTGGGCGATATTTTTCGCTTGGGTTTCCATAATTGAATATTTGATTTCACCACCACTTGCATTAAAAGGATATATGAATTGGATTATTTTACCGGCTGCGCTAATATATTGCGAAAAACACGATGCATCATACCAGGGGGCTTTTTTAGTCCAATTTACCATATAAGAATTGCCGCATTTATTATAATTATCTGCCAGATAATCAAGTGAAGAATGATAAATCAATGAGCCGTTTTCAATACCCCCTGTAAAAAGCAATATTTGCTTTCTCCATGCACAATAACCTCTTGAATCATTTTGATAGCCAGGAATAGTAAAATTTATCCATTCGCCTGAATTTGGCGGGCATGAATAGGATGTGGATGTCGTGACAAAACCAGAATAAGCCGATTGGGTATAAGTTGATTTTGTTTCATAGAAATTGGCGGCTGGGGAAATTGAAACCCAGGGTGAATATCCCCAGGACCTGCACGATGTATTGGAAATGCCTGTTAGAGTGGAATAACCGATATTTGTCGTATCCGGCGAATACCAGCTCATAGTGGTATCAAAAGTGGAAGCGGAAACAAAACTGTTTTGCCCACCCATTTTCACTTTACAATTTGATATTGATTTATCGAAAGAAATACCATAATCAGAATTAGCAATGTAATTAACTGTCGTATATCCGGTAAATTCATAATTGGTCGCCAATACGGAAGGTATTAGAAACAAAAACAATATGCTTGTTATGAATCCTAATCTCATTTCATTCCGCATGGTGTCGTATTTTGAACGCTTCTTGTGTTTAGATTTTCTTTTTTTTTTAATTTATGTCGGCTCATTCTATTTATCGCCTTCTTCGTTTTCTTGCTTTTTTTCTATAATGTGCTTTTATAAGTTTCCCTTTTCTATAATGAGCATCAACGTAGGCTCCTCTCTTTGCCATTTTATCGCCATCCAAAATAATTTTTAGAACGCTTTTTTTCAGCTTTTGTCGGTCTTTTTGCCATAGTTGTCCATTTGGTTTTTGATTTTCGTCTTTTTGCTTTTTTTCTGCAAGGCATAATTAATTATTGTTTCACTTATATAAAAAGTTTATCGCTTTCTTCTTGGTTTTTTTAATTTATATTTTTTTAGTTCTCTCAATATATCCATTCTTTCTCGGTTTGCTTCTTTTCGGTATTGAGAATTAAATCTGTATTTAAATGGTGGATGTTTAATATAATAATTTGTTCTTGATAAATCATCTTTAAGTGCTTTGCGATTCCATTTATTAAAGGAAGCTTTAGTTCCACCCGACCACATTGTAAATTTTGTTGATGATGATGGCTTTTTATTTCTTCTAAAAAATCTTCTGATCGGCATGATTTTTTATTGAATTTACTTATATAAAAAGATTATTTTTCCAATGGGCATTTATCCCATTTTTCACGCTTTTCTAAATTTTTTCTATGCCTATTATTGCGATTGCCATAAAAACATGATTTGTTTTGATAACTTTCTTTATTTGGCGACCATTGACAATAACCAATATAATAATAACGGCAATCCATTAAATCACCTGTTTTCCGGATTTTCGGGAATGTTAGGAAAATCCTCCCCTGTTTTTCGTAGGAAGTGCTTTCTTGGGCGTCCGAACTTCTTGCCCTGGGCCCTTGCCCTGTCAAGGCCAAGCATGATACGCTCACGGATCCTGTCACGTTCAAAGTTAGCCATTGCTGCCAGTACATGGGAGAATAACCTGCCTGCAGCTGTAGACAAGTCAAGGCCTTCCCTCAATGATATGAGCGATTTCCCGCTTTTGCCGAATTCATCAAGTTCGAAAACAAGCTCCGTCATGTTCCTCCCCCATCTGTCAAGAGCCGTGAAAGCAACGCCGTCAATCGTCCCGAGCCGCAGTTTTTTAAGCACTTCCTCTTTTTGGGGCCTGGTATCCCTACTCGAGATTTCATCAACATATTCGCCTTCCACTGCGTGCCCTGCAACGTTCGCCCAATTCCGCAACGCCATCAACTGGTTCTCTGGGACCTGCTCAAGCCTCTTGCTCACCCTGGCGTATAATGCGACTTTCATGCCTTCATCCCCTTCGCCTTTTCTGGCTCAAATCATTCGTCTGGATTTCAGCATTTTCTGACTTGATTCTGTATTTTTCAGCATCTCCTGAAAGTCCGATGGCAAGTTGCAAATTTTGCCTATCGAGCATATCATTCGTCCCAGTAATATTCACCATAGCCCTTTTGGCATATACGCTGCTCCAATACCGTGCATTGTCAAAAAATTCCACATCGCTTCTCGATTTTATATCAGGCATGGATAACCCAACTCCTTATAATATTCCTTTCTCTTTGTATCTTTGAATTTATGTGCAGAACGGCAGAAAAATAAGCCAAATGGAACAAAAAGCAATGCAAAAAGGTCTGACCATCCCATCATATCATATTCCTGA